>Ga0315282_10007793_pt1 | contig 17487 bp, 19 predicted proteins | sample YL17G07_20_MG_FD_203693 | JGI IMG/M metagenome (GOLD analysis project Ga0315282, IMG submission 203693) | Sediment microbial communities from Yellowstone Lake, YNP, Wyoming, USA - YL17G07_20 | ecosystem: Environmental > Aquatic > Freshwater > Lake > Sediment | place: USA: Wyoming | collected... | reverse complement strand
CGCGTCGAGCCACGCCTGAAAAAGCGCCGCCCAAAGTCCTACGGTTGGCTGCAGAAGCCCCGCCCTCTCTGTAAACGCTTGCTCTCTCTCGGGCGCTCGCTTAAGTAAGTGCCATTCGTGCTAACGTCGGCATTCAGCCCAACGCCACGGGCACGAGAGCGCTGCTCTTGCGGGTAAATGGCACCGTCTACATTGACGGGGCTTATGGCCCCGCGACGCCCGCGCCCTGGGGGTCGGCGTTTTCTATCTCCACCGTCTACTACCTCAACGTCGGGGACTATGTGGAATCCGTGGCGTACCAGAACTCCGGGGGCGTCTTGAATGCGTCGGCCCAGGGGGCGCCGTCTGAATCGTGCTCTATCCTTGCTATGGCACGACTGCCGTAACGGGAGCGCGGGGCGTGCCGGGAACTCTGTGGAGAGACACCGAACGCTGGGGTGGCGGTCGCTGCGGCCACGTACTGACATTTTTGGAGGGTAGGACCATGATTCCAGGCATTGCGCTGATGATCGCCGTGTACGGGAGTGCGCGGCTGCTGAATGACGTATTCAAGCGCTATCCCGGTCACGCGGGCGCAACGGCCTGCACGTGGGTTGTCGCCGGCCTCGCGATCGTCGCGCTCTGCGTGTTGGCCCTCGCCATTAACGCGGCGGGCGTCGCACAACCGCACTGATTGCCGGCGAGGGCGGGGCTGACACCATGTGGTACAATGAAGGTGTCAGGCTCACAGCCGGGCGGTAGCGAATTGCAACGTGACAAGCCGCTGAGTCCAAGCGGTTCCGCCCGGTTTCTTCTTCTGGACAGCGGGAGGACACCGCGAGGATGACCGATGCCAGCAATGATGAACAAGATGCACGCGCACGACGGGCGGACCACCTTCTCAGACGACGACGGCTGCCGCCACGCTCGCGCCTAATGGAGAGCCTGCTGCAAACGCTATCGCAGTTGCAGACCACCAGAGCCGCGGAGCGTGAGCCCCTCCTGACCAAGTTGGCGCTGGACGCCGGCGAGCTGCTGATTCTGCAGCCGCCGAGCAAAGACACGTTGCCCGGCGCCAAGGAACGGAATCAGTTGTGCGCTGTGCTACTGAAATGCACGCGCGATGCGAGCACGGTGACAGGCGCGGAGCAGACCCTCCTCAAGAGCGCGTGGGCGGACTGGGAGCGGCTTGAAAGGGAGGCGGAAAAACTGAAACGGGCGGCGGGCATTCCGCCCAGCACATCGGATGGTAGCGGCAGCCAGGAACGACTGCCGGCGCGCCAACCAGTGGCCACAGGCGCCACGCCCGCGGGGCAGACGATCATAGGCGCTGTTTACGTTCAGACGGAGGGGGACTTCAACCTCGTCAACAAACACGTAGCGCCCGTCCAGACACCGGGCCTCGACAGCGCGCCGGCTGCCGCCGCCCAAGCCGGGGACACGGCCACCCCGGTTGCTGCCCCACCAAGCCCGGCCGCTGTAGCGGCGGACATACCGGGCACCCAGCGGCCTTCGATTACAGGTCGTGCGACGCCCATCGTCGTCGTGTGCGTTGGTGGCGGGCTCGGCGCCGTATTGGGTCTCCTCGTCAATAGGGTCTCCGACAAGGAAATCTCGCTGTTGGTCTCCGTTCCCATTTGCCTCGTCGCAGGCGCGGTCGTCTCGTTAGTCGCGCAACGCTTCTCGCGAGGCAAGGACGCAGACGAACAGTAGCGGCACAATCACGTATCTGTTAGCCCGCTCCTTCAAGGCTTCGCTCATCATCCGGCCCGTTGTCCAGGGGCTGCGCTTCGCTTGCCCCTGGCTATTGTAGGTTGCCCCTTCGGGGCAAGCGCACACCATCAGGCTAGTCTCTCGGCGTCCCCCCGTCTCCGCGTTCCCGCGTCCCCCCGTCCCCGCGTCCCCCCCTCCCCCGTCTCGCATCCCGATACCCGGACCCCGGAACCCGAAACCCAAAACCCTATACCCTACACCCTTCGCTCCTCACTTCTGCGCTGCGCGCAACGCCTGGTCAAGGTCCGCCTTGATGTCCTCGACGTCCTCGAGGCCCACCGACAGGCGGATGAACTCCGGCGTCACGCCCGTCGCGGCCTGTTCGGCTTCGGTGAGCTGCGAATGCGTGGTGGACGCCGGGTGGATGACCAGCGTCTTGGCGTCGCCGATGTTCGCGAGGTGGCTGGCCAACTTGACGTTGTTGATGAACTTGATGCCGGCCGCCTTGCCGCCGCGGATGCCGAAGCCGACAATCGCGCCCTGGCCGTTGGGCAGGTACTTCATGGCGTTGGCGTACTGCTTGTGGCTGGGCAGGCCGGGGTAGTTGACCCACTGCACCGCCGGGTGCTTTTCCAGCCACTGCGCGACCTGCAGCGCGTTCTCGCAGTGGCGCGGCATGCGCAGATGGATGGTTTCGAGGCCCAGCAGGAACAGGAACGCCGCGAAGGGGCTCATGCACCCGCCCGTGTCGCGCAGCCAGTGTGTGCGGACGTGGATGATGTAGGCGATGTTGCCAATGGTTTTGAACGCTTCGGCGAAAACCATGCCGTGGTACGCGTCGTCCGGCGCGCAGAACTCCGGCCACTTCGCCGGATCGTCCGTCCAGCGGAACCGGCCGCCGTCCACAATCGCGCCGCCGACGTGCACGCCGTGTCCGCCGATGAACTTGGTGGTCGAGTAGACCACGATGTCCGCGCCGTGGTCCAGCGGCCGGAAGATGATCGGCGGGCTGACGGTGTTGTCCACGATCACTGGCAGGCCGTGCTTGTGCGCGGCATCAGCCACGGCTTTGAAATCCGGGACGACGTTCTTCGGGTTGCCGACGCTTTCCAGGTACACGCAGCGCGTGTTCCTGTCCACCAGCTTGCCGAGTGTCTCCGGCTGCAGCGGGTCAAAGAAGCGCACCTCCACGCCGAGCTTCTTGAAGGTCTGCGTGAACAGCGTCCACGTGCCGCCGTAGAGGTTGGTGGAAGAGATGAAGTTCTGCCCGCTGTGACAGATGGTCAGAACGGCCGCGGTGATGGCCGCCTGCCCACTGGCGAAAGCCAGGCCGCCCACGCCGCCGTCGAGCGCGGCGAGGCGCTTCTCCAGCACGTCGTTGGTGGGGTTCATCAGGCGGCTGTAGATGTTGCCGAATTCCTTCAGTGCGAAGAGGTTTGCCGCGTGGTCCGTGCTCTTGAAGCAGTACGACGTGGTCGCGTAGATCGGCACGGCGCGCGCGGTCGTCGTTGGATCGGGCACTTGCCCGGCGTGCAACGCCAGCGTGCCGAGGCGGTAGTTGGTCGTCTGGTCCGGCATGAACTCTCCTTCCCCAAAAGGGTGCATGGCACAATGCCTACTATTCATATCAAGTTAGTTAGGAATGCCGCGCGGTCAAGCATTTTGTCGGAAAAATCGTGCGTTGGCAGAGGTCGCGGACTACACTACCGGCCATTGAGCCAGCGACCCATTGATAAGGAGGTGCCCATGTACCGCCACGGACGAGAAGAGATCGAGGCCGCAACCAAAGTCCTGCGCAGCGGACAATGGTTCCGTTTCGGCGCGCCCCGCACGCGCCACCTGCGCGAAGCCTACAAATTCGAGGCGGAGTGGGCGCGGGCGATGGGCGTCAAGCACGCCCTGTTTTGCTGCAGCGGGACAGCGGCGCTGCAGTGCGCGTATGCCGGCCTGGAGGTCGGGCCGGGCGACGAGGTCATCATTCCCGGCTTCACGTGGATCGCGTCGGCCTGCGCGCCGCTGGCCATGGGCGCGATCCCTGTCATCGTGGATGTGGACGAGTCGCTGATGCTGGACCCGGACGCCGTCGAGCGCGCCATCACGCCGCGCACGAAAGTCATCAACCCCGTGCACATGAGCGGCCTTATGGCGGACATGGACCACATCATGAAGATCGCGCGCAAGCACAAACTGCTGGTGGTCGAGGACGCCTGCCAGTGCGACGGCGGCTACTGGAAGGACGGCCGCCGCGCGGGCGCGATCGGACAGGCCGGCGCGTACAGTTTCAACTGGTACAAAGTCATCTCGTGCGGCGACAGCGGCGCGTATGTGACGAATGACAGGCTGGCCTTCGAGCGCGGTGTGCAGTTCCACAATGGCGGCGAAGGGCTGCTCCCCGGCGGCAGGAAGTTGAGTATCCCGCCGTTCGCGGGCGTGACAATGCGTGGCAACGAAATCCTCGCGGCGATCATGCGCGTGCAGCTCGGGCGGCTGCCTGGGATCGTCCGCGATCTGCACCGCGCGCGTGCGCGCATCCTGAGGCTGATCGAGGGCGCGCCGGGCGTGACGCAGATTCCGTACAATGGCGGCGATACGGGCACGGGCGCGCACCTGGGGCTGCGCTTTGCCGACGAACGCCAGGCGCGGGCGTTTGTCGCGGCGTTCAGGGCGCACGCTGGAGGCAAAGGTGTGTCGGCGTGGCTGCCGATTGACAGCGGGCGGCACGTGTGCTGGAACTGGGAGGCGGTGCTGGCCAAGCGGGGCGCGTGGTGCGAAAGCGCCAACCCTTACGAGCACCCCGCCAATGCGGCGTCGCGCGTGCGCTACAGCAAGGACATGCTGCCGAAGACCTTGGCGATCCTGAAACAGACGGTGCTGATTGGGATGAACCCGGACTGGAGCGCGAAGCGGGCGGACGGCGTGGCGAAGGCTGTGAGGGACGCGGCGAAAGCGCACGGATGATGGAACCGCGGATGCACGCGGATGGGGACACGGGGCGCGGGGAACACGGAGATGCGGAGAGGCGGAGACACGAAGACGCGCGGGAAGATAGGCGGGTTCCTGCAGGACCTCGCCCGCCCGCTCGGCGTCCGGAGCGAACTGGATTTCGCGTACAAGGCGATGGCGGCCGACAGAGCGCGTGAGGCGGAAGCGTTGGAGTGGGCCGAGGCAACCATCGCGGCAAAGCGTATGTCACGCTCAACCGCCGGCAACGCAAGGCCATGGCGGACCAGATGACGACGGTGAGCAAACTGAGGCTGGTTGGGAAAGAAGGCTCTCTCTCCGCTGACGACATGGCCCGCGTGGCCCAGGCCATCCGCACCCAACTGGCGCTGTGAACCCAGATGAACACGGATCACGGCGATCTGCTGAGACGTCCGGATTGCGCGCACACCGGGCATGTGGTACAGTGGGTTTCGGCGAGAGCCGGAGGTGCAACATGCTCAGCGTCAAGGAAATGATAAAGGAAGCAGAGGCGCTTCCCGTCGAAGAGAGAGCAATGGTCGTGGATTGCCTCCTGCGCACGCTTAACCGGCCTGATTCGGAACTGGACCAGAAATGGGCAGTGGTTGCGAAGCGCCGCCTTGAGGAACTGCGGTCCGGTGCGGTGAAGCCTGTCCCTGGAGCAGCGGTGTTCGACAGAGTCAGGGAGCGCTTCGCCCGATGACCTTCTCGTTTCACCCGCGGATGCGTGGGCCCGAGTCAGCGCCTACCGGTACGCGTCCTTCCGCGCCTCGACCGTGAGCATGAACACGATGCGTTCGTCTTCGCCAACCGTGTAGAAGACGCGGAATCTCCCAATCCGATAGCGCCAGGTATCTGGCGTGTAGCCGCGGAGCTTCTTGATATTCGGCCCGAAGAACGGCATCCTCCTGAATTGCGGATACACGGTTTCCACCAGCTTCCGGCGGATCACCTGCGCATCACGCTCCGGCAGTCTGGCAAGGCTGCGCGGGAACTCCGCGGTCTCGAAGATGCGGAACTCAGACGAATCGGCCGCGCCTGGCCTTGGCATCCGCCACCCCCCGCTTGAGACTCCGGTTCAGCGCGGTGTTCGCCCTGATCTCCGCCATCTCATAGCCATCCACGTGCTCCGTTTCCTCGAGGTAGCGCAGCGCGGCGGTTTCAATGAAGTTGGACAAAGGCCGGTTGTCCCGCTGAGCGTGCAGCCGCAGCCGCTCGTACACACTGGCGTCCATTCGCAAAGTCACTGTCTTCGACATCGCACTCCTCCCCGCACCTGCAGCATCCACTGTCCACTCCAAGAATACAATCGAATACAAAAGAAGTCAACAGTCGCCCGCTGCAGCGGTGTGGCCAGGACGCCGCAGCCTCATTATTCCGGACAAAAACGCTTCGCAGCGCCGTGGAAGCGTTGTAGTATTCCGTAGGCGGAGGGAGAACGCATCCGGCGTCGAAGACAAGGGGTGGGCGATGTGTGAGAGACTGCTGGGAGCCGCACGAGCGCTGCTGCTGGTCGGAGTTGCTCTGGTCCTGATGGGGGCGGCCGATAACAAGGACAAGAATTACAAGGCCGGCGACGGCGAAGGCGTGAAGGGTTGGGGGTTCCGGCACTTCGCCGATGCCAAAACCGGCGGGCAGCCTCTGTGCATTTACTTCTACGACGCCAAGAACAGCCGGAATATGACCGGGAAGTTCTACGAGGAGAACCTGGGCAAGGCTGAGGTCAAGGAGAAACTGAAGGGCTTCCTGTGCCTGAAGGTCAAGAGCGACAACTCGGATGGCAAGGGCTGGCCCGGGGACTGGATGGAGCGAAGCATCAACGGCGCAACGGTGGTGCTGACGACCAGCGACTTCTCGCCGACCTGCACGTTCATCTACGACAAGTTCAGCAAAGAGTCGTTCAACCTCGCCGGCCTCATGGCACAGCTCAAGGGCATTGCCGGCTACGAGGAGAAACTCAAAGCCCTGCAGGCCAAGAACCCCAAACCTGCCGCCGCCCCTGTTGCGGCTGAGGAGAAAGCCCCCAAGCTCATGCCGGGCCTCGATGCCGACAGCAAGAAGCCCCAGCCTAAGAAGCCCCCGAAAAAGGTGGACGGTCCGACGGAAGAATGAGGCCGGTCCCGCAGGACCACTGACCAGCTTCACCGGTTGACAAACTGCTGCGCCATCGCAGCGAGGTTGTGGTAGATGTCCGCCGAGTGCCGCCAGCCCAGCACTGCGCAGTCGCGCAGCACGAGCCATGCGCCGCGAATGTGGCCGTCGGCAAGGAAGCCCACCAGCAGCACGAACACGGCGGCGTTGCCGAGGTAAATCAACACCAGCGAGAACAGCCAGCCGTCGGGTTTCAGGTCCGGCTGGCTGCGCCGCAGGCTCCACAGTGTGAACCCGACGTGGAAGGCGTAGAAGAAGCCGAGCGCGGCGGCGAGGCACGGCAGGTAGGCGCCGAGAGGGCGCCACCAGGTGTCGAGCGCCAGGTAGGCGCCGGCCACCAGCAGGGCGTAGAGCGGCACGCAGTACGGCGCGAGGCGGATGAACGTGTTGGACTTGCTGGTGGTCACCTGCCCGCCGGTGGTGGATGCGGACAGGTTGGTGACCTTGCCCAGGCACAGCCACGTGGCGAGGGCGTGGACGAGTTCATGGCCGAAGACGTAGAGCATCACGGGGCGCCAGAGCAGGATGGCCAGGACGGCGAATCCCACGGCGCCCAGCAGGAACCAGCGCAGCAGCGCGCCGGGGCCGCAGACAGCCAGGTTCAGCCTGGGCCAGGCTGCAAGGAAGTGGTCGTGGATGCCGATCGTCATGCCGACGCAGGCGGGGATGAGCGCCAGCGCAAGCAGGAACTTGAGGAGGCGCAGGCCGATCCGGCCCGCTGCCGCTCCAGGCACAGCCGGCGCAGCCTGCGGCTTGGCGCCCGCCGTCCCCGCGCCGAACGGACGCATGGTGACAGTGTCGGCAGTTCCCCCCATGATTCGCGGTATCGTCCGTTTGCAGTCTCGGCTTAAGGAGATATGTTCTCCTCAGTCACGAGTCACAGAGGGGAGGCGGCATGCGCGTACTCATCTACTCCGTATCGGCGGGCGCCGGACACATGCGGGCGGCGGAGGCGGTGTTGAGCGCCTTCAAGCGCTACCATCCGGACGTTGAGGCTGAGCACGTTGACGTTATGACACTGGTGCCGCCGGCCTTCAAGAAGGCCTACGCCGACAGTTACCTGAAAGTCGTCAACTCGCTGCCCAGTGTGTGGGGCTGGCTGTACGCCAAGACGGACCGGATGCCGCCGCAATCGGCGCTGGCCAGCGTGCGCAAGTTCGTCCAGCGCCTGAACACGAAGGACATCATCGCTCACGCCGTCAAACGCCGGCCGGACGTGATCCTGACGACGCATTTCCTGCCCGAGGAGGTGTTCTCCGACCTCGCGAAGCGGGGGGCCGGCAAGGGCGTGGCGGCGCCAAAGCTGGCCGTGGTGATCACGGACCATGACGTCCACCAGTTGTGGGTCCATCCGAACGTGGACCGGTACTACACGGCGTCGGAGGAGATCGCGTACCTGCTGGCGGAGCGGGCGGTGGACGCGCGGCTGATCAAGGCAACGGGCATTCCGTGCGACCCCGTGTTCGGGGAGCTGATTGACGAGCCGGCGCGGCAGCGGCTGCGGAAACTGCTCGGCCTGGCCGGCGCTCCTGCGCCGACGCTGCTGCTGAACGCGCACGGTTGCGGCGTCACGGGCGCGGCCGCCGCCACGTGCGTGGCCGGCGTCATCAACCACGTGCTGGCGAAGGCGCCGCGGATGACGATGCTGGTGGTGTGCGGGCGCAACGAGAAGATCCGCGAGACGCTGGCCGGCGCCATCAAAGTCCCCGCCGGCTCGCTGGTGCAGATCTACGGGTTCGTGACCAATATGCACGAACTGCTCGGCATTGCGGACCTGACCGTGACGAAGCCGGGAGGCCTGAGCACCAGCGAGTGTCTCGCGCGCTGCGTGCCGATGGTCCTGGTGTCGCCGATCCCCGGACAGGAGGAGCGCAACGCGGAGATGCTGCTGGAGCACGGCTGCGCGGTGCTCGCCAGAACCCCCGTGGCGCTCTGCTACAAACTCGAAACCCTGCTCAACAACCCCAACCGTCTGGCCCACATGCGAGAAGCCTGCCGGCAGACGGGTAAACCGCACGCCGCCGCAGCCATCGCGGCTGACGTGGTGGAACTGGCGTCACGCAACGGCGCTTTCCGGGCGTAAACGTCGTGCGTTGTGGCACTACGGAGGCGTTCGTGATGCGATGGCGCGGCGCTGTGCTCTGTGTTTTCGGCTTGTGTTGCCTGGCCGCGGCCGGCTTGGCAGCATGGTGCGGAGAGGTCCAAGTGGTCAACCCACAGAAGATGACGCGCGAACAGGTCATTGAGCAGACGATGAAACCCTACGCGGGGCCGAGCGAGAAGGGTGTTGACCCCTCCACGCTCACGGGAAAGGTCCTGTGCGGCTACCAGGGCTGGTTCGCGGCTCAAGGCGACGCCTGCGGGCGCGGCTGGTACCACTGGGCGGGCAAGGACGGCTTCAAGCCCGGAAGCTGCAAGATAGACCTCTGGCCGGACGTGAGCGAGCTCGACCCCGACGAACGCTGCGCGACGCCCTTCAAGCACGCTGACGGCCGCACCGCGGAGGTGTTCAGCGCGTTCAACGCGAAGACTGTCCTGCGGCATTTCAAATGGATGCAGGACTGCGGCATTGACGGCGTCTTTGTGCAGCGCTTCGCGGGCGAAGTCTTCAACACGCCGGGCCTGCGGCAGTTCACGACGGTACTCGGGCACTGCCGCGAAGGCGCCAACCGCTGCGGCCGGACGTACGCCGTTATGTACGACCTCTCCGGGATGAATGCCGGCCAGATGAGCAAGCTCATGGACGACTGGAAGCTGCTCGTGGACAAGATGCAGATCACGAAGGACAAGGCGTATCTGCATCACAACGGCAAGCCGGTCGTGTCGCTCTGGGGCTTCGGCTTCAGCGACGGCCGCAAGTACACGCTCGCGGAAGGCATCGAGCTTGTCGAATGGTTGAAGAACGACCCGACGTACGGCGGCTGCACGGTGATGCTCGGCGTCCCGACGTACTGGCGCACGCTGGACCGCGATTGCGTGAAAGACCCGAAGATGCACGAGCTGGTCCTCAAGGCGGACATCGTCAGCCCGTGGACGGTCGGACGGTACGGGAAACCGGCCGACGCGGTGAACTATGCGCTGAAGGTCATGACGCCGGACATCGCCTGGTGCAAGGAACACAAGAAGGACTACCTGCCGGTGGTCTTCCCGGGCTTCAGTTGGCATAACATGTTTCCCAAGAGCCCGTCCAACCAGATCTCGCGCCTCGGCGGCAAGTTCCTCTGGACCCAGTACGTGCAGGCCAGGAAGGCGGGGGCCACGATGGTGTATCAGGCGATGTTCGATGAGGTGGACGAGGGCACGGCGATCTTCAAGTGCACGAACGATCCCCCCGTGGGCGAATCCACGTTCATCACCTACGAGGGCCTGCCGAGCGACCACTACCTGAAGCTTGTCGGCGCGGCCACGCGCATGGTCCGCGGCGAGATTCCGGCCGCGGACGAACTGCCGGACCTCTCCGCGAAGAAGCCGTAAGCGTCGTTGCCTCGCTTTTTTTACGTTTTACGTTTCGCCCTTCGCCCCGTACTCTCCTCAGCTACGTGACGATATCGGTGGGAGGTTGCCATGAGTCTCGGCCTGGCCATGCGGTGTTTTGTTGGGGCCTTGAGTGGCGGTGAGACGGCGACACGTCTGCGCCGCGCTCTGGCCGGCATCAAGGACCCGCCGGAGATCAAGGAGGTGATCCGCGAGGTCGCGGTCCCCATGCGGGACGCGCCGCCTCCGCGCGAGATCATCCGTGAAGTGCTCGTGGAGGTCCCCGTTGAGGTCATCAAGGAAGTTGTGAAAGAAGTGCCCGTCGAAGTCATCAAAGAGGTCATCAGAGAGGTTCCCGTTGAAGTCATTAAGGAAGTCATCAAGGAGGTTCCCGTTGAGGTTATCAGGGAAGTTGTGAAGGAAGTGCCCGTCGAGGTGGTCAGGGAAGTGCCGGCAGGCGCGCCGGCCGAAGTTGTGAGGGAGGTCGTCAAAGAGGTGCCGGTCGAGGTTATCAAGGAAGTGGTGCGGGAAGTGCCGCGCGAGATTGTGAAGGAGACCATCCGCGAAGTGCCCATTGAGACGGTGCGCGAAGTGGTGAAAGTCATCCCCGACACGCACGGCCCCGCCCTGCTCCTGGCGCTCTTGCAGCAGGATGGCCGGCTGGTGGATTTCCTCAACGAAGACCTGGACAACCTGGATGACGAGCACGTTGGCGCGGCTGTGCGCGAGATTCACTCACGCTGCCGCCGTGCGCTGCGCAGGTACGTGACGCTGGCGCCCGTGCTCCCCGAGAAGGAGGGCGAGGTGGTGTCGCTGGGCGGGAGCTACGACGCGGCGGCGGTGCGCCTGACGGGCAAGGTGACGGACAAGGCGCCGATGTTCGGGACGCTGCGCCACCGCGGCTGGAAAGTGCTGCGCGTGGAACTCCCGCCGCGGCCGACAGGCGCAGACCCGGCGATCATCATGCCGGCGGAAGTCGAAGTGGAATGAACCACTGTCGGAGCCACAGGATTCGCCGGAAGGAGCGCAAGCGCCAAACGGGAACTTGAGCGTGGCGTTGTCGTTCGAGGGTGGTATACTTGTGGCGAAAGGATGGGACCATGCCGGGAACCACAGCCACGTTGCAGTTCAATATCGGCGCCAAAGCCAAAGCCCTGGTAGACCGTGCGGCGTCGGCGTCGGGAGTCACCGCTACGAACTTTGCGCGAGCGGCGACTGTCAGCCGGGCGAAGAGCGTCTTGCGGCGTCAGCATTTGACCACGCTTTCCGACCGCGACTGGCGCTTGTTCCTTCGTATCCTTGATTCCCATGCCGAGCCGAATGCGGCATTGAGGAAAGCGGCCCGGGAGTATAACGCACGCCGTGGCTGAGCCTCGCTCGGTAGAGTGGCGCATTGAGCCGCTTTCGGGGGCGCATGATGCTTCCGCGTTCTGCTGCGGCATTCCACGTGGCGTCGCTCGTGGTAGCCGCTACACTTCCGTCATGCCCGAACCCGGCAAGAAGAAACGCCCCTGGTTCCAGTTCCACCTCAGCACGGCAATCGTGCTGATGTTCGTCGCGGCGGGATTGCTGTGGCTGAACCTCCGCGATCCAGTCCTTACGTCGAAGAACTGCTACGGCGATGGTTGGTACATCTGGGACCGCGGGTGGCCCCTGCCTCATTCCCGCGTTGGCACCACCGAATTTCCCATGACCGAAGAATACCTTGACGCACTGTTCTTTCCCGGAATGCTTGCCGACAGCATCGTCGGGTTGAGCGTCCTCGTTGCCGTTGCTGTCGCATGCGAATGGCCCATCCGCCGCAGAGAGGCGAAGGCGCCGGTGAAGAAGAACGCCCAAGGCCCCTGATGGCGAGGCTGCGTGGCCTCAGCGTTCGCTCTTCCGCTGCTGTTTCGCGGCAATGCGGTCGAGGATCGGGCGGAGGTGGGGCGCGAGTTCGGGCCGCGCGATGAGGCGTTCGGCTTCGCGGCGCGCGTCATCGTCCCTGCCCATCTGTTCCCATGCGGCGACGCGGCACAGCAGCAGTTCGGGGTTCTCCGGAGCCAGTTGCAGGCCGGTTTCCAGATAGCGCAAGCCCTCCTCGAAACGCGAGCTGTCCAAAGCTTCGAACGCGAGATACTTGAGCGCCTGGAACTTTGCGCCCTTCTCCGTCGCGCGTTCGGGCCGCCCCTGCCACACCTCCAGGAACAGCGCGCGCGCATCCGCTGCCAGACGGCTCGCGCGGTCGCGGTCGCCGCGCGCACGGGCAACGCCGCTTTGCGCCAGCATGATCCTCGCCCGCTCGTTCTTCAGGAAGAGCGGATACACGAGCCGCTCGAAGTCGTCGCACCGCGCCGCCGCTTCGTGCTCGGCCAGCGCCGTCGTCAGAAGCTGGTCCTTCTGCTGCTGCGGCAGCTTCTGATTGCTGAGGAAGAACAGGTGCATGGCGTAGTAGGCGTGGCCGAAGGCGGTGCGGGGCTGCTTGAACGTGGCGTCGAGGAACAGGCGGCCCGGGCTGCGCCAGTCCAGCGAGCGCAGTGCGGAGGTGGCGCCGAGAACGATCACGAGCAGCGCCACGCCCAAGCGCTGGCCGTTGCGCAGCGTGAGGACGCGCGCGCCCGCCGCGGCCACTGCGTCGGCAAAGAGCAGGCAGCAGGGGACGAGCGCCAGGTAGACGTACCGGTCCTGCAGCAGGAAGCTGATGCCGATGCACGGGTTCATCGTGGGCAGCAGCGCGCCGACGAACCAGGCCAGCAGCAACACGGCGCGGCCAAGCGGCAGCTTGAGGGCACGGTACAGCGCCAGCCACACGAGCGGGATGAGGACCGCCGCGGCCATGGCGGCATCGAACGGCGGCAGTTGGGGCGAGACATGGTAGAAGGCGCTCAAGCCCGCCGGCCAGAGCAGCAGACACCACGCGCGCCCGTACAGGTGCAGCATCCCGAGGAGCCGTCCGGCCGCGCTCGGACCGCCCAGCACAGGCACGACCTGTTCGGCGTGCGCCGACAGTCCCCACGCCGCGCCCGCCAGGCATGGCAGCAGCATCACGCCGGCCCGCGCCGCTCGCCGCCACGCCGGACCCGAGCAGAAGAACAGTTCCAGCGCCGCGAACGCCGCGAAGAACGAGACGGCGGAGGTCTTGGATATCTGAGCCAGCAGGAGCAGCAGCGCGCTGCCGGCCACGCGCCGCCACGACGGTCCGTCGCACCGTGTGCCACGGGCAGCCTCCGTTTGCTGTTGGCTGCCCGTGCCGTCGCCCAGGTACACGGCCAGCGCGGCCAGACCGAACAGTTGCGCGAGCGCGTTGTTGCGCTGGATCACCCACGCCACCGTCTCGACGGCGGTCGGATGCACGACGAACACGAGCGCGGCCAGTAGTGCGGCTTCGGTGCGGCCGCGCAGCAAACGGCAGCCGATGCGGAAGACCAGCAGTGCGCTGAGGCCGTGGATCAGCGCGTTCACGATGCGGTAGCCGCCGGCGAAGCTGCCGAAGAACAGGTGGTCGAAGGCGAGCGAGGCGTAGGCCAGTTGCATGTGGCCGTGTTCGAGCGTGCCCTCGGTGAAGAGGCGTGGCAGGTAGCCGAAGCCGTGCTTGATGAGCGGGTTGTTGTCAATGGCCCAGAAGTCGTCGTAGTTGGTCAGGAACGGCGCGTGGAGGACGCCGATGGTGGGCAGCAGCGCCAGCGGCAGCAGGACCCAGCGCCAGCGGCGTACGGGATCGGGGGAGGCAGGCGGCGAAGCGTCAGGCATTCAGCAATCGTTCCTGCGTGTGACTATATCGCAATCAGGTGCGGGGGAAACGGCACAAATCGCGCCATGGGCGCGATGGTGTTTCCGCCCACCAGAGGCTGGTGGGCTTGATATGCATCTCGCACGCGGTTAAATGAGACGGTTCATCTTCCACGGAGGTCCGCAAATGGCGATCAAGACCATCGGCATCATCCTCAACGGCGTCACCGGGCGCATGGGCACCAACCAGCACCTGGTGCGCTCGATCCTCGCCATCATGCAGCAGGGCGGCGTCAAGGTCAGCGACGACCTGACGCTCATGCCTGCGCCGCTCCTCGCCGGGCGCAACGCCAACAAGTTGAAGGCGATCTCGGAGCGCTACCCCGGCCCAAAAGGCCCGCTGCCCTACACCACAAACCTCGACACCGCTCTGGGCGACAGACAATACGACATCTTCTTCGATGCGTCGGGCACGCTGCAACGCGCCGGTTTCGTTGAGCGGGCCGTGCGCGCGCGCAAGGCGATCTACTGCGAGAAGCCCACTGCGGTCGCCGCGGCCGAAGCCGTGCGCCTGGCCAAGCTCTGCGAAGACGCCGGCTTGAAGAACGGCGTCGTGCAGGACAAGCTGTGGCTGCCGGGCTTCCGCAAGATGAGGATGCTGCGCGAGCAGGGCTTCTTCGGGCGGCTGCTGGCCGTGCGGGGCGAGTTCGGCTACTGGGTCTTCGATGGGCTGGTTCCGGACCAGCCCGCGCAGCGGCCGTCGTGGAACTACCGCCAGGAAGACGGCGGCGGCATCATCGTGGACATGCTGTGCCACTGGCGCTATCTCGTTGACAATCTCTTCGGACCGATCAAAGCCGTGAGCTGCGCCGGCACGACGCTGCTGCCGGAACGCGTTGACGAACAGGGGAAGAAGTACCGCTGCACGGCGGAGGACGCGGCCTACGCGACGTTCGAACTGGAAAGCGGCGTGTTCTGCCATTTCAACTCCTCCTGGAACGTGCGCGTGCGGCGCGACGACCTCCTGACCGTGCAGGCCGATGGCACGAACGGCACAGCCGTCGCCGGCTTGCGGAAATGCTGGGTGCAGCCGCACGCCGCCACGCCGCGCTGCGTGTGGAACCCCGACATTGACTCGCCCATCAACCACTTCAGCCTGTGGCAGGAAGTCCCCGACGCCTGCGTCTACGACAATGCATTCAAGGCGCAGTGGGAGCTGTTCCTGCGCCACGTGGCGCTGGACGAGCCGTTCCGCTGGACGCTGCGCGAAGGCGCCAAGGGCGTACAGTTGGCCGAGAGGGGCATCAAGAGCTGGAAGGAGCGGCGGTGGATGGATCTGCCCGCGCTGTGACGCCGGGCGGGCTATTAGCTATTGGCTATTGGCTATTGGGTACGGGTCGCTCGCTGCGCGAACAGCCAATAGCCAATAGCTAATAGCTGACAGTCGGATGGGAGACAACGCACGCATGAACTCAGCCCCGATGGCGCGCATGGCAATCCATACGATCACGACCAAGCCGTGGTCGTTGCGCGAGTGCATTGACAGCTACCGGAAGAAGAACGTGCCGGGCATCACCGTCTGGCGCCAGGCGCTCGCGCCCCAAGGGCCGCAGGAATCCGCGAAGATGCTGCGCGATTCCGGCCTCAAGGTGGTCGCGCTTGTGCGCGGCGGTTTCTTCACGGGCAAGGACGCCGCCACGCGGCAGGCCGCCATTGACGACAACCTGCGTGCGCTCGACGAAGCTGCGGCCATCGGCGCGCCGCTGGTGGTGCTGGTGTGCGGCGCGACGCCGGGACTGCCGCTGGCGGACGCGCGCAAACAGATCGTCGAAGCGATCGGCAAGCTTGTCCCGCATGCGCAGTCCCGCAACGTGCGGCTGTCCGTCGAGCCGCTGCATCCCATGTTTGCCGCCGACCGCTCCGCCGTCTTGACGATGAAGCAGGCGCGCGAGATTTGCGGGAACCTCACGGCGGAACTCGGCGGCGCGGTCTGCGGACGCCGTCTGGTCGGCATTGCCGTGGACGTGTACCACGTCTGGTGGGACGAGGCGCTGGAGAGCGAAATCGCCGCGGCGGGGAGACTTGGCCTGCTGCACGCGTTCCACGTCTGCGACTGGCGCGTGCAGACTCGCGATCTACTCAATGACCGCGGCCTGATGGGCGAAGGCTGCATTGACATCAGGCAGATCCGCGGCTGGATGGAACGCGCCGGCTTTGGCGGGTGGATTGAGGTCGAGATCTTCTCGAACGAGCGCTGGGCGGGCGATCAGCAGGTGTGGCTGGAGCAGATCGTCGAGGCGTATGGGAAACACGTCTGACGCGTTACTTGTAACTTGTAACCTGTAACTTGCCTCATGATCCGTTACGGCTGCCGCTTATTATAGCGCTGGTTGAGGTAGTTGAACAGACCGGGCTGCGTGCCCGGTGCGCCGTTCCGCACGGACTCCTCCTGCAAGCGCCGCGCCTGGTCCCACGCGGCGGCTCTGCTTGGCGCCTGGCTATCGCCGGTCAACTCGAAGCTCAGCGCATGCAGGAGCGCGGCGTGGGCGCGCTCCGCAGGTTGCGGCATGATCGCCACGAGGTCCTGGCTGGAACGCAGCAGTTCGGCGCGCAGCCGGCCGGCGGCTTCCGGCTTGAGGCTGCCGCCGCGCTCGTGTTCGCGCAGCACAGTGGCGATAGCCAGCACTCGCCGCACGCACAGGAACGGCCCGGCCCTTCGCGAGACCGTGCGCAGCGTGTCGAGGCACGTGAGAACGTCGGCATCGTAGCCGTGCCGAGCGGCGGCGCGCGGCCGCGGATCAACGAAGATGGCGCTGAAACTGAGGTTGTAGTCTGCGATCAGGCCGTCGGTCGCAAACGCTTTCCGATATTGCTCGGCGGCGGCGTCGGTCTGGCCGTCCATCAACAGCGCGTCGCCGGCGAGCATGCGGATGCCGGGCGCGAGCGGGTACGCCTGCGCGGCTTCCGAGTACGCTATGCCGGCCAGGGTGAAGTCCCGGCCCGGCGACAGTCTGTGGTGGATGGCGCGCACGGCGTTGCGGAAGTAGAAGTCGCCGAACATCAGTTTCGGCGACGCCGACAGCGGCCTGCGCCGTTCGCCTTCCGCCAGGCAAAAGAGTATCTCCTGGCGCATGGAGAAGGAATTGTGCGCGCGCTGCATGCCGTCGTATGCCGCGGCAAGGTCCAGCCAGGCGCTGCCGTCGAAGGGCGCGGCATCGGCGGCTGCGAGGCGGTACCGCGCGATCTCGCGCCGCAGCTCGCGGTACGCCTTGTCCTTCTCGGGGTCCCGGCCTTCGGGCGGCTTTTCGCGCGCCAGGCGGCGCGCCTCGTCCTCGAGCGTGTCGGCGTTGACGCGCGGCAGTCCGGTGGACATGGGAATCCACACCGCGCCGGGGAACAGCAGCACCGCGAACGCCGGCAGCAGGTAGCGCGGCAAGCGGCCCAAAGGCGTGGGCGCCGGCGCCGCCGTCTGGAGCGCTGGCTCGTTCAACGCCAGCAGCA
>Ga0315282_10007791_pt1 | contig 17488 bp, 13 predicted proteins | sample YL17G07_20_MG_FD_203693 | JGI IMG/M metagenome (GOLD analysis project Ga0315282, IMG submission 203693) | Sediment microbial communities from Yellowstone Lake, YNP, Wyoming, USA - YL17G07_20 | ecosystem: Environmental > Aquatic > Freshwater > Lake > Sediment | place: USA: Wyoming | collected... | reverse complement strand
TCACCATGCGCGAGCGCCTGAGCGGCGAGTCCATGCACTCGAGCTGGAAACCGATCTACTACGTCTTCAAGATGTTCCTATCCATCTTCATCGTGCTCTTGCGGGTAGGCACGCACAGCAACGCAATGCGCCCGGGGACCAAGACGACGCACGGAGAAAGCGGGTCACATGCGTAACGCGCTGACCATCGACGTCGAAGACTGGTACCACCCTGAACTGGTGCGGCAGCACCTGCCCACGGGGTCGCCCGCAGGCCAGGTTCAGGAATCGACGGGTGCGCTCCTGGCGCTGCTTCGGCAGCGTGGGATTAAAGCCACCTTCTTTGTCCTGGGTGAGATCGCTGAGCGCTATCCAAGCCTGATCGAGTCGATTGCAGCCGAGGGGCACGAGCTGGCCTGCCATGGTATGAGCCATCGGCCGCTCTGGCAGATGACGCCCGTCGAGTTCCGGGCGGACCTAGAAGAGTTCGGGCGAACGATGCAGCGCATTGTGCCAAGCGCAGAGATCGTAGGTTTTCGCGCCCCAACCTTCTCGCTGGACAACCGCACGCGCTGGGCATTGGGCATTTTGGCCGACTTGCGCTATCATTATGATTCGAGCATTTTCCCAGTGCGCAATCCGGTCTATGGCGTGAGCGGGGGGCCGTTAGCGCCCTACCGTCCCAGTCTAGGGGACGTAGCGCGCGCGGACGCCGCAGGTCCCGTGGTGGAGTTCCCCATGTCAGTATGCACGTGTGCGGGCTTGCGGGTACCCGTCTGTGGCGGGTTCTACCTGCGTGCTTTGCCGTTCAGCGTGGTGCAGTCCTGTCTGCGGCAGATCAACCAACGGCGGCCCTTTGTGCTCTATGCGCACCCGTGGGAGACACATGCGGGCACGCCACGCTTGGGCCTGCCACTGCTGTCGCACTGGGTGACCTACTACAACATCGGGGCCATGTTGCAGCGCCTGGAAATGCTGCTCGACGCGTTCTCTTTCGCACCCATGCGCGAGGTGCTCGAAGAGAGAGGAGACCTGTGAACGTGTTCCTCTCGCTGCGCTCAAGACTATGCCTGGGAGGGGAGGCCGTGCTGACCGCACAGAATACGATGGAGTTTCGGGCCCGCCTCTTTGCGTTCGTGCTGGGTGTGACTGTCCTGCTCTTTGTGGTCAACCTGGTGCGCACGAAGAAGCTCAAGGAAGAATTCGCCTTGCTGTGGCTTCTCACGGCCGTGGTGCTGGTGCTCACGCCGCTCTTCATCGACTATCTGGACCTGCTGGCGCACGCCCTGGGCATCGAGTATCCGCCCGCGCTCATTTTCTTGTTGGCCATCATCTCGCTGCTCCTGATCTTGTTCCAGTTTTCGACGCGCATCTCACGCTTTAGCGAGCAGATCAAGATTCTGACGCAGGAGCAAGCCCTGCTGCGCGCGCAGATCGAAGATCTCGAACGTGCTGCCAAGGCAGACGCTGCCTCTCGCCGCCTAGTCTTGTCGACTAGACAAGGCGCTCAAGACTATGGCACGCAAGACCAAGAGGAGACCCATGCAGACGACAATGGTCCCGCCGGGCGGGATGCCACAGCCCTATCTTCCTGATGCAGGGCAGACGGCCCCATTTGATGGGACGCAAGGGGTGCTGCCGCAGGCAACGCCAGCGGCTTCGCAGCGCCCGGCTTGGTTGCCAGAGGCTCTGACCCTGGCGGGTCTGGGCGCCTTTGCCCTGTTGGTGCGCCTGGCTGCCTTGATGCAGCCTCAGCGCATGGTCTGGGGCGACGAACCATTCTACCTCTGGCTGGGCCGCAACTGGCTCACAGGGCAAGGTTACAGCTTTACAGGCTACTCGGACGTGCACCACTCGCCGATGTACCCCCTACTGTCCGGGGTGTTCTACCTGCTGACGCACAACATGGAAGTGGCCAGCGATATCTGCTACGTGCTGTTCGGCGTGCTGTTGATCCTCCCCATCTACCTCCTGGCCAAGGAAATGTACGGTCGAGGGGTTGGCGTGGTCAGTGTGCTGCTGCTGTCCATCTACCCGGCCATCGCCACAGCCCCGCTCTTCTGGGGTACGCTGACCGAGCCTCCCTACTACTTTTTCGTCTACGCTGGCCTGTGGCTGGCGCTCCTGGCAATTCGTCGCGGGCGGGGTTGGCAGCACCTGCTGGCAGGCATGAGCTTTGGGCTGGCCTATCTGACCCGGCCCGAGGCCATCGCCTACGTGGCGATTGGCTTGGGAGTGCTGATCCTGATCAGACTGTTCGAGAAGAGGTTGCTCACATCGGCCACTCTGACCGGCTTGGCTTTGTATCTGTTGGGCTTTCTGCTGTTCTTTGGGCCGTATGCCTTCTACGTGCACCAACACACGGGCTCTTGGATGATCAGCGAGAAGGCGGGCGTCACGTTTGTGACGTGCATCGGCCTGTCCGAAGGCAACACGGCCGCCTTTGACCGTGCCACGTGGGGCCTAGACTCGACCGGTCGCGAAGTGTTCTTCTTTTCGCAGGAGAGCTACAACGTGAGCATGCTCGACGTGATCCGCGCGCATCCGCAAGAGTTTGTGCAGTTGCTCGTGCGCAACGTTCGTCGCTTTGCCGATTCGTTGCTTTCGTCACGGCTGTTCCCCTACTTCTTCCTGCCACTGGTTGGCCTGGCCTTGTTCCAGGCCGCCTGGGACAAGGCGCGGGCCAAGGGCGAGTTGCTGCTCCTGGCGTCACTCACGCCAGTGATGGCCTTCCTGCTCTTCTTCATCCAGGATCGCTACATTGCGACTCTTTTGCCCACGCTCGTGATCTGGCTGGGCCTGGGCGCGTACAGCCTGGGCGACTGGCTGCGTGCGACCCTAGTGAATCTGCGCGAGGGGCACAGGCTGGGGCGTGTGTGGCGGGTGACTCTGGTCATGCTTCCTACCCTGGCCCTGCTGCTCTACCTGGCACTGACGCAGCCACGCGCCATCGCGGGGTACACCAACATTGGCTCCTTTCGCATCGAACACAAGACGGTTGGGCTGTGGCTGAAGGACAACATTCCGCACGACTCGGTCGTGATGTCGCGCTTCCCGGCCTTTGCCTTCTACGGGGACACGCGCTGGGAGCCGACACCCAATGCCGACTATGCGCAGGTCCTGGCCTACGCCAAGGCCAATGGCGTGACCCATCTAGTCCTGGATGAGGAGGAGACGCGGGAGTTGCGTCCCCAGTTCACGTTCCTACTCAACAAGAACACTATCCCCCCTGAGCTGGAGCTGTTGCATGTCGACGACAGTGCTCGGGGACGGATTCTGGTATTCCGATTCAAGTAGAGGCAATCCTTGTGATTGCACCCTAGATGGAGATTCATGGAGCTCAGCGTCGTCATTCCCGCCTGGAACGAGGCGAACAATCTGGCCAGACTCCTGCCGCAGTTACACACTGTGCTCGCGACTCTAGACTGCGACTATGAGATTATCGTGGCAGACAACCATTCTACGGACGCCACCGAGATGGCCTGCGCCGCTCTCAACGCCATCTGCGTGCAGCAGTCGGAGCGGGGCTACGGCGGAGCGCTGTGGGCTGGTTTTGCACGCGCCCGAGGCGAGTACATCCTGACCATGGATGCGGACCTCTCGCACCTGCCTGATTTTGTCCCTACCTTGTGGCGTCACCGCTCTGAGGCTGAGTTGCTGATTGCCTCGCGCTACGTGGAGGGCGGTAGTGGAGACATGCCCTGGTATCGCCAGGTGTTGAGCGTGATCCTCAACCAGGTCTACACCAAGCTGTTGTCCTTGCCTTTCAAGGACATCTCCAGCGGCTTTCGCCTCTACCAGACCGTGGCCTTGCGAGGCCTTGATCTCAAGAGCAACGACTTCGATGCTCTCGAGGAGATCCTGATCAAGTGCTATGCGCAGGGCTGCAAGGTCATCGAGTTACCTTTCCACTATGTGCCGCGCGACCAGGGCAGGTCCAAGGTCAAGCTGCTGCACTTTGGCGTGTCCTACCTCAAGACCCTGCTACGCATGTGGACGCTGCGCAACTCGATCGCCTCAGCCGACTATGACGCGCGTGCCTACGATAGCATCATCCCTCTGCAGCGCTACTGGCAGCGCCAGCGCTATCGCATCGTGACCGGCATGGTGGACCCGCGCAAGCCGTGCCTGGACATCGGCTGCGGTTCCAGCCACATCCTGGGTGCGCTGTACGAGCACAGCGTGGGGCTCGACATCTCGCGCGGCAAGCTGCTGTACTCCAGGCGCTTTGAGCGCCACCTGGTGCAGGGGTCCGGCTTTGCACTGCCCTTCGGGGACGGCTCCTTTGAGCAGGTGCTTTGCTCGCAGGTCATCGAGCACCTGCCCGCCAGCGAGAAACCCTTTGCCGAAATGACGCGCGTACTTCAGGAGGGCGGCCGCCTGGTGCTTGGTACTCCGGACTATGGCCGTCTGAGTTGGGTTATCCTGGAGCGCCTGTACGGTTTTTTCGCGCCGGGTGCGTATGCGGATGAGCATATCACCCACTACACGCGCGACGGGCTGATTCGTCTGCTGGCCAAGTACGGTTTTCGCTTTGAGAAGGTCGGGTATGTGGGTGGTTCGGAGATGATTCTGCTCTTCCACAAGTCCAGCGAGGCCGAGGGGCCGTGTCCCGCCTAGAAGCGTTGTCCCACCGACGAGGCGCCAGCCGTAGCTCCGAATCCGGCGACGGTTCGTTTTCTCTCGCTACGCTCAAGACCATGCAGTCGACGTGGCTCCGCCGCCTGGCCCTGATGGCTGTGGTCGTGATCGGGGCCGCCTTCCGGCTCTACCGCCTGGACGCTTTTGCCATCTGGCGCGATGAAGCGCAGACGATCTTCCTGGCCCGCCACACGTTCCCGGCGGGCATTCTGCGCTCCCTGCTGTCGGCAGACGTGAGCCCTCCGCTCTACTATTTCTTGCTGCATTTCTGGGACAAAGCCTTCGGGAGCGACTGGGGCCTGCGTTTCTCCTCCGTCGCCGTCGGTTTGGTGACGATACCATCCGTTTATTGGGTCGGGCGTCGCCTGTTCAACACTCGTGTCGCGCTGTTGGCGGCCCTGGCCGCGGCCCTCTCGCCGCATCACATCGTAGTCTCACGTACAGTGCGCATGTACACGCTCTTGCCGCTGGTCAGCCTGCTGGCCCTCTACGCCGTCTATCGCTTCATGACTTTGGCGGTCACCGAGACCGCCCGCACCAGACGCATGGTTTGGCTGGCCGTCGTGCTGTCCTTTGCGCTGGTGCTCTACACGCACAACGTGGGGGCCTTCCTGGTTCTCTCGCTGAACTGTTTCGTAGCCGTGGAGATGTTGTGGCGCAAGGAGGTGCGTCGCCTTTTCTGGCCCTGGGCGATCTCGCAGGCCGCAGCAGCTTTGCTCTTTGTCCCCTGGCTGCCGGCTCTGTTCCAGCAACTGCGATCCCAAGGAGCGGTGATGGGCCCTTGGCTGGCACGACAGTCGCGCCTGGGCAATGCCCTGCGTCTTTTCAACGAACTCACGGGCTTGACTTGGCCGGCAGGCACACCCTGGTTGTGGATGACGGTATGCGCCCTAGGAACCGTCACCATTCGCTTCCGGCATACGCTCCTGGCCTTCTACCTGCGCTTTTCGACGGAACTGAATTTGGTCCTGTGCGGATTTGCGGGACCTATTTTGCTGGCGGCGCTGCTGACGCCCAGGTCGATCGGCGTGATCCCCTCCTACGTGACGCTGGTGGCGTTTCCCGCTATGTGCTTTCTGCTGGCGCGCGGCGTGGATGCCGTGCGGCACCGCGCGCTGGGACTGCTCCTGCTGCTGGCTCTGACCGTGGTGTGGGTGCGCACCGTGTCGGTGACCTACGTCCGGCGTACGTCCAACCTGCGCGAAGTCGCTGCGTATGTGACGCAGCACGCGGGGCAACAGGACGTGATTGTGGTTGCGCCAGACTACCTGGCCTCTACTGTCAACTACTACTACCAGGGAAAGCAGCCTCAGGTCGCGTTCCCCTCGACCCTGGGACGGGTGGAGGACATCACGTGGGTGGGCTGGGCCGAGCACTGGGTGCACGCGGACCAGGCCATCGAGCCGACCCTGCAGTACGTGGCCGACAACGTGGTACCCGGAGCACACGTGTGGCTGATTGCGCCGCTGGCCGGCTATCCCAATGACCCCTACTTCTCGCAAATTCGGGTGCTCAAGAGTCGGCTGGATCAGGCTTACGGAGCACCTCATGTGGTCGATTCATTCCCTCCGGCGGTCGAATACGCCGAGGTCTATATCTATCAATGAGGTTGGGATGGTAACGCAACATCATGCAGTGATCTCCGGACAACCGGCCAAGGCGCCCAGCAGAGGCCGACCACTTTGGGCCGAGCCCCTGATCTGGACCGTGCTGGCGCTCATGGTGGTGGCGGCCGCGTTGCCCACGCTGCTCTACCCGCTGACGCGCGACCAGGGCATCTATGCCTACATCGCCGACTTACAGATGCACGGCGGCGCTCCTTTTCGCGACGCCTGGGAGCTCAAACCGCCAGCGGTGTATTTCGCCTACGACGCAGCCTTCTTGTTCTTTGGCCGCTCGGAGTTTGGCGTGCGCCTCCTTGACGTGCTGTACACGCTCGTGAGCGCGGCCTCCGTTGCGGGTCTGGCCTGGCAGACGTTTCGGGACAGGCGCATTGCGGCGCTCTCGGCCTGGTTCTATGCCTTCTGTTACTACTTCCTGGTGCACTTTCACTCCATGGCCACGCCCGAGGCGTTCATGACGCCCTTCCTGGCTGCGAGCGTGTGGGGCATGGTGCGCGGCGTGCGCAGAAAACAGCTACCTGCCCTTTTCCTCGCTGGCGTCGCCGCTGGCTTTGTCTTCTGGTTTAAGCCGACGGCGGGACTGCCCATCCTGGCGGTCTTCATCTGGGCCTGGCTGGAAATGTGGCGCGACCGTTGGATGCGGGCCAAGGTGGTACGTGGCCTGCTGGCTGTCCTCGTGGGAGGCTTGCTGGGGCTTGTGCCCATCGGCCTGTACCTCTACCGGCACGGCTTGCGCGAAATGCTGGAGACCTGGGCCGCGTATGGCACTGGCACGTACCTGCAGGCAGGCGGGCTAGTGCGAGGCGGAACGCTGGCCATGCTGGACGTGATCGTGCGCTACATGCGCGACTGGCAGCTTGTGGTGTGGCTCAGCGTGGCTGGCGCTGTAGGCGCGCTGGCCTGGCGTCGGCGCAACCGCAGTGGCGAGGCCCTGGTCGTCTTCTGGGTGGCTTGCATCCTGGCCACCCTGCTGCAAGGCAAGCTCTTTGAGTACCACTGGATCCCGATTCTGGTTCCGGCCGCGATCCTATCGGCCATGAGCGTGGTGTGGCTGGCGCTCGAGATGCGTGAGCGGGTTAGCATCCTGTTATGTGACATGCGCAACATCCTGGTGGTGACGGTGTTGGTCGGTCTGGCGCTCTGCCTGGGCTACGATCGCCTGGCGCGCTACCGCAGTACCTTTTCCTACGTGACTGGCCGCATGGACGCGGCGAGCTACTATGCGCAATTCAACATTGGCCAGGACTTTAGCGCCACGGCGACCCGCAGCGCGGCCGCGTACCTGCGCGAACACACTCAGCCAGGGCAGACCGCGCTGATCTGGGGTGTGGAGCCACTTGTCAACTTTCTGGCCGAGCGTCGCTCACCCACCCGCTTTATCTCATTCTATGCGCTGGTGACTGGCAAGGGCAGCAATCCCCGCCTGGAGGCCTGGCGACAGGACTTTCTGGACGACATCCGTCGGGACCCGCCTGCCTATGTCATCCTGGTCCAGAACGACATCACGCCGCTGGCCCCGGTGGGCTCGCGTGCGCAGTTGGCGCAATTCCCTGCGTTCAAGGGCATCGTCGAGACCGAGTACGAGTTTGAGATTCAGGTCGAGGACTACCTGTTCTACCACCGCAGGCAGCCTGGGGCATAGCCTGGCGCAGGCATGAAGAAAGTTTCATCTGGCGGGCAAGGTCGTATATCGCATTTTCATACAACTCGTGTATAATTCGCTAGTCCACAGGCCGGGAGCAGCAGGGCCTTTCGCTGTGCTAAAGACTGGGCTTTTGCACAGTCTGACTCCTGCCGGTTAGAGAGTCTGTCATGATCTCTATCGTGATCCCCGCTCACAATGCCGCGCGCACACTGGGCGACTGTCTGCAGGCGATTCGCAGTTCCGAATATGCCGCGTGCGAGGTCATTGTGGTAGACGATGCCTCCACCGACGATACTGCGCAGCTCGCTGCGCAGTACGGCTGCCGAGTGGTGCGCCTGCTGCAGAACGTGGGCGCAGCGCAAGCCAAGAACGTGGGTGTGCAGACTGCGCTGGGCGAGATCGTGCTCTTCACTGACGCGGACATTGTGCTGCAGAGTGACACGCTGCGGCTGGTGGCGGAGGATCTGCTTGACCCGGATGTGGCTGGCGTCGTCGGCCTACTTGGCAAGAAGCTGAGGTATGGCAACTTTTCCAGCCAGTTCAAGAACTTGTGGATGTACTACACTTACATGCGGCTGGCCGCCAGCAACGAAGCGTCGCGCGGCGTGGGCCTTTTTTTCACCAGCTTGGCTGCTATCCGGAGAGAGGTCTTCCTGCGCATGGGTGGCTTTGATGCCCACTATCGCGGCGCAAGCATCACCGAGGACATCGAATTCGGCCAACGGCTGCTGAGCGCTGGTTTACGGGTGCGGCTGGACGCTCGACTCCAGGTCGAGCATCTGAAGCACTATGATTGGCGCGGGCTGCTCAGGACGGACATGCAGCGGTCCTTGGGCCTCAGCAAGACCTGGTTGCGCAGGCAACTCGAGCCTGAGCAGAGGTCCGGCGGGCACACGTACTATGCTTCAGTGCCCTGGTTCTTTGTGTTGGGGGTGCCGCTGGCCTGGCTGCTGCCACTATTCGCCCTGCTCGCGCTTGTCTTGGCGGCCAGGCGGCCGGTCTGGGTTCTCGTGGCCCTCCTGGACTACCTGGCCCTCCTGCTGGTCAACGCACCATTTCTGCATGCTCTGCGCGAGGCCAGAGGATGGCTCTTTGGCCTGCAATGCTGCCTGTTCTTGCCGCTCGACCTGTGGGCATCCGGCCTGGGCGTGCTGTGGGCTGTGGTCGACTATGTCGCCGGCAACCGGTACTAGCGGAATGGGAGCCCTGGCCGCGCCAGGACAAGGAGAATGGGCTTGGACTACAAGCGCTATCTGAAGTACGGCACCCGCGTTTTCTTCAAGCGGGGCGCTTCTCCCATATACTTTGTCTTTTTCGTCTCTGACTACTGCAACGCACGCTGCAAACACTGCCTGCTGGCAGAGCACGAGCCCAGCAAGAAGAAGAACGAGCTAACGATCGACGAGATCGAGCGCGTGTCGGCCAGCATGGACGACATGCTCTTTTTCACCCCAACGGGTGGCGAGCCCTTCCTGCGGCGTGACCTGGCAGAGATCGTGCGTATCTTTCATCGCAACAACCACGCGGCCAACGTGGGCATCCCTACCAACGGCAGCCTGACTGGACGCGTGATCGAGACCACCAGGGATATGCTCGATACCTGCCCGGGCCTCGACCTGCACGTGGACGTGTCCATCGATGGCATCGGCCAGGAACACGACGAGATCCGTCAGTTCCCTGGACTGTTCGACCGGGCCACGCGCACTTATGAGGAGCTGCGGCTCCTGGAAAAGCACTACCCAAACTTCAGCACCTGCGTTGAAATCACCGTGTCGGCATTCAACCAGGACCACCTGCTGGAACTGTACGACTACTTGACGCACACGCTGGGCGTCAACACCGTGTTTACCCTATTGACGCGTGGCGCTCCTCGCGACCCCGGCGCCAAGGACTTGGACATCGGCAAGTATGAGGAGTTGCACGCTGCGCTGGAGCGCGACAACAAGGCGCGCATCCTCTCCGGCTACTACAAGATGCCTTTCTCAGACCTGCTGAACGCCAAGCGCATCGTGCGCCCGCACATCATCGCCAAGACCGTGCGCGAGCGACGCTTTCAGATCCCCTGCTACGCGGGCAGTCTGGGAGGGGCCATGTTCAGCGAGGGACAGGTGTTGCCCTGTGAACTGCACATCGACCGGGAAATCGGCAACGTACGCGATTTCGACTATGACTTCGGGAAGCTATGGTACAGCCCGCGCGCGGATGAAATCCGCAAGTACATCCGGGATACCAAGTGTTTCTGCACCTACGAGTGCTTCCTGACGATTAACATCCTGTTCAATCCTCTGGTTCTGCCCCGCGTGGCCAAGGAGTGGGCTGTGTTGAAAGGGAGCGAGCTGCGGCATTTGCTGGCTGGTGGGCCGGCTCCCACGGTGACCCTGACTGCGTCCTCGGACAAGTGACCCCGAGAGGCTGTTTCAAGAGGAGAGGATGATGCACAAAGGGCACACCGTCTCGGTGGTGATACCCTGCTACAATGAGGAAGACGGCATCCGGGTGACGTTGGCCGATATGCCTGCTCTGGTGGATGAGATCGTCGTGGTGGACAACAACTGCTCGGACTGCACAGCACAAGTGGCGGCCGACATGGGCGCCCGGGTGGTCAAGGAGCCCAAGCCGGGGTATGGCGCCGCGCTCAAGGCCGGCTTTTCCGCGGCGACCGGGGACTTTCTTGTGGTCATGGACGGCGACGCGACCTATCCGCGCGCTTTTATCCCGGTCCTGCTCGACGTGATGGTCGACGAGAACATCGATTTCATCACCTGTGACCGCACGGGCCACAAGGCCGAGGAGGCCAACTCGTTCTTGCGCGTGTTGGGGAACTCCATTCTCAACGTGGCCATGTGGGCGTTGTACGGGTTTTGGCTCAAGGACTCCCAGTCGGGGATGTGGGTGTTTCGGCGCTCGATCCTGCCGCAGCTCAAGTTGAGCAGCGATGGCATGTCGTTCTCGGAGGAGTTGAAGATCGAGGCTTTCCGTCTGAAAGGGGCAAGAGCGCGTGAGCTGCCCATCTATTACCGGGAGCGCGTGGGTGTGAGCAAGTTGAACCTGTGGCACGACGGGTTCACCAATTTGGTCTTCCTGTTCAAGAAGAGGTTCGGCGCATGAGCGGCGTGTCCCACACACAAGAAGAGCCCTGGCTGCGACAGGACAAGGAGCTCGCCAGCGCCTCTCGCTACGCTCAAGACCGTGTGAGCTACGAAGGCCAGTTCGCGGGCAAGAAGGTGCTGATCACCGGCGGCCTGGGCTTCATTGGCAGCAACCTGGCCATGCGCCTGGTGGAGTTGGGCGCTGACGTTTTGCTGGTCGACTCGTTGATCCCTGACTATGGCGGCAACCTGTTCAACGTTGAGCCGATCAAGGACAGGGTGCGGGTCAACATTGCCGACGTGCGTGACGCCAACGGCATGAACTATCTGGTGCGTGGCCAGGACTATCTATTCAACCTGGCCGGGCAGATCGGCCACATCGACAGCATGTGCGACCCCTACACCGATCTGGACATCAACTGCCGCGCGCAGTTGTCCATCCTGGAGGCGTGCCGCCACAACAACCCATCGATTAAGGTGGTCTTTGCCGGCACGCGTCAGGTGTACGGAGCCCCGCAGTACCTGCCCGTGGACGAGAAGCATATCCTGCGTCCGGTCGACGTGAACGGCATCAACAAGATGGCGGGCGAGTGGTATCACATCCTCTACAACAACGTGTACGGCATTCGCGCACTGTCACTGCGCCTGACCAACACCTACGGCCCGCGGCTCCTGATGAAGCATGGTAGGCAGGGCTTTGTGGCTTGGTTCATTCGCCAAGCCATGGACAACCAGGAGATCCAGATCTTCGGCGACGGGCACCAGTTGCGCGACATGAACTACGTCGACGATGTGGTGGAGGCGATGTTGCTGGCGGCGGTCTACGAAGGCGCCAACGGGCGCATCATGAACCTGGGCAACGACCCGCCCGTGAGCCATCTGGAGTTCGTGCAGACGTTGCTGGAAGTGTGTCAGGAACATGGCATGGGCCATGGCGGCTATCGCCTGACGCCCTTCCCGCCTGACAAGAAGCGCATCGACATCGGCGACTACTACGCGGACTATGGCAAGATCCGGCGCATTCTGGGCTGGAGCCCCAGGATTGGTCTCCGAGAGGGACTGCAACGTACTGTAGCCTACTATGCGCAGCATCGCGATCAATACTGGGAGCGTGCATGACGCAGCCAGGGCGCAGTGGCTCCGCCGCTGGGGTTCTATTGCGGAACTGGACCTTGTGGGCGCTGGCCCTCATTCTGGTGCTGGCTGCCTGCCTGCGACTGTATGGTCTGTTGCCGATGCAACGGGGGCTGCGCGCCGCCCAGGACTATGACGAGGGCGTCTGGGCAAGCACCGCCCAACTGATGCTGCAAGGGCACCTGCCCTACCGCGATTTCTTCGCCACGCTGCCGCCCATGGGCATCTACTTGCTGGCAGCTGAGCTACGCCTGGTGTACGTTCCGTGGGGCAGCGGCTCAGGGCTGATGACCACGCGCTACGCCTCGGTGCTGTACGGGCTGGTGACTGTGGTGGTGGTCTACTGGCTGGGACGACGTCTGGCGGGACGGGGAGCGGGGCTGCTGGCAGCGGGCTTGCTGGCGGTGGACGGCATGGTAATCGGCATGGACCGCATGGCCATGCTGGAGCCGCCGCTGAACCTGTTCTCCGTTCTGGCGCTGTGGGCCTACCTGAACGCCTTTGACCGGGAGCCGGACGAGACCAAGGGCCTGGCGGTCCTGGCGGGCGTGCTGGCCGCCGTGGCGTCTCTGGTCAAGACGCCGGGCATGGTGGTCATTCTGGCCCTGGTCAGCGTCTCGCTGCTGCGGCGCAGGTGGCGCGAAGCGCTGGTCGTCACGGCGGGCTTTGCGGCGTTTTGGCTGGCGCTGAGCGCCTACTTCCTTCTACAGTGCCCAGGCGAGTTTTTGAAGCAGGTCTACCTGTTCCAGTTTCTGCGCCCGGCCGACGGAGTGGTGAGCCGGCTCAGCCGGGTGTACGATGTGTGGCACTATGGCCAGGCCTGGCTGAGCGTGCGCCTGGGCATTGCCGGGGCGCTGCTGGTTGCCTCTCGCTATGCTCAAGACTGTGCCTCTCGCCATGCTCAAGACCATGGCTGGCTGGCGCTGCGGCGACGGGAGGCCCGGCCCTGGCTCGTCGTCATGGCCTGGGCGGGCTACACAGGCCTGCTGATCATGGCCAATGGCTCGTACTACCCGCAGTACTATGTGCAACTGGCCGTGCCGCTGTGTGTGCTGGGTGGGGGCTTGCTTGACGCGCGCCTCTGGCCGGGTGCGCAGCAGCAGAGTGGCGGCCGCAGCACCCGGTGGCTGGCAGTGGGAAGAGCGGTACTACTGCTTGTGCTGCTGGCCGGCCTGACCAGTGGCCAGCTCCTGCAGCAGCCGGCGCAGATCGCTACCCTGCTGAGTCAGACCAACTCGACCTACGTCGACGTGGCGGACCAGATCCGGCGCAACAGCGTAGCGGACGCCAAGGTGCTGGTTTTCGAGCCGAACTATGCGTTTCTGGCTTCGAGGCCGCCGGCCGGGGCGCAAGTGGGGCACTTCCTGGTGGACTCGTACGGTGAGATGCTATACGTCAACCTCGGCATTGCCGAGAGGCCTGTTTTGGAACTGGCACGCAGCGTGCTGACCGCCAAGAAGGGGCAGTTGCAGGCCACGTTCTGGGGCGCTTCGGCACAGCAGCAGGCGCTGACGGCCTTTGAGCAAGCCGCGTTTGTGGTCGTGGACGGGCGGGCACGCTACCAACTGCAGCCGCAGACGCTGGCCGCAATCCAGGCGCGGTCCGAGGAAGTCTTCGCCAGCGGAGTGGCCAGCCTGCGCCAGCGGCGCTAGCCAGCGACGAACGGCGTCGTTGTGGCGAACCCCGTGTTGGCCCGCGAGCACGAGGTAGGGGCGAACCTCATGTTTGCCACAGAAGGATTGCCTGTACAAGGGATGTGGACAATGGGCGAAAAAGTCATAGTAGTCATGCCGGCCTACAACGCGGCCAAGACGCTGGAGCGCACGTACAACGACCTGCCCAGGGGCGTGGTGGACAAGGTGATTCTGGTCGACGACGTGAGCCAGGACGAGACGGTGGACATTGCGCGCCAACTGGGGCTGGACGTGGTGGTCCATATCCAGAACAAGGGCTATGGCGGCAACCAGAAGACCTGCTACCTCAAGGCGCTGGAGGACGGCGCCGACATCGTGGTCATGCTGCACCCTGACTACCAGTACGACAGCACGCTCGTGCCCGAGCTGATTCGCCCCATCCAGGAAGGCAGGGCGGACATGGTGCTGGGCTCGCGTTTTATGGGCTCGGGAGCTCTCAAGGGCGGCATGCCGCTCTACAAGTTTATCGCCAACCGCTTTCTGACCATCAGCGAGAACCTCGTGCTAGGGCAGCATCTCTCGGAATGCCACACTGGCTTCCGCGCCTACAGCCGGCGCATGTTGGAGACCATTCCCTTCCTGCTGAACTCGGACGATTTCGTCTTTGACACCGAGGTCATTGCCCAGGCTGTCGCGTTTGGCTTCACCATCGCCGAAATTGGCGTACCGACGCGCTATTTCAAAGAGGCATCTTCTGTGAACTTTCGCCGCAGCGTGATCTACGGCCTGAGCACGTTGAGCGTGATGTGGCGCTATCTTCTGGCCAAGTGGGGAGTTGTGCGTTACTCGCAGTTCATAAAGACGCTGCCGGAGATCATCAGCCGCTACCACCAACCCCAGATCCTGCGCCGCCCACCCTCGGCCGAGCCGGCCAACCCCGGCGATGCGCCAGGCGGGGGCGGCAGCCATGCCTGACCCACGCGTCTGGCGGGGATGACGCTGCCATGAAGCCCGGTCGGTTGTGGAGCCCGTGGTTCCCGGCCCTGGTGCTGCTCGTCGGCGCCGTGCTGCTGCTGTGCCGGCTGGATGACGCCTACCTGTGGCAGGACGAAGCGGAGACGGCCATTGTCTCGCGCCACCTGTTGGCATACGGGCTGCCGCTCTCCACCGACGGCACGGACTGGGTGCAGCAGGCCGGGCGGCCCTGGGTCGAGTTCACCACGGACTACGTCTGGATTTACCACTCCTGGCTGCAATACGGGCTCACCGCCGCCGCGTTTGCTGTCCTGGGGCGAACCACCCTGGCCGCGCGCCTGCCGTTCGTGCTCTTCGGTCTGGCCACGCTGCTGCTTTTCTACCACCTGCTGAGGCGCTGGCTGGAGGACTGCCGCGTGGCCGTGGTAGGTACGCTGCTGCTGCTCTTCTGCGTGCCCTTTCTCCTGCTGATGCGCCAGGACCGCTACTATGCGCTTGCTGCGTTTTTCACGCTGCTGACGCTGGACGCCTACCTAGTCGTGTCGACTAGACGAGGCGTGCATCTGCGCACTGTCAAAACGTGGGCTGTGCCCTATTTCATTCTAGCCGCCTTCCTGCTCTACCAGAGCCACTACGGCGCCTTTTTCCCCACGCTGGCCGCTCTGGGGATCGATTTCGTGCTGACACGGCCTGATCGCAAGACGGTGTGGCGTTTTGTGTTGGCGGGCGCATGCATCGCTGCGCTGGTGCTGCCGTGGGCCGGGTTCATGCGCGTGCTCAACCGTGGCCAGTTGTTTCGCGCCGACCGCTTTCTGGCGCAGTTGGGCCAGTACCTGCTGTATGTCACAGGCTGGATCCTGCCCCTGGCGCTGCTGCTGTTGCTGCTATACGCCTGGGCACGCCAGGCTCTGGGCAGGCAGCACGGTCTAGACAGCGATCAGGCCCGCTTCTGTCGGGTGGCCGGTCTGATTGTCCTGACCAACGTGGTGGTGCTGGCCGCCAGCGCCGCCTTTGACTGGGTCTTTTTCCGCTACATGGTGCACCTGATCCCACTGCTGCTGGCCATACTGGCCATCGTGTTGGTGTGGGTGATGCGGCGCTGGCCCGTGGTGGCTTGTGCCATGTTGGTGCTGCTGGTGTTGAGCAACGCCTTACACCTGGTGCCCTACGGCCTGCCCGGCGTCCGTGCGCTGTCATGGGACCGCCTTTGGCCCGGGTCCTCTGCCTTCCAGTCCCTGGATGAGGTCTGGGCCAAGGCAGGGCGCTTCCGCTCTGACGCCTGGATGTACGCCCAGGAGCTGACGCATTCGTACATCGGCCCCAACGAGGGGTTGGTGGCCTACCTGGCCGCACGTGCGCAGCCGGGGCAGACGGTCGTGGTGAACTATGAGGACCTGCCGCTGATGTTCTACACGCCACTGCGCGTGCTGGGCGGCCTGGAGGCGCACGGCCTGGATGGCCTGCAAATGGGCCTGACGGACGGCGCGCGTGGACCAGACTGGGTGATCGACCGTCAGTACGGCCCCTATCGCGACCGTCTGGCTGCGCTGGTCGCGGCGGGTTCCTACGAACGGATCACGATCCCCTACCCGGACATCCGCTGGGAGAACCGCCCGGAGCCTGGTGCGCATCAATACCTCACTGCACAGGGCGAAAATTCTTTAACCCTCTATCGACGGCGCGAGGACTGACATGCAGCGGCGCTACTTTTCGCGTGCAGACTGGACGGCCTGGATCGAGGCCAGGTTCGTGTGGCTGCTCCTGGTTGTGGGTGCAGTGTTGCTGCTGACGAACCTGGGCAACATCTACCTCTGGCAGGACGAGGCCGAGACGGCGCTGCTGTCGCAGCGGCTGGGTCAGTACGGCTTGCCGCTGGCGTTCGATGGTCACAACCTGATCCGGCAAGCGCCGCAGGACGTGCAGTACACGGCCGACTGGGCTTGGGTCTATCACCCCTGGCTGCCCTTTTACTTCACTGCCGGCTCGTTTGCATTGCTTGGCCGGACCACCTTTGCCGCGCGCCTGCCCTATGCGCTGGCGGGGCTGGCCACCATTGTGCTGCTATACTACAGCCTGCGCCATCACTTTCGCGACCGGCGCGTGGCCATGCTGGGATCTCTCTTGCTGATGCTTTGCGTCCCGTTCCTGCTGCATGCGCGCCAGTGCAAGTACTTTCCCTTCGCCGCGCTGTTCACGGTGGCCACCCTGGACGCCTACCTGTGTCTGCGCGAAGAGCACCGGCCGCCCTGGGCGCTGCCCTATCTGATTCTGGCCGGCTTTTGTCTTTTCCAGAGTAACTTCGGCGCATTCGTGCCCCTCATGGCGGCGCTGGGGCTACACTTCCTGCTGACATGGCCTGGCTGGTCTGAAGTCAAGCGCATGGCGCTCCCGATCGGCATCCTGGTATTCTTTGTGCTGCCGTGGGCTTTCTACCTGCAGACATGGGCGCGCGGGCGCTTTGCCTTTGACGCGTACCGCTTTGTGGGGCATCTGGTGCACTATGCCGTCTACCTGACGGGCTGGGTCTTCCCCGTGCCACTGTTGCTGGTCTTTGCATACCTGTACCTGCGTGGGAGAAAAGGGCTGGACCTGACGACCGGAGAAGCGTCGCTCGTGAGTCTCTACTTGTTAGTGGCCGCGCTCACAGTTCTCTTCCTGTCCGAGTCATTCATCTGGATGTACTTCAGCTACGTCGTGCAACTGGTGCCACTCCTGGCCGCGCTATTGGCGCTGACGCTGCTCAAGCTGCTGGACCGCTGGCGCTGGCTC
>Ga0315282_10007790_pt1 | contig 17488 bp, 10 predicted proteins | sample YL17G07_20_MG_FD_203693 | JGI IMG/M metagenome (GOLD analysis project Ga0315282, IMG submission 203693) | Sediment microbial communities from Yellowstone Lake, YNP, Wyoming, USA - YL17G07_20 | ecosystem: Environmental > Aquatic > Freshwater > Lake > Sediment | place: USA: Wyoming | collected... | reverse complement strand
ATGGCCACACGCTCCTCATGAGATTTTACAGGAAACCGAATCCGCTTTGCACCAGTCTGATCCCTCCGCACCATGGAACTGACCCCTCACCCGGCCCGCGACGGCTGGTGGAAGCGCCGTCGCGGTCCACCCTCTCCCCTCGGGAGAGGGCTGACTCACTTTGCGATGCGGTTCATTTATCACGGGTACCGGTCTTCGGATATCCTCGCTCAGAATGACAGCGGGCCAGCTTTTTCGCGGCTGTGGCACCTATCCAAAGACCACGCTCCGCCACCCGCCAAAATCAGAAATACGAGCGAGCAAAAAATCGCAAAATCATTACGCGCGTCGCTCACCATGTACAAGAAACCATGGCTGGCCCGAGAGAGCCCCGGACTCTATTGGCTGGCGACATAGAGTTGAAAGATCTCCCGTCGTCGAGGATCGGGGGAATTTTGATAGGATTTCAGCGCCGAATTGAGGCCATTCAACAGTTTGGCGGCAGTGTCCTCGTAGGATTTATCCGCAGCCGCTTGCGATGCCTCCTCGAGTCGCGCCAACTTCCCCGCTTTCAGCAAATCCTGGCGGTCGTGAGCGGCACAGAGGGTGTCAAGCACCAGTAGGGCGTGGGCCGCTTCGTAGCTTTCCCCCAGTCCGTTGGCAACTAGCCGCTGGTGAAAGGCACGCAGACTTGCCGCTGGGCGGCCAAGGTCCGTCAACTGCGAGCAAGCTTGGCCGATCGCGGTTCGCGCGAAGGGCTCCCGCGTTGTACCCACGTCGCGGGCGTGCGAGGACTCGCCGGGCGTGCCTCCAAGCGTGATCACGATCCGGGCAACCTTAGGCGTCTGACCATAGGCGAGGAAGACCGATTGGTGGTCAAACGACTTCCATGGCTGGCCGTTCACAGTCACAGAAGTGACCGGGCCCTGGCCCGAGGTTGCCACGTACAGCTTCTTGTTTCCGAACCGGATGGGATCGAGCTGCTCGAGTCGGCTGATGCCGGGAGGGATGTGGGGCGTGAGAGTCAGGCCGTCGGCGCGATACCGATACTCAAACAACCCGCGGACAAACGCTGCCGCTGGTCCGAAAGCATCGTAGGTAATATTCACGGGCTCTTTCGGCTGGTAGACATTGTTGCCAAAGTCGGTGAGGGGGTTGTCCATTCGAAAGCGGCGGGCGTAACTGAACAACTTTTTCAAGGAGCGGCGAGCGTCCTCGTACTTCCCCAGGCAGTAGTAGGCCATGACCATGCGCGCTTCACACGTGGACCAGGCGCCGCCGTTAACCCACTCACCAAAGCGCCACAGCCCCTTGGGCGCCTCGTACATGTCGTCGAGCGAGGGGTAGTTGGCAATCACAAAATCGTAGGGACGAAGCCCCGGAATGGAAGCTATTTTCGCGTAGATCTTCTCGGCTTGCGCGTCATCCACGACGCGAAAACAGATGGCGTCGTGATTGGGGGAGGCCTCGAAATATCCGTGCTGGCTGGCGTCGTACACGCCATGCTTCGTCCCGTCCGGATCAAGCGACTTGATGAAATACCCCTCCGGTGTGGTAATAAGGGGCAACCCTTTCCTGGCAAGCCCGCGCCTCTCGGTGTAGAGCTTCACTTTATCGGATTTGCCGGCAAGTTTTTCCAGCTCGATCAACCGGTCGAGTGCGGCAATATAAGTGATCGAGAGCCCTGCCAAGTAAGCCTTGCCGTAGCTGCCATCGGGTTGCTTCCAGCCGGCATAGCTGGGAGCCAGCAGATTGGCTGCCGGCCCGGCCAGGAATAGGTTGTTTCTGGGATCGCGCCGGGTTTCGAGAAAATTCGCGGAGCGCTCGAGCTTCGGCAAATAGCGCGCGATGGCCTTGGCGTCGCAGCTGATGAGCAGCAACTCAGATTGGAGGAGAACGCCGGCGGCAGTGAACTCGAGGCCCCAGTCGTGAATCTTGGTCTGCCCATCGCCTTGCTTGTAAATGATGCACCCTGGCATTGCTGCATCACACAACTGCCCGTCGGGCGCCACCCAGGAAGCTTGCGGTTGACTGGGGCAGCCTTCCCGCTTCCCATCGCCCATCTGGTCGAACCAGAGATCCTGCGAATTCTGCAAGAAGGTCAGGAATGGCTCCTGCAAAAAAGGGAGCGCGCCGTAGGTTGTCCCATAACTGTTTTGGATCCACCATGCTGACCATGTCGGGCCTTCCACCAGGCCGTTCCAGCTAGGAGTGTACAGCATGGCCAGGTTCTGAAACTCGGGGTCCGGCTCGAAGAAGCGGCGAGCGCTGTCGAGCAGTTGGAGATACTCGAGATCGCCGCGGCCGCGAAAGTGCTTGCCCTCAAACTGGTCCGAGGCCGCTGCGGAAACGCTCCAAAGGCCAATGATTGCCACCCCCAAAATGACCCATTGCAATCGCTTTAGTGGTTGATTTCGCATCTGTCGTATTGTATACCCAGTTTTCCTTGACACGTTTTCTCCTGGATGTTAGAAGGGTGTCGCAGAGGCAATCTTAAACCCCAGCGCCGGCAAATATTATGAACTTAGTTCAGGAACCGGAACAGGGTCAGGAAAAAGTAATAGAAGAGAGAGGAGAGAGCCGCGACTGCGCTCCTTGAATCCCATAGCGAGGTTATTTTGAGACTAAGAATTCTATTTCTGATTCTGCTGGCTGGTCTTTCACTTCCCAATCTCGTCGCGGCCGGCACGGTTACGGTCGACCACCGCCTTTTCCCCGGTTTGGCGGAAATGGACGGCAACTGGGCGGCGCTCTCGGTTGGGAGCGATGGGAAGGTTTACGCGGGCCTGGCCTGCCACGGGTGTGACGGCCACATGGTCATGTACGACCCGAAAGCCGACCGCGTCACCGACCTCGGCAATCTGACACGCCTGACCGGGGAGGGCAACTTGCACCTGGGGCCGCAGTCGAAGATTCACGCCAAGTTCGGCGAGGGCAGAGATGGCCGGATTTATTTCGGCACGCACGCCGGCTTGTGGTTCGACTACGCGCGCGTGGGAACGCGCGAGGGTTATCCCGGCGCGCACTGGATGGCTTACGACCCCAAGACGGGCATCGTCCAGGATTTCGGAATCGGCCCGCGTTTCGAGGGAATCAACACCGGGGCGTACGACCCGAAGTTCAACCGCATCTACGGCGTCACTCACCCGCGCGGGCATTTCGTTTATTACGATGTGGCCACCGGAAAGGCTGTGGACAAAGGCCGGATGAACAACTTCGAGTCGGTTTGCCGCACGCTCGGTATCGACGACCAGGGCAATGTCTACGGCAACATCGGCGCCGGACAGATTTACAAGTACGACCCGCGCACGGATGAGATCATCGAGTTGCCCTTGCACATCCCCGTGCGGCAGAAGGGAATTTCGCTGGGGCGCGACTACCTCAAGTCGGAGACCCATTGGCGCACGCTGGTGTGGGATGCGGTGACGCGCAAGTTCTACGGCGTGGACGAAAGCGCCAGCCTGCTGTTTTCCTTTGACCCGCACGCTGCGCCCTATGGCGAGGTGAAGGCCTTGGGCCAGTTGTGTGTCCAGGGCATGGAGGACAGCCGCGAGATTCCCTACGCCACGCTGGCGCTGGCCCTGGGCCTCGACCGCAGGCTCTACTATGCGGTTCCCCAAAAGGAGTTCGATTACGGCGGCAGTGCGGGCGCCGGCGTCTCCCACCTGCTCACCTACGACCTCCAGACCGGCGCCAAGGAAGATCTGGGCGAAATGCGCTTGTCGGACGGGCGGCGCGTGATCGGATTAAATTCCGCCGACACCGGCCAGGATGGAAGCATCTATTTCGTAGGCGCCATCGAGGTGCGCCAGGAACCTGGTCATCCGCTCGAAGCCGCCGGAACCATCGGGGGCGTTCCCTACCGGCTGGCCTTGGTGATCTACCATCCGAAAAGGAGCGGCCGATGATGCGCCACGCACTGCTTCTCTTGCTCCTGGCCGCCTTGTGGAGTCCTTTCGGCCGTGCCCAGCGCGGCCCCGAATATGACGCCGTGGTCGTGCCTCAGAATCGAATCGACGCCCGTGACCTCGGCTACCCGCCGGTGGATGTCATTCCCAATGGCGACTCGGCCATCACCGCTCTCACCGTCGCGCCCAACGGCAATCTGTATGGCGCGACGAGTGGCAAGGCTGCTTACCTGTTTGTTCTGAACCCCCGCCACGGATACGTGCAGCCGCTGGGGATCATCCCGGATACGGCCGCGGTGACCGGCGCGCTGGTAGTAGCGAGCACGGGAGAAGTCTACATCGGCGCCTCGCCCGGCGGGCATCTACTCGAGTACGTGCCGCAACACGAAGACTGGCAGCCCATCCGCATCAAGGCGTCCTGCGCGGTAAAGGATTTGGGTGTCGCGGTGAAAGGGGAAAGCGTGGCGGCGCTGGCCATCGACCGCGAAGCCCAGGTGATTTACGGCCTGAGTTCTCCGAACGCGCACTTTTTCAAGTACGACATCGCAAGCGGTGGTTTCAGCGATGCGGGTGTGGTCGCCCAATCCAAACCTGAGGGCGAAAAATTCGAGACGCGGAAGACGTTCTCGCAAATGCTGGCGCTTGACCACGCCGGCAATGTCTACGCCTCGGGTGAAAACAGCTTCCTTTACAAATACGACAAGGCCAAGCAGGCGCTCGAAAGGCTGCCCCTCCAGGCGCCTGCCATCCCGGGCCGTGAACCGTGGACGCAGGTCGAGAGTTTCATCACGGATCCCTCGGGGTTGATCTACGGCGGCACCTCCGACGGCTACTTATTTCGATTTGATCCGACAAAACTGAGTGTGCAAAATCTGGGAAAGCCGCTGCTCGCTCCGGAGATTACGGCGCTGGCTCTTGCGCCCGACGGGAAAATCTATGGCGTGGGCGGAAGCGACCAGGACATGGCGCGCCTTTTTTCTTACGACCCGGCCGAGGGCGCCTACCAGTTGCTGGGTTTTGTGGACGTGAACCGGCGGCCGTATTACTCCTGGCAAGCTTACGTGATCAAGGCGATGGCGAGCGGGTTGGACGGGACGATCTATATGGGCGAAAGTGAGCGCATCTCCCGCCTGTACCTTTTTTATCCCGTCACAGCTAAGTAGGGTCGACGTTTATGGTTGCCCCAGCGGGAAGCCACGGGTGGCGCATAGATCGTCCTTTATGCATGCGCCATCCGTGCCTGGTGGAAAAAACCGTTGGCCTGTCATTCCGAGGAGTCCCGATCTGATCGGGACGACGAGGAATCTCGCACTGGCTTGAAAAACACTCAGAGCGAGATTCCTCTTCCGTCAACTGACGGACTGACGGATCGGAATGACAGGTTGGAGCGGTTTTTCCAAGGCCGCCACAAGGGCCGCCCCTACGTAAGTGGAGGACCAAATGAATCGCCGAGATTTCCTGGGAAGCATGGCTGCGACCGCGGCGTTGGGGCAGATTGTGAAGATGCCGCTGCCCATCGGCGCGAGCGTCCGCTCACCCCTCCCCCGCGCCAACTGGCTCGAGAACGGGCTAATCGACGCCGGAGGAAGCCATGAGCCCTACATCTTCGTCGTTCGCCGCGGAGGCGAGCGGCTCGACGCGCGCAAAGACTACGAATGGAACCAAAGCGAAGACCTGATTCGCACCCTCCACGGCCAGGGCATCGAGGTATTCCACACCCACCTCTACAAAGGGTTCGGTATGGCGGCGGAGAAGCCGGAAATGGAGGACGCCCGCCATGCAGCGGCCATTGCTCATCGCTATGGTATGAAAGTGGATACTTACATCCAGTGGAATACCATGATGTATGAGACCTTTTTCGCCGAGGAGCCGCGCGCCAAGGACTGGATCCAGCGCGACGTGAGCGGCCTGCCGATCCTGCTGACCTACGGCTACCAGCAATCCTATCGCTACCGGCCCTGCTTCACTCACCAGGAGTACCTGGATTACCTGAAAAAGATCGTCCGCTACGCCGTGGAAGAGGTGAAGACGGACTTCATCCACTTCGATAATTTTGACCTCAACGCGGAACCCGATTCCTGCCATTGCCCGGCGTGCGTGGAGGGATTCCGCGCTTTCCTACGGGCCAAGTACACCCCTGAAAAGCGCCGCGAGCGCTTTGGTTTCGAGAACGTCGACCACGTGAACCCCCCGCAATGGAACCGCCAGAATCCGCCCGAGAAAATGGCCGTCATCTTCGATCCCGCCATCCAGGAATGGATTGATTTCCGCTGCCAGGTCATGGCCGACGCCTTGCGCCAGATGGCGGAGTACGCCCGGTCGCTCGATCCCCAGGTGGCCATTGAAATCAACCCGCATGGCATCACGGGAGGGAACCGCGCCTGGGAGAGCGCCATCGACCACGCGCGCTTGCTGACCTCGACGGACGTCTTCTGGACGGAGGAAGGCAATCCCTGCGTGTACCTCGCGGATGGCCGCCTGCTCTCGAAAATCCGCAGCTACAAGTTGGCGCGCGCTTTCCACAACATCCTGCTCACTTACATTGCGGACAACCCTGTGGCTATGGCCGAGTGCCTGGCTTTCAACCAGACGGTGGGCTTCGCCGGCAACGCGCCGCTGCCGCCCGCCATGCTCGAGCACGTGGCGTTTTACCGGAAGAACCGCGAGCTTTACCTGGGCACGGACGATGTGGCGCCTGTCGGCGTCCTGCGCTCCTACGCCTCGCTGACCTACCACCACGCGCGCGCCCAGCTCAGCGCCATCCTGGTCGAGCAGGCTCTCATCCAGTCGCGGATACCTTTCCAGCTCGTCTTCGACGAGCCTCTCCCCGACCTTTCGAATCTCCAGGCGCTGGTGCTGCCGGATTCGGAATGCCTCTCGGACGAGCAATTGGCGCGAATTCGCCGCTTTGTTGAGCAGGGCGGCGGGCTCGTCGCCATTGGCCAGGCGGGGCTTTACGACGAGTGGCGGCGGCTGCGTCCCGAGCCGGGACTCAAAGGACTCGTCGAGGGCCAGGCAGGCGCCCGCGATTATGAGGAGCAGGTCGAAGAAACCGTGGCGGCAGGCGCCTCGCAGCGGAAAACCTACGGGAAAGGCCGGGTGGTTTACCTTCCAGCCGTCCAATTCGACGGCCCCCTTCCGGAAGCGGAACCCTATTTCAATATCAGCAATCGGTTCTGGAAACGCCCGCGGAACTGGGAAGAGATCACCACGGCCATCCGCTGGGCAGCCAGTGCGGATCTGCCCCTGGAAGTCGACGGGCCGGATTTCCTGGTTGCCAACCTAGTCGAGCAGGGCGCCCGGCAGCGGAGACTTATCCACTTGGTTAACTACGATGCGCGGAATACGCCCGCCCTTTCCTCCCTGCGCTGCACCGCACGCGTCCCCAGCGGAAGAGTGGTGAAGGACGTAAAGATGTACGAGGTCGATGCGGACTCGCCCCCTCCGCTCAGCTTCAAATCCGGCCCCTCTTCGGCGACGTTCACCATTCCAGAAATGAAGACCTACGCCATCGTTGCGGTCAGTTGGTAGCCGGTAGCGGCGGAAAAACCCCTTGCGGCTGTCATCCTGAGGAGTCCCGATCTGATCGGGACGACGAAGGATCCCTGTAGTTGCTTGATTTTACAACTGCCGAGATTCTTCGCGGAGTTTACCTTGAGCGAACTGCGGAGATCCTTCGCTACGCCCTGGACCGGACGGTCCAGGGCTTCGCTCAGGATGACAGCGAACGGGTTCAGAATGACAGCTTGGAAGCGTTTTCCCGCAGCCAGTAAAACCCCACCCTTCCCTTTTTCCATCTCTGGTTTTGCTCCCCGTAAGGGGAGCACTTTGGATAGTCCGTCATCTGACGGATGGCGCCCACGGATAAGAACGTATCAAGCGACATCCGGCCCTGGAAGGGCCGAACCGCCATGGATAGCCCGCCGGCTGGCGGCTTGGGCAGCATCAGGGGAACACCGACTTTAGCTTTGACGCCCGAACATTATCTCCTTACCTAAGTCGCACACATCCCGACAAAAAAAGGTGTAAAGATATCTCCGTAGGGGCACGCCACGGCGTGCCCCTACCTGAATTCTGAACGGGTTACATAAGCCGAAATCGCGCGATGTCAAATTCTTCACACCTTCAAACGGTCAGGACGTATGCGCCACCCTCGGATAATCCACTACCAGATTCCTTGCCCACGCAGGGCATCCCGCAACTCCTCATCCGAACCGCCCACCTTAAACCAGGCAATCTTGCCCTCCTTGTCGACCAGAACCGAAGTGGGGAAGGCCCCAACCTTAAACTCATTGTGAACCTGCTTTTTCGGATCGTACAGCGAGGGCAACGTGTATCCGAACTTTTGCAGAAACTCGCGCGTGGCCGCCGGCTCTTCGTAATCAACCCCGAGCACTACTAGCCGCTTGTCTCTGAACTGCCGGTGCAGCAACTCTACCATCGGCATCGCCTCACGGCACGGACCACACCATGTGCCCCAAAAGTCGAGTAGCACCGCCTTTCCACGCAGATCGCTGAGCCGGACTCCGTTGCCATTTAGATCCCGCAACGCGAATTCCGGCGCCGGGCTCCCTATAGTATTCAACGCGGCCTCCTGCTGCAGCTTGCTGCGGTCTCTCGATTGAGCCTTCGAGGGGTCGAAGACGAACTGCTGGGGAGTAAGAGACTCTCCAAGGCGGGCTAGCGCGTATGTATTCACCGTGCTGACGAACGGTTCACCGCTCTGGGAGGGCGGCTCTTTGAACTCTTCTTTCCAGACAAGGCCCGACCCCGAATCGATCCAAAGAGTCTGTGTAAAGCCACCATCGCGACCAATCCGGACTACCGTGCAATCAGAGTTGCCGACGCGGTCCTGGCGAACAATCTTCGCTGACTCTCTGATCTGGTCGAGTAGGACGTATGAACTGACCGGTGAGTAAACGAGGAACTGCTTGGCCTGAGGCGTCCTGGTATATTCATTCGTTTCAGGAAAGACCTCCCAAGACGTTTCGCCGTCGGCGATACGGATACTCGGCTCACCGGAGCCGGTTGCCTCCACGCGCAGCTTTCCAGGTTGCCAGATCAGGATCTTGTAATGAACTGTCCTTCGGGTAGCGCTGTGCTCCCTGACCCGCTCGACGACTTGCTCTGATTCAAAACGAGCCGTTTTGAGATTGCCATATGTCTCGGCGACCTTTTTGAGCAGAGCCTTGGCCGCAACGGTCTCTGGATCAACCGTCTGAGGCTTCTCGCGAACAAAGAATTCGACGAGATCGTGATTGCTCCGTCCCGACTGATCCCGAAATTCAATCCTGAGCACTAACAGCAAACGGCCATCCGGTTGTGGGATAAGTTGTATCCCGGACGTCACAAAACCTTGATCGTAGGTGGCACGGGGCAAGGTGTTCCAGGAGGTAATCTTCGTTTCTCCCCAATCGCAATCCACCGGATGACATTTACCCCAGACATGTACCAGCAGGTCGCTGCTCTCGCGCTGGATGACAGCTTGCGTTATCCCACGGGTTCCCGGATTCTGGTTGACCCAACTGCCGACCAGTTGGTCTGAGAAAGTAGATTGCGCCAGCAAACTAGCCGGTAAGAGAACCAAGTACAGAAATAACCTCATAAGAAACCTCTAGTCGAAATGTTGAGTTCCCATCATAACGCGGCCGCATGCTATATTAGCGCTGGTCACGCCGACCCCCAAACGCCATTTGGCCCCCGGACAACCGCAATTCCTCACCAGCAGCACTTATCGCCGCGCCAAACTTCTTGAGAGTAATCGGTTCCGCTGGAGCTTTGTCCAAATCCCAGAAGGGTCTGGAAGAAATCGCGGCGCCGTCATGCTGAGCTCTGCCTCAAGAGCAACCGCGGACCTGAACGGTAGTGTCTCAGTTTGGAGTTCTAGCGGCGAGTTTATCCGTCAACTGACGGACCACGTGGTCCGTGGGCTGACGGATAAATCCGCCTCTACGTCAAACTGAGACATTACCCAGACCTCGGGAGCGGTGCAGTGTGGTTTTCTTGTAGCGCGGTCTGTCTGCCCCGCCCTGCCATGGACGACCATAGTTCCCCGCAGGGGAACAAGATCATTAGCCGTGGGTGAAACCCACGGACAGGGACCCTCCAACAAAATTGCCTATCGACCCCGAAGGGGTCGAACCCCTTCTATGCGAACTCGACGCCAAACCAAATCCAACCCCTTGGGGGTTGGTAAACCGTCGCCGCGCATCGCTTCCGTGGGTTTCACCCACGGCTACTGATATTGGACCTCTTCGAGGTCCCCCTTGACAGCCGCGATAGTAAACTGCACCACTACCCAGACTTTCTGTCTCTTGACAGACGCCATACGATAGGCTAGGATGGTGCGTTGAGGTTGTGTTGGAGGCCACGCCCTGCTGCGAACGCCATGCGGCCCGCCCGCTGGCGGGCTACTGCCCGCCCCAGCCCACTCGCGAGAAAGCGCCAAGCGGGACGAAAAGCCTGCAAATTGGCCTTCCGGTACTCAGACAAAAAGTCCTTTGCGGCGGGGGAAAGCAAGAAAAGATTACTCAAAAATTAACGAACGACGCCGGAATGTCTATGAAAACAAAGGACCGCTGTTGAAAAGCAGCAGGCAAAGCGGGAATGTCTATGAAAACACAGGTACTTATCCTAGCGAAGTGGGAATGTTATTGAAAATTAATGTACTTACAGGTTTCGGGTGTCAGGCGTCAGGTCTCAGGCCTTATGGGTTATGAATCAAGAGCACCTCTGCCCCTTCTTGCCGCCCACGGCCTACTGTCCACTGCCTACTGCCTACCTGGCCCTTACTGCGTGGCGGCGGAATAAACGCGCACCGGCCCGAGCAGGCCCGAAGGCAGCAAGGACGAGTTCGCTTTGTACGGCTTCACATCGGCGAACGTGCACTTCGTCGTCGCATCGGGTTGTTGATCCCCGATCAGCCGGTTGACCCAGGCATTGATCACCTTGATCGTCACCTGGTTGGCGCCCGGCTTTAGCGCGCTGGTGGCATCCACGCGGTACGGCGTGTGCCACACGATGCCCAGCGATTTGCCATTCACCCTCACCTCGGCCAGGTTTTTCACGTCACCCAGGTCGATCCAGAGCCGCGCGCCCTTCTTGAACCACTCCGGGGAAGCCTGAACGGTTTTGGTATAGGTGCCGGCTCCGGAGAAGTACTTCACTCCCGCATCCGTGCTGTCAGTCCACGAGATCAGCTTGTCCAGCGTGATGGAGGCCGGCGCGCCCCGACCCGGCTGGAAGGCCACATTCCATGGGCCCTCGAGTGTCGCCAGGTCCGCCTCCACCACCGTGGGTAGAGTGCGTGAGGTTTCCTTGGCGGGCTTGCGGAACACCACGAACACCGTACCCCAGGGCTCGAGGTGCAACGGCACCGTGGTGCGCCCGTCCGCGATGTTGTAAGACGCGGGCTGCGATTTGCCCGTTTCGGCGTACCAGAGTTCCGGCGCCTTGCCAGTTACACGGAATGCCGCATCCACCGTTTCCTCACGGTCGTTGCGGTTATCCACGAAGTACAAGTCGCCATCCGCCAGCTTGCGATGCACGAAGAGAAGGCGAGTGTCGCTCTCCGGCTTGGTGTGGTCAAAGTCCGGAGCCAGGTTCATCTCCTTCAGCGCAGCCTCGGCGTTCATCCCTGCGTACACCTTGCCTTTGCCAACTCTATGCACGCCGCTACCATCGCCAAACAGTTCGTCGTTCAGCCGCTGAAACTCCGCCTGGTCGTCGGCGAGGCTCGGATCGTCGGTCGGCTTCTGCCCGGCCACGACCGCGCCATCCTCCACCAGTTTGTGGATAGCGCGCAACACCGGCAACGACATGTGTTGGCTGTAGGGATCGAGCGCGAGCAAACGGTACTCCATCCCACTCTTGGTGGTAATTCGTCCCTCCGTCGCATTTAGCATGTGAATCAGGCCGTCAGCATTGATGTAGTCGAAGCCGTAGCCCGCCGGCACGTCTGGCGACTTATCCGCAAAGATCGCGGTCAGGTTGGAATCTTCGCCGTAGAAATAAACTACGTCCGCGCCGAAGCGCCCCTGCTGAAGCAGATAACTGCTGCGGACAATATATTTCACCCAGGGGCCAGCCTCCTCCGCCCAGGTTTCGTTGCGGTTGAACCACTGTCCGAAAGGCCCCAGCGTCATTCCCGGCGCCTTGCCCACCAGCGGTTGGTGTGCCGACTCGTGAATCACAAAGCGGTTGATCCCGTTCAGAAATTCCTGGTCGGCGGTCGGCTTCAGGGTCGCCGGCGACCATGCCCAAGGCGCGGCGGCAGCCGTCAGCGACTCGGCCGCGGCGAGATTCTGACCGTAGATGTGGGCCACGGATGCCGATTCCCGATCGTCCGCGTTGTACCCGTATTGCTCTTTATTTACACCCGGGGTCTGTGTCCACATGGCGGACATCGGCACTTCGTTGAACTTCTTCACTTCCATGCCATCCGCCACAAAGGCGCGCCCGCCCTCGTGCGACTCGCCGTAATGCCCCATGCCCCACTCATGCAGCGTGGCTTCCAACTGGCCGTAATGCTCGTGGGCAATTAAATCGCCAATGGTCTTGCGGAAGTCCCACAGGAATCTGTCACTGGCTTCGGCGCTTTCCACCACGATCCCCGCGAGCACCGGCAGCCAAGGCAGCGGATCATAGCCACGCAGCTTTTTGAACTGCGCGAACATGTCATCAGTCCAGTTCTGCGAGCCGGCCTCCCAACTATCGTTAACCACGTAGCGGATGCCGCGCTTGCCCATGTATCCCGCGCCCACCGTCTGCTTGTAGCTGTCCAGGTAGCTCTCCATGTAGTTCTTCACATAGGTGTGGTTGAGCTTATCGACTTCCAGGCCGGTGGCCTCGGCGGTGGCCGGGTGATTGGTGATTCCCAGAAGTGAATAGCCGAAGCGGAGGATAACCCAATGGCCGGCGGGCGGCGTCCAGTCGAGTGTCCCATCCGCGTGCATCTTGGCCGTCAGGTCGAGCACCTCGGCCTTGGAGACGGCATCGCTGGGAGCGACGGCAGGTGTCGCAAACTTGTAGAGGTCAGGCACGGGAGTAAAGGCGGCCTTGTCTTCGAAATGATTGACACGCGCGCCCGGATGCAGCACCAGCTCGGCAATTTCATAGTCGGTGGGCGGCGGGCCAACTTTGATACCAAAGGATTCGGCGTCTAGGCCGCTCGCCCAGGCAGGCAAAGGAGGAGGGGGGGTCCGCTTGAAAACGACGCGGAAAAACTTCGCCGTCACCGCTGGAAACGAAACGGTCTGCTCAGGAGCGCCGCCGTCAGGAAGCTTCACGACAGCCCGGAAGTCCTGCCCGTCGTCGCTCGCCTCGAGAGATTTCTCCGGGCTGCCGATTCCGGCTAGCAGCGCGGCAATAAAACCCAGGCTCTTGGTCACGAGGGTGAGGGAGCGAATGGTCTGAGGCTCCGCGAATTCGTATTGGATCCAGGCGCTTTGGCCGGCGGCGGGGATGGGGAGCTTGGTGGCTTCTTCCAAGTCCCCGTCGCTGAGCATCGCCGCGTCAATGTTACCCGCGCTCGCCGTCACCTTCGGGTGCAGTGATTCGGGCGGCACATCACTTGCCGGGGCGCGGTAGGCGACGACCGCAGCATCGGAGTAGAACTGTGGAATCGGCTTCGAACCTTTCGGTGCCTCGAGAACGTCCTGGATGGCCAAGTTCTGAAAGGCCCCCGTGTTCGAGGGCGGATGAGCCAGCATACCGTTGAATGGCTGGCCTCCTTCGAGGCGCGTCTCACTCCACACATACTTCTTCATTCCCTGCGAGGCCGGCACCCAGGGCCCGCCCGACTCGCTCCAGCCCGGCGAACCCGCAATCGCCTCTTCCATGCCCAGTTGATCGGCGAGGACCGTCGCATACTTGAAGGCATCCTTCCACTCCGGCGTCATGTACGCCAGCCGCTGCTTGACAACTTGCGGGGTCTCCAGCGCGGCGTCAAAATTCTGGAAGCCGCCCAACCCCACTCGGTGCATCCACTCCAGGTCCAGCTTGATGCCTTCCTTGGTGATGTTGCCGTTCATCCAGTGCCACCACACCCGCGGACGCGCGCTCTCGGGCGGATTCTCAAATCCGCTCTTAAGCGGATCGGATTTGCTCTGCGCTAGGGCGGCGCTGGCACCGAGTAGCAGCACTGTGATTGCGTAGATCAGCTTGCTGACATAAAGATGTTTCCCTCTCATTGGTTCCTCGCTCTCCCATGTCAGAGGTGGGTATTCGATACGTCTCGCTGGAATCGCCGCCATCTTCGTAGGCGCCCCATCATAGCACGCGACAAGTTGGTCCGAAAGTAGCGCCGACCTAACTTATTGTTCACGGACAAGATCGGGCCGCGCTCGGACGTAAAGTCCGAAGAAAAGCCAGGCCGAGATTGAAAAAAGCTCGCGCCGCTGCAACCCTTTCGACAGTTGCATGGTCTATATTACCAGGGAGGTAAGCTGATGCACCGAGCCGAAATCCCTCCTGGAACGCTCCACGTTTTGACTTTCAATCCCTAGGCTCGGGGCCGGCGAACTGCGCAGATATGAGATCGCCAACTTTCTACCTGTCATTCCGATCCGTCAGCCGACGGAGAGGAATCCCGCACTGGTCTTCCTTCAACAAAGCGCAGGGCGAGATTCCTCGCGGAGTTTATCCTGAGCCAACTGCGGAGATTCTTCGCTTCGCCCTGGACCGTCCGGTCCAGGGCTTCGCTCAGAATGACAGGCGAAGGGCTCGGAATGAGAACGGTGGTTTGAAGAGGAAGAACCGCGGACTCTTTGAAAAATGAGCGTCGGCGCTACACGCTGGTGGTAGAATCGCGCCAGATGAAATTGCAAAACTAGGAGCCGTTATGAAAATCAAACAGATTTTTTGGGCATCAGCCGCACTCGTTTTTGCCGGCGTTCTATGCGCGCCGGCCCAGACGCCGGTAATAGTACCAAGTAACACACGCCCAACAACCACGCCGGGATTTGTCCCGAACGAGATGCAGCAGGTCGTGATGGCGGGACGGGCACAGGAGCGGCTGGCGGACATGGGGCCTGTGCCGCTATCCTTGGAGAAGGTGTTAAAGGAAATCAAGAAGTCCCCTGCGGAAACCGTGATCAAAGATGTGATGGATCTCGGAGTGGATTTTGAGATGAATGCGAGTATCGAGAAAAAGCTGCGCAAAGCCAATGCGACCGATCAGGTGGTCGATGCGGTGCGGCAGGCGGGGCCGAAAGAGCGCGAGCAGATGGCGAAGCTGATCATAGGAGCAGGCGAGACCGGGTTTCAGTCGATCCCTAAAGAGCAAGCCCAGGGATTCGACGCCATCAAGGTCGAATTGGACCCTGATAAGGAGATCGCGCTGGTCGATGACTTCACCAAAAAGTATCCCGACAGCCCCGTGCTCAGCTACGTTTACGCCTTCGGGGCGAATGCCTACCAACAAAAGTCGGATGTGGAGAAAGTGGTGGAGTACAGTGGCAAGGGCTTGAAATTGAAACCTGACAACTTCATGTGCTTGATGTTTAGCATTGGCATGTTGCCTACGACCCAATACCTCAACGCCCACCCGGCGGACCGAGAGAAGATTCTGGCGGAAGCGGAGAGCGAGGCCGATCGCGCGCTCAAGCTTGTCCCACAGATTGCCAAACAACCCAATGAGACTGATGCACATTATAAAAAGCGCCAAGCCGACCTTGCCAGCCAAGTTCACGGGGCGCTAGGCATGGTCCACCTAGATTTGGCGATCCAGGAGTTGCAGGGCCCGGACAAAGCTGAGCTCGAGAAGGCTGAGCAGGAATTCACCGCCGCCGTGACCACCTCGAGCCATCCCGATCCCCGCGATTACTACCGTCTGGGCGAGGCTTATAGGTTGGATAGCAAATGGAACGAAGCCATTCAGGCTTTCACGAAGGCCAGCGAGCTTGGGCAGGGTACGTCGATTAAGGCTTACGCCGATGAGGAGATAGCGCAAATAAAAAAGATGAAGACCGCGGCTTCCGCCGCCCCTAGACCCTAGTCACCTTGTAGTTCGGAACGTGCTGTAAATGATTGGGTGAACTGGAAGTCCATGTCATCCTGAGTCCCGACTTGTCGGGACGAAGGATCTCCGCAGTTGCCTTTTGGGTTCGGCAGCCAACCGCGAACTGGCGAGATTCTTCGCGGAGTTTACCCTGAGCGAACTGCGGAGATTCTTCGCTTCGTCCTGGACCGTCCGGTCCAGGGCTTCGCTCAGAATGACAGGGACGACCCAGGATGCAGGTCGGGAGGTAATCCCATGCGGGAGGTTGTCTCGAAGCCCTGCCACCTTAGCCTGTCGTTCCTGCCGGATCTTTTACTCCTTTCTGCCGTTGCGTTCGCCACGCCGCTCCTGCAAGTCCAAGAGCCTCCACCTCCCGCCGCGGCACCCTCCGCCCAAACCAGCGAACCAGAATTCAAGCTGCGCGTCCAGAAGAACGTAGTGGTGGTTCGGGTGGTCGTGCGCGACTCGAAAGGCCGGACGGTGGGAGGTCTGCGAAGGGAGGACTTCAGGATTTTGGATAACGGCAAGCCGCAAGAGATCGGCAGCTTCTCAGTGGAAACTTCAGAGGCTGGGGCTGTGGCGGCCCAACCCTCGCCCTCGGCTCCGGGGGCAAAGGTGGGGCAAGAAGCTGCTACTACCCCCGCGGCGCAGCTCAGCTACCTGGCCTTCTACTTTGACGATCTGTATTCGGCTCAGGACAGCCTGTATCGTTCCGGCCAGGCTGCGGAGAAATTCATCGGCGGCCTGCCCGCCAGCGAGCGGGTGGCGATCTTCACCTCCTCGGGAACCCCAACTCTCGACTTCACGGACGACCGGCAGAAACTCGACGAAACGCTATCGAAGTTGCGCGCTAATACGCGCGAGAATCCCAGGGGCAACTGTCCGGAGATCAACGATTATCTCGCCAGCCGAATACTGGACTTAGAAGATGATACTGCCTATGCGATCGTAGGGGACGAAGCCGTTAACCATTGCCACTGGACCCCCGCCATGGCAGCTAAGAAAGAGCTTATCCGCGCGAGGGCCCAGGAGGTGTACGACGCTTATCGGTTGCAGACCCGCGCTGTGCTCAAGAATCTTGAAAGCGTCATCGAGCGCCTCGCTGCGTTGCCGGGAGAGCGGCAGGTGATGCTCGTCTCAGACGGATTCATCAATTTGGAAATGGATAATCGCGTAGAGAGTGTGGTGGACCACGCCTTGCGCGCGCGAGTTACGGTCAGCGCACTCGTTGGCGCAGGACTGACCGTGAACATGGTCGAGATGGATACGAGCCGGTCCTACATGCCCCCGCCCGAGCTGAGTGCTGGCATACACACTTATAACGCGGCCCGGGGAGTTGCTGCCACAGGAACCTTGGCGGAAATCGCCGACGGCGCGGGTGGGCAGTTTTTCCACGATAATAACGATCTCTTGGCCGGCATGCGCAAAATACTCCTGCCGCCGGAGGTCAGCTACGTGCTGACTTTTTCACCCGCAGACCTAACAGGTTGATGAAAAAGTCGAAAAGACGCCTACTTTGCCGTACTGCAGCAATCGTAAGCTCCTTGTTTTCAGCCTAGGCTATATTCCTAGCAACCCGAAAAAGGGTTTTTCATCATCCTGC
>Ga0315282_10007788_pt1 | contig 17493 bp, 21 predicted proteins | sample YL17G07_20_MG_FD_203693 | JGI IMG/M metagenome (GOLD analysis project Ga0315282, IMG submission 203693) | Sediment microbial communities from Yellowstone Lake, YNP, Wyoming, USA - YL17G07_20 | ecosystem: Environmental > Aquatic > Freshwater > Lake > Sediment | place: USA: Wyoming | collected... | reverse complement strand
CGACTGTGGAAAAGGCGGAGCCAGGCGTGCTGTTACCCCCATCGAAAGGAGTATAGGGACGTGAAGAGACATCCATAGCCAGGCGGCACAAGAAGACTATCAAACACGTTACATACGCGCACACACGAAATACCCTAAAATGACGGTTCAAATCCTGGCGCATATTCTGCTCGTCAGCACGAAGACGCATTCCATCCGACTACTCTTGCTAGGTTCACCAAGTCCTTGTTGGAGTCAAGTCCTGCCAAGTAGTCTCTGAAATCTTTGTAACTAACGATCACGGTCTGCACGGTGCAACTTCTTTCCAGATGCGAGGGAGCAAGCAAAGGTAACACGGGTGCTCTTCCCCCAAAGAACTCAGCCAGTTGCCATGACAGTACTTCATACGGAGGAAAAGAGCCCGCCCGGATAATCGAGTACTTGTATGAGATGGCGACTGAAGATAAAGCAAGGAAAATGATCGCAAGACAGAAGCAGGCCTTGGCGGATTTTCGCCAGCCTATCTTAGAGCGCCCGGCCATCACGTAGGCAGCTAGGAACAACAGCACACTGACCATTAGATGAGCAGCTGCAAAACTCATGTACACAGTCGCTCTCCTGAAGTCCTCTGACAATGATAGATAGTACTTCGCGATCATTTCGTCAGGGTCATTTTGTATGCCCGGTTTGTCCACACTCGAGGACTTCAACGCACTTGCGTAGAACTCAGCATCGGCGAGCCTGTAGTTGTTAGACCAAGTCTCTCTGACGCCCCATGCGGCTGCCAGAAGTATCGCCACTATTGCGATGGCCTGAGGGGAAACGTCCCTTATGAAATCATGATTCGTTGCTTGTTGCAAGAGAACCGAGTTCCCATCACAACTACGGGGCTGCGGGTACTTAGGTGGTATAGCTTCTTGTTCTTTCATTTCCTTTTCTTGGTGTTTTGCATTTTCGTTGGGGAGGTTTGGTGGTGTGATTGGACCGTCAGGATGGGTGATTTGTGTGTGGTAGGCTGGTGCGTTTCTCTGAGACATCCTTGATTCGACACCATACTTCGTCGATATCGGGCAATCTGCTTTTTTGCCTCTGATCGGGTCGTGCCGAGTCGGGCCCTTCTAGATCTTGGGTGGAGAGATATGACAGATTGATGATTTTCACATGTCACAGGTTGAGAGATTGCAACTGAATATGTGTATACTTGTGGAGCATCTGGTTGAAAGACGGGACATTTGTCTGTCCTATCTGCGACTTATGCATTCAAACACTATTCATTGTGCATCTTCGATTGTGAAGTTCACAGTGTACTTCTTCAGTTCGGCCAGTCGTATTCCTTGAGGGTCAGTGATCTCAGCTCCGAACAGTATCTTGGGATCGAACGTCGAAGCTACTATGATTCCTCTGACCTTGCCTTTCACTTTCGTCATTATCGCTCCTTTGTAGCTTGCGATCTGCCCTAGGGCGTCATAACTGGCTTCACCCGATTTGAGTTCCACAACCACATAGTTCCCATTTCCGTCCTTGCAGACGATGTCGGGAATGCCAGCCCCTTCTGGCAAGACATCAGAAGGCTCAATGATCTTGAGCCCTGTCTCTATCCTTTCGGGAAACTTGACGAGGTACTTGTTGAGAAGCGATTCACGATCAACCTCGATGCCCTCTTTGATCTCTTTGGATTCAGACCATTTCAGGATGATCTCCAGGTCAGATTCGGTCACTCTGCAAAAATTGAATCCTTGCCTTCCGCAGCCTCTCATTCCTTCAGAGAATTCCCCGGACTCTATTCTCTCTAGGATTTCCTCTCGTGTCATGGGTTGGCGGAGTTCCGTGCTCTCTCCGAATCGCAGAATGGCCTTCTCATCGCTGAGCTCTACCTGATCAACGGTCATAATGTGGCTGAGCTGTGACGGGTGGGGCTCAACGGTTCCCGTGCAATATACGAGGACCGTGTCTCCTTTCTGGATGCTCCGCCAAGAGTCAACTACAGACCGGTCTTTCCAGTCACGATTGATGTACACCTTTTTCTCGATAGGTTCTTGCCACCAATACTTGGCGCGAGTCTCCTCATGAGTGCTCTCTCCTCCACTGACTTGAATCAGAAAAACAGTCAAAACCAATCTGAAATCTAGTTACTCACCCATGTTACTAAGTCTAGCTACTCCACGTTGATCAGTAGAGGATCCCTGCAAGTTCGAGCACAGGTTTCGTCGCGGCGCGTCCCCAGGTGTCGCGCCAGCAAACCACGAGGTCGCATTTCTCGGCTTGACCCGCATGCTCTCTTTCGAAACTCCCACTTTCGAACTCGAGTTCAATCTTGGTTTCGCGCCCATTCTCGTCGATGGCAAGGATGTCCGGGTATGCTTCTCCTACCTTCACTAGCTTGGGAAATCCGCATGCCTTGTGGAGCTTTGCGAATAAGGCAACTGTGCCTTCGTGGTTCTCCGGGTCTTTCATGCCGATTATGTGTTCGGTGATCTTTCGGTACTGCTCGCCTGTGAGGCGAATCACCGTTCTCCCTCTGGTTGACGTTATGCCGAAGTCGGCGAGATCTATCTCAGAGATCGCGGCCAAGACTGGTTTGATTTCATACGCCATGTGGACTCCAGTGCGCCTCTTGCTCCAGTTTCTCAATTCAGACCAATGGTCTGACGATACCTGAAAGAGCCCGAGTGCCTTCTTCTGCTTGGCGTAGTAGAGCAGCTTGTCGCCATTTCGGATCTGCCTGAAGTTGCGGTCACGGAGAGCGCGGGTTTTGGGAGACCCTACCGCATTTGGACGATCCCAATAGACCTCGATGTCGTGCTGAACGAGCCAGTAACTCATGCACGATTCTATGCCGTTGTTGCGGATATATTAGGCTCGGCCAATCGAGCGAAGCTCGTGAGAGCGTGCTAGGGTTTCTTCGGAGTCCTTGGCTCTGGTCCTTTGCGTGTGCCAACGTGAAGATATCTGCTCTTCTTCAGTCCCCGTCCGTACAGATACTGCTCTTCGTCTATCCGAAGCAGGAAGTCAGACACGCGGACCTTGAGCGTCTGATTGGTCGTCAAACCTGAATGATCTGCTCGAGGAGGGCTTGCTAAGACGAAGGGTTGTCGCATCCAAGCCAATTATGTCGAACTACTCACTTACCGAGAAAGGAAAACAGGTCACGACAGTGCTCGCGGAACTGAGGAACTTGCTGACGTAAACGCGGACCAAGAACAACTCCAAGATCAGACGATTCCATTGGCTTCCGCCTCAACCTCTATTGCATCAGATTCTCTGCGACGCAAAGGGCAGTCTCTTGAGTGATTCGTAGAAGAACTGTTCATCCCTCGCTTTCTGCCTTATCTGCGGCCACGTCTCCAGCACGATTGCGAAAACAACTCCCGCAACTCTATCGGCGAAAGAACAGCACTCGAGAAACAGTCCAGTGTCGTATGCAAGTGTGAACGCTCGACCTGGTTCTTCGAGCAACTTGTTCAAATGTGCGCGGGAAGGATGCGAAAGCTCTGAGAGTTTTCCGTAGAGAGCCTTGATCTCGTCCTTTTCTTCCTCAGAGAAGACCGAGAGGGATTCTATCGCGCGGTAGTGACTCGGCCGACCGCTATGAAGCGATTCTGAATGCCCCCTTGGCACCAAACCTAGGAAGCTGTCCAGTACTGATTCCAATGAGAACCTGAGATTTCGGACCGCGTCAAAATAGGCCCCAGCCAAGATCGAAAAGACAGCGAACTGCAGCATTGGCCAGAACTCCGTCAGGTACATGCCGAGCTCGGTCTTGCAAAAGCCCTCGCGCTGCTCTTTGATCAGCGGGATGACTCCATCAATCCAGTTCTGTAAATGGTCAACCAAGTTCTCTGCAGCTTCCTTGTTTTCCGCGAATGCCAGAACCTCGTTTTCACGAAAAAGTGCAGTCTGCATGATTACATACGACTTGTAACGTCTCATAAGCGACCATAGAATTGATTCAGTTTCAAGTTTCAGGATAGATGCCCCGTCTATTCTGTCCTTGCACCCGTCCCCCCTTAAGGAGGGGCCTTCCCTCGTGCTCCTATGCGATTCACAAAGAGCATCGCTTTAGTTCATAAAGAGGAATTGCCGAAGAAATATGCGAATGAACAGAGGGGGATGATTCCCATGTCGGCCGTGGAAGCAGAAAAAGGCCGTATTGGGAGTCCCGCGGAGACATACAGTATCTACGCATGTCCCACATGCAAGCAAGAGTTGGAGCTAAGGGACGTAGCGCTCCGGTGCCGTGTCTGTGCGATGACCTACCCCATCCTCGAAGGCATTCCCAAGGTCGAGGAATAGGCATTTTTTCGTCGTCGGGTCACTTCATCCTGGTCAAGACCAAGAGGTACGAGTAAAATCCAATACGTGCCGACCAAAATTTGCGAAAGTGAGTATGCTAGAAAGCTATTAGCCAGTGCCACTACATCTTGCGAAATTCGAGAAGGAAGAGAAGTTGAGATCTCAAGAGGAAGATGACTTGATACTCAAATTGAAGGCCGCAGACGAGGAGTCCCGCAAGAACAGGGCCATCTGGTTGCATGATCTAGGCGTCATTGAGATCGACAAGTCTATTCTCCCTGAACCAACCAACCGAATAGAAGTCCACGCTCGTGAGGCGGAGGAGACACTGGTCGCTAGGTGCTGCATAAGTTCGATTTTCAATAGCTCTACAGCCGTACAAGAGGCCTTCAAGCATGTGATGATAAGAGACTCTTCCGATCGCTGGGAAACTCTAAGAAGGCTGAGAGGAAGAAGATACACGTTCGGCAGGATAATCGGACATGCAGAGAAGCTTCCTACTCTGAAACCCTTCGTATCTGACGCTAGGTGGCTCAACGATATGCGTAATGCCTTAGGCGCTCACCCACTCTACGTCGACCTTGGGAAAGCAAGAAGTTCCTATGATCTCGAGTGGGAGGCCATCACTACAACAGAAGACCTGGAGAATATACTGTCGTTCCTGCCCCCAGCGTCTCGCAAATACGCGTATTCAGGCAAAATAGGAGAGAGAACTTTTGGAGAGGCGATCGCCGCAAGGGAGCGTCATGATGTTCAGTTCTTATGGCAGTACTTCCGAGTAAGGGTGCTTCCGGTGCTCGCCCAATTGGCATTTTCGAAAATGCTTCAGATTCTCTCTGCACTTGGATTTCATCTGGAAAGAAGATACAGATTCTGGTGGGAGTCACCCTCTGAAATACGCCGAAGGGCTCAACCTGCATTCGGTCCTTGGCCTGCGAGCCAGAACATGAGTAGTTAACGCCGACATGATCTCTTGGGAAGACAGGGCCTAGACACTTGTTCATGCCAAGCAACATGAAGCGGAACCGCTAGATGGGAAGTGGACCGGAGATCGCCTTCCAGTAGACAAGATCCGTGGGTACTTCTTGGCCAGCTTCTAGTCATCCCGAACCATCGAGAGTTGATCCTCACGTATCTAGTTGGCACCAGAAGGCTCTTGTGGAATCCAAGGTTCGTATATCAGCCTGGCTCGCCCGAGTCGTTCCCTGGAACGTGGTTGCCATATGGGAATCATCTCTAGCTTTCTCCTCTTTCGTTCGCCAGTGTATTGCCCCACATCTAGCATGTACGCGACGTACAGTTTTCCGGGTCGATTCCACACAGTCACGCGAGATTGCTTAGGCATTTTGGATAAGTGATGAGGTCAGAGAGTTGGCGAAGAAGGAGAAGACCGCCAAACTCGCAACCTGTTCGATTGCCGTCGGCGCGACGATATTGAGCGATATAGCTTGCAGGAATTCAAGCCAGACATAGCGAGGAGCTACCAAGGAGAACTGACGAAGTTCATAATTCTTGGTATCTGGTCACGCCATTGACGACCTGTACGAGTTCTTGTCTCGCTTCGGAAACCTGAGTTCGTAGTGTCGAAAGTCTGTTCTCGAAGTCCGCGGAGATATTTCTCTTCCGAAAGAAGATGGCACCGTGAGCAATTGCTTCTAGGAGATTTCTTCCGTCTCAGTAGACACACAGAGGCTAGTTCCACACCCTCGGTCCGGTCGGTCTACCCGCTTGGACAGAGTGCCTGCCTTGTAGGTCGTGCAGCTGGAACGGAACATACGGTCCGTTTATTGATCCTCACGATGGGCTCAATAGAGATCCTGGATCGTCAGCGTGGGGCTGATCCTTTCAACCGCGTCAGCAATTATGGCGTACACGAAGCTGTGGAACGCGTCGTCTGGTTCACCTTCAGGATGCGTGTAGTGGTGATATGGTGCGGCCAATCGCGCTCAATCAGGGGTTCACGAACTTCTTGCGTGCTCCGCAAATCGTATTCATATAGGCTTCCTTCATAAGGCGCACCTTAGGTATCGCTCAGGTGCGCCCTCTGGCCGAACATGAAGCGTACATCAACATAGAGAACGTCGTCGCGTCGGCCACACTGAACCAGAGGATAGATCTCAACTCGATTGTCCGGATCTTTCCTGGCGTCGAATACAGGCCTGAGCAGTTCCCCGGACTCGTATACCGGCTGAAGAAGCCGAAGACCGCGACACTGATCTTAAAAACCATTAGGATGCCTGTTCAGTGGACGGGGCCTCATTCACCAATAGAACATGAAACGGGCGGTTCGTAGACGAGAAGGGGAGAGATGAGCAAACGTAGGGCTCATGCGATACGAACGAATCATTTGGCTGACGATCTGGTCGTATCCGTTTTGCAGGAAGAGTTGGACGCACACATAGACGCTTTCACCAGCAAGATCGTAGAAGAAGCGGCCGCGAAGCCTGAAGTGAGGCTCCTGATGGGATTCACTGGCATCGACTACTACAGTGCGATGCTCCTCGCAAGCGAGATTGGCGACGTGACGCGGTTCCCATCGGCGAAGAAGCTTGTAGGCTATGCCGGACTCGCGCCTGGTATAAGGCAGCTCAGAGGAGGGGTAGCTAGAAATTGCATCCGTTGGGACACTTCCACCAGTCGGGCGCAAACGTTCCGGTAGGTCGCCTCTCGGGTTTCCACACTCGGCCGCATGTCAAACACCGAAAGTGCTCACATCCGCCAGTAAAGAGGCGGAGAATCCTTACTTTCCTCCAATCCCCGACTTCACCCGCGTCTTCGGCAGATTCCTTCTTAGTCGAAACCAATCGAATCCTGAAGCGTCGGTCTATGCGGTAGCTGCGAATCATGCCTCTACCGTCTGGACCAACCGTGAAGAATGAGCCGGGCGCCAGTCTCTGATGGGCAGTAGTCAGGAACCTTCGTTCCTGACCGACGCGCCTCCCGAATCCCCATTTATACGCGTAGTAGTTGGCACAAAGCTCTCCGGCCCCGTCAATGAATTCATCCCAAGCTCCGAGAGCGTCCAGGCGTTGAAGCCAATCGTCTTCACGCGTGCAGGCGTGCCCCAACTCATGCGCGATGATAGAAATGGACAACGGAGTTCCCTCTGACAACTTAACCACGCTAGGAGTCTCAAAATCGTAGGGCGCTTGTCTGAATGATCCTCCAAGGTTCCCTTCGGATTTCTCTTTGCATGACCAAGGAACAAACCGACGTACTCGCGCTTGAATGCGTCTGAAGTCCTCTGGTGCCCGTTGCCGAATCTGCCTGAGGACAATGCGTATCGCTTGCCGTAGTTCGTCCGACTTCACTGAACACGGAATTCCATAGATCGTCTGATCATGGCTTCTCCTTTCGTTCATGGCACTGCCCTCGCTCTGGACTCGAAGTCTTGCGCGGCGACATCCAGGGTTTCAAGGATACGTTGCATCATCCCGGCGGATGTTTTCAACCGATGTTGTCTCCCAAGAAGTCTAGATCAAGAGTTCATGGCCTCTTATACTGCTCGCGTGAACTGTCCCCGGTCAGCGTCACGGAAGAGACATCATCGCCGGCGAGATGCTCCTGGAAGAAGCGAGCATGCTGCAGAACAAGCGGTCTAGTCGGAGCCAAAACCAGCACCTTGCCATCAGGAAACATGCTGAGCCGCTCGACCGCAACCAGCAACGCAATGATCGTCTTCCCCAAACCAGTCGGAAGAACAACAAGCGTGTTCGATTGCAGCGCGGACTTGGCTATTGCCACTTTGATATTCACGAATCTCGATTCCCAACGGATGAGGCACGATATTCACCGCTCGCACGCTGAAACATGCGAGGTTAACCTTCCACCTGAGAGAGATACAATGCTCACCTCGTGTCGGATCGCCAGAGGACGGTTCCTGGGATACGTTGGTGTTGGCGCTGTTGCTGCCATTCTTGGCTTCCCGTCAGTGTTTGGCCTTTCGGATCATAACATCGCCGTTTGTCGCGGAAAATTCGACTTCGTCCCCTTCAGCAAGCTTGAGCATTTCTGCTATTTCTGGGGGGATCGTCAGTCTAAGGGATCCCCCTATCTTGACAAGGGTTCGTTTCAGCGTTATCGGCATCAACTCACCGAGTGGATATAGCGATTCGCTATATTTATATTTCCATCGATATAGTTGATATAGCGGTCATGTAGCGATGAACCGGACAAACGCGGTCCAGGTATTCCATCCGAGCAAGGATGGCACGTTGAGCCAGGGGTCGTACTTGAGGCTCTTGACAGAAGCCTGTCGTGAGGCTGGAAATGGACGGAAACGAGCCGAGTTGCGCGAAATTCAGAAAGCATTATTCGCTCGGGGATGGCATCCTTGACGGTTCAGCAGACCCGGAAACTGTCCCCCTCACGTCTAGCTCGCCTCATCGTCTGCCCCGCCTATGTTCCCAGCGGGTTCAACGCACAAGACAGATTCAGATTTCAAGGATTGCACGCGATTACAGTGTTGCGTGTTATTGGCAGACACATCAGACAGGGTTTCCAGCTGAAATCAATAGAGAGGCGCGGATACGGCTTCCGAGTGGATCTAGAGTTCCTGGGAGCTGATGGTCGGCTCCGGGCGAGTGAAGTCAAATCTGCACGGGAGTTCACTGAAGTGCATCGTATTCAGGCCGCACTATATTTGCAGCAAGGCAGCTATGACGAGGTCGTGCTGTCGAATGGGACATCGGATCTTGCTCTTTCCCGCGAGTACATTGAAGAGATTCATCGCCAGGCAGAAGTGACCAGGCAGCTTCTGAGAGACAACCCTGGGCAAGCAGCTGTCATGTTCAGGCCCAATTCATGTGTTTGCCCCATTTGCGACAACCATCGTTGTCCCTTCCTGCTCAGGAGAGACTCCACCTCAAGGACGTGAGTTTGCCGTAGGAACAGGGGCATCCCGCTTTGCTAATCTCCCTCCCCATGCACCCTCAGCCCCACGCGGGCGAATCGCTCACATCGTGGATTAGCCGCTTAGCCAGCTCAAACGTATCCACCTTGCGGAGCCTGCTCTCTTCCTATCTTGGCGAAGGAGACTGGAGGCGCAGAGATCTGGATCTACTCGGAGCCAACGCATTGACCGTCCTGGCATGCCTCGGACGTGTCCAAGGAGGGACGACCACACTGAGGAGGATGGTGTTAGGACCGTGGGAAGATCTGATTCTACCGAAAGACAACATAATGGATCGCAAAGGTTGGGTCAGCTCCCATTCGCTTCTCAGGTATTGCCCGAAATGCCTTGCCGAAGATAGCATCCCCCACCTGAGACTCTTATGGCGCCTTCATTTCGTTCCAGTGTGTCCAGCACATGGGACTGTGCTCCAGAACGGCTGCTGGAGATGTCGCTCTGAATCGACGATCAATGTTAGGATTGAGGAAGAATCGGTTGTGTGTAGCAAATGCGGTTCATCACTGGCTGACGCCACTGTCGTCAAACCGAGAAACTGCGAAAGAGTAGTTCGGTTCTCTTCCTCGGTGGTCAAGATTCTCGACGACAGAAAGATTCCTGAGGACTATCAATGGCCGTTAGAGACAGACGAGTTCTTCCGCGCGCTGCTGGCAATTGTACGGTACTTCAACTTGTATTTGCAGAGAGAGCCCTGTTGGATCGACCTACTGAAGGAACATGATCTCTCTCCTGACCCACCTCTTGAGTGGCGAAGGAATGATGCCATCGCGTGCGTTCTCTTGGAGAAGTCTCTGGGTCTAATGGGTAACTGGCCGTGCAACTTGTCGGAGTTCGTACGAGAGAACGAGGCGAGATTCAACAGGCTGCGCGTAGAATATGGAAGATATTACCCCCGCTCACTAAAAGTGGTAGGCGAGATGGCGAAGAAGAGGGGCGCCGACAAATCCCGGTTAGGCGTTCCACTCCGCAAACATCAGACAATTGCCGACAACGATGCACTCAGTGGTCATGCGCGCAGCGAAGGAGTGAAGAACGCGGTCGACCATCTCGTCCAATCGGACGCAGCCGTTTCCCTTCGTGCGGTATCCAGACTCACGAGAGTCAGCTTCCAGAACCTCAAAGAAGATGCGACGTTGAACGCGATAATCCAAGAAGGGAAAGACAACTTGAAGATAAAGCAAGAAGCCAACATTCGGAAAGCCGTCACCGTCCTGCGAGACAGAGGGATAGAGGTAACGGTAGCATCGGTTGCCACATACCTAGGAAGATCTTATAGATACCTCAGATCACCCAACCTGCTCGGTCTGATACTTTCGGCGAAAGCGCAACCATAAGACAGTGCCCAAGCAGATCAATCCTTAGAATCAGTGGTTGTTCACGCTACAAGCGGGATCTGTTGGAGAAGATTGGTAAACTCTACAAACTATCTGAGCAACCTGCCGAGCCGCCAAGATTGGAAAGCTGGTTCGGAAACGTTCACGACTGAGTCCAGCTGTGCTGTTCTCGTCAGGGTTTCTGGGGCCGTCATCTTGTAGTTCTGGGAGCACCCCAAATGGCCAGAAAGGTGATAGAGGCAACGAATCAGACATTCGACATTATCGGCGCAATTGTGATTGCGGGATTACCAAAATCAGAGAACTGGCGCGCAAGTATGAGTTACTTGACGAATGGGAGAAGTACATTGTAGATGGTCAGGTCAATCCTGGGCAGAGGAGCTATTGTCTGAGCCAGTCAGCCGCGATGTCTTGGATCTGTTTGAGTCCCTTAAGCGGATCCTTCTTCTCAACCAATACTGGACTCACCCAGACATCCAGTTTGTCTTGCAAGTCATCGAAGAAGCGGTCTAGTCGCGAGAAGTCCTCGGGAGAGATCCCATCTTCGACCACTGCCAGAATATACCCGTTGACTCCCGTCTTGTGGAGATCGAACATTTCGCCAACCAGACTCAGCATGTCTCTCTCATCCAGTCTGGTAAGCACCAGTATTCCAACGCTTGACGTATCCCCCACCTCGTCCTCCTTGACGCCGGAACGAAACTCGGTGTACTCGTAGATTAGGGGGATTCGATGCTTGAAACAGATTCCTGTGAATTCTACGTCTCGGCTGACATGCACCTTGAGAGTAGGATGACTCAACTCTCCAACGACAAAGGACTCTGTTGGATAGTAGAGCTGAGCGAGGATGTGGGTGAGAGCGGTTTTCTTGCCCGGCAGGATCCTGTAGCTCACGTTCCTGCCTTCTTTGTTAGTGGTCACCAGGGACAAAGACCTAAGCTTCTGCAGGGCCCGATGAATCGTGGGCGCTTTCTTGTGAAGCCTTTGGGCAATTTCGGTTACGCTAATTCCTTGGTCTGCCTCTACTATGAGCTTAGTCGCCTCAGTAAGGAGTGGGCTCCCTTTGAAGACTGAGTAGAGTTCGGCTGCTTCCACTTTAAGTGCCATGGACGTATGGACGTACCGGCGGTTTATTAGCTTAACTTGTATCGCTACGCTAACTTTAATAGGCACCTAAGACCGTGAAGCTTAGCGTGATAAGCTATGCTATTTGAACAAAGGGCTGTTGTAGGCGATATGGTCCGCAGATTGAGGGTTTCCCAGCGCTTCACGTTTGAACGGTTCCTCGAAATCGGAAACGACCTCGTCCGTCTAGCTGTTTGTGACAGGGAAGAGGATGTTTTCCGGTTCTCGGCTGGATTCCAGGCTAGACTATTGGTACAGTTTGCAAAGCTGGTGTATACGGACAACAAGCAGTTGCAGGCCAGTCTGAAACTACTTCCAAGCTTTGGCGAGAAGCCATTAAGAAGGGTATTGCTCGCATGCTGGCACACCCTCAACGAATACTGCAGACTTCTTCGAGCAGCCAATTATCAAGAATGGCTCGAGATGGAAGCGGACTATCTTGTCTTCTGCTACGCGTTACTGAAAGCGATCTACGAGAAAGCAAAGAAGCCTGATACCCCGTTATGTCGTTCAGCACGGTTTTGTCGGTTATGTCGTTCGGCACTTCCAGAAGTGTTTCAAGGATTCCGTGAATACGCAACTCTCCAAGAGAAAGACGCGCGCTTGAGCCTTGACTTCGCTCTCAGGAAGTATTGGGGCAAGATGTGAGATGGCGGACAGTCAACCTGTGAGAAAGGTCAGAGCTAATTCCAGGAGCGTGACAGGTTTCTATCTTTCATGTCGAGGCGAGAAACTGGAATTTGAATCCCAACTGGAGCGTGACGCCTATGTATTCCTCGACTTCGATGTATGCGTATGCAGGATAGTCACACAGCCGATTCGTATTGCACGCTATGTGCCAGACTGCTTGGTTGAAACAACATCGCACGGCAAGTTCATCGCAGAAATAAAGTACGAAAGAGAACTAGTCATGAGATGGTCCGAACTGGCTGACACATACTCCCATGCGAACGATTATTGTGTCGCCGAAGGACTCACGTACGGATTCATTACAGATGCGTCCATATACGCCGAAAGGTGGCGCCTACCACTACTCAAACAAGTCCGCTTCATATCGCAGCAGCCTACAAATGAAGAAGATTCTAGTCTTCAGAAGCAATTGGTCGCCATCCTGAGCAAAGGCCCATTGGCCATTGCGTCCTTAGCACAGAAATTGGACGAACCGTTAGATTATTCTGCAAAGCTTAGGGAGATCTGCAACCTGTTAATAGCAAGTTCTGCCACCGTACTGAAGACCCCGACCCCGAAGCTTGCGGACTGCATTGTTTCCGTCGCCGGGCCAAACGATTCGCATCGTCCTTCCGTTCCCAACGCGATAGTCAGCTACTCTCGGTTCCTTGAGCGCATAAAGACGCATCCGTATCGTTACTTGAAAGGAGGAGTGAGAGTTGTATCTTGAACCCGGCGTTAAGATCGCCATTGGTGACAAGATGTATGAGGTGATTGACGCTCAGGGCCTCGAATATGCAGGGTTAAGAAGCATCGAGACCGGCGAGGACTATCGCGTCAACCTACTGGACGCAATGAATTCCGGTGAGACTGTCTTTGCTGTCGGGCCAGACTCAAGGGTTTCCTTGAGAGAGCCAGGTCTTCCCGTACTCGACGAAAAGCACTTTCAGCAATCCAAAACGCGTTTGGACGCCATTCTTCCGCTACTACGGCGACCGAACAGAACGGCCAGGGACGTGGCAACTGCCGCCGAGAAGGCGGGTAAGAGCTCGAGGATGCTCTACAGGTGGATAGATTCCTATGAGAAGCACGGATTCAAAGGGCTCTTAAGTCGTCAGACTGGTGGCAAAGGTCGGACACGAATCGACAGGGAAATCGAGGCAATACTGCAAGGAGTAATCGAAACCCAGTACCTAACCACTTTGAAGAAGACACGTGCAGAGATTCACCGCGAACTACAAGCGAAGTGTGCTAACAAAGGCATCAAAAAGGAAGACTGGCCCTCCGTATCGACGGTCTATCGCAGAATCCGTGCAGTTCCTCAGGCAACAGGCATTGAGAAACGTCTCGGCAAACGGGCCTATGAGCAAGCATACGGTCTACGAGGAGGGGTATTCCGCGATAACGAGTACCCATTACAGACCGTGCAGATCGACAGCACGAAATTGGACATTATTCTACGAGACGAGGAAACCGGAGAAACAGTCGGAAGACCTTGGTTCACACCGGGGCTGGAAACATACAGCAGGTGTCTCTGGGGGTATTACTTAGGGTTTCAGCAACCTTCCGCCGACACTGCCGGTCTCACGATAGTCCAAGGGTCTCTCAGAAAGGACAATTACGTCAAGATGTTCGGACTCCGCGAATGGCCAGTCTTCGGGATGCCTTGGCAAGTTCACACGGACAACGGAAAAGATTTCAGGGCAAAGTTCCTGGAAAGGGCATGCGCAGCACATGGAATTAACATGATCAGAAGACCGTTCAGGAAGCCAGAGTACGGTGGGTACATCGAACGGTTCATCGGGACACTGAACACGGAACTTATCCATACTCTCCCGGGCACAACATTCTCAGATGTTCATGAGAAAGGCGACTATGAGTCGGAAAAGGAGTCTCGTCTCACAATCTCAGACCTTGAAGCACAGTTGTTGAAGTTCATCGTGAACGAGTATCACAACCGTACACACACTGAACTGGGATGCTCTCCTCTTGAAAAGTGGAAGGCCGGAATAGAGGGACAAGAAAACGGGGTTCCAATTAGACCAAGGGAGCCCCCAGACATCGAACGCTTCAGATCGGACTTTCTGCCGACCGTCCCGCCGGATGGATTACGGACAATAGAAAGAGACGGCGTTCACTTCAACGGGTTGGTCTACTACGCATCCGAGTTGAATCTGCTGCGGAGTTATGAAGTCTCTGGCAAGTCTCCGATAAAGTACCTTGCTCGATACAATCCGGCTGACATGCGCTATCTCTACATATACGATGACCGAAGTGACTCGTACTATGTGCTTTCACTGAAAACGCGTGCGCCCAAGCCGTTTTCGCTTAGGGAACTCCAAGCAAGCCGAAGAAAACTTGGGCAGAAGGGAGTGCGAGAATCGGCAGAAGATATCATAGTGAACTCCATTCTGGAGAGACAGAAACACTTGGCGAATCTCGCGCCACATGACAAGCGGATTCGCGGGATAGTCGTCGCCGAGAGATGGGACGAAAAGTTTCACAGACGTTTCGGCAAACCCGTGAAACCGAAACAAGAAGAGGAGACGATCTCTGATGATGAAGCGGGCTTTGCCCAGCTGTCGGCCAAGGTCATGCTCTCGCTCGACGATGAGAGTGAGGATGAGTGTGAAGATACATGAGCCAGTTACAACAGCATGACTACCTTCTTTCCGAGGTAAGAGCTCTCCTAGCAAAGTCTGTAGAAGAACGAATCGGATTCATCGACAAGGGCACATATGTTCCTTATCCTAGGGCGCAACAGATTCTGGACAGGCTGGAACGACTCTTCTCACGTCCTAGTGGTGTTCGCCCGCTAGGCTCGTTAATCTCCGCGCCTAGTGGAAACGGAAAGAGTACAATATTCAGAGTCTTTGTCAAGACGCACCCGACGAAGGTTACCCCTGAAGCCCATGTCATACCTGTGCTCGAAGTAGAGGCTCCACCAATACCTGGCGAAAAGCGATTTCTAGGTGCCATGCTCAGAGCGTTTGGCGCGGATGTCCTTGACAGAGGTGATGTGGAGCACAGAATGAACAGGGTGACGAAGTACATAGAAGGCTGTGGCGTGAAGCTGATATTGGTGGACGAAGTACACAATCTTCTGTCCGGATCCGGCAGACAGCTCGAAGAAACCTGCAATCTAATGAAGTATATCTCAAACCAGTTCAGCTTGCCAACAGTTCTAGCCGGGACCGAACGCGCGGAAAATGTCGTCAGGTCAGACCCGCAGCTCGTCTCACGTTTTCCAATTGTGACGCTGCCCCCTTGGAAGGACGGGGGATCATATCGGACCTTTCTTCGTCTTATGGAGTCAACACTTCCATTGGCGAACCCCAGCAATGTAGCATCTAATGAAATAGCATCATACCTTTTGCAGGAGTCCGGGGGCATTTTAGGCGATATCGTACTGGGTCTCAAAGAAGCAGCTGTCAATGCTATCCTTGATGGGACGGAAAGAATAACGATCAATCATCTCAAGCGTTCCACCTTTAGTTCACAGCAGAGTTCGCTAAGATCCAAGGCAAGGGTCCTGCTTGAGTAGAGATTCCGGCGTGTTTCATGGTGCCCGCGTACGGTCGGCCTACTTGGCCAGCCGCTCAATGGCATTTCCCGAGCGCCGGCAAGAGCAGATCCCAGCTCTTTGGCGCATCCACCCACAGCCGCATGAGGGCGAGTCCATGGAGTCATGGATTATCCGCCAAGCGCACGCCAACTTTCTTTCGCCGACAACGTTCGCAGCGAGGTACCTTGACAAACCTTGGAGGGATTTCGATTTCCTTGTGGAGAGCGACCCCGAATTCGGAGTATTGGCAAGATGCATCGCTGAAGGTGGAGATAGAGCTTCCCAGATGACTTTTCTCTCATTCAGAAGGACCTCGGGAATGAACAAGAAGGGACTTCTGTCTTGGACAAGTCCGGCTTCGGACGCTAGGAGGTACTGTCCCCTCTGTCTTTCGACCAAGTCACCCTTCCTGCGTCTGATATGGCGGCTGACATTTGCGCCAATTTGTCATGACCACAACGTTCTTTTGAGATCAACATGTGGCAATGTCGAATGTCAGGCCGAATTTCATCCTTGGCGAATGAATCCCATTCATGAGATTGTGAAGTGCGGCAGATGCGGTTCATCACTCTCCAACGCCCCCACTGATGAAGTGGAAACCATCGAACCGGCATACGCCGCAAGCTCCAGCCTCTTGGCGCTCCTCAAAGGTGCTCGAACCCTAGAAGACATAGGCTGGGAATCCGATGTCACTGAACTATTTCGAACTCTCGAATTCCTCATCACGTGCCAGAGAATGGTACGACGGGCGAAGCACAAGTCAAACGATTCTCCTGACAGACATGGACTCGAACTCGGGCTGCGTGGTGCGCCTCACCTTGCCTATGAACTGCTAGGTGAAGCATGGCTGCTCCTACAGGACTGGCCGGAAAGAATCCAACCTTTCATTAGAGCAAATCAACGCGTCCTCAATCCTATCATCTGGCGCTTAACTCACAACATAGTACGATGGAAACCAAGCAGCGACGTGGAGGGCGCTCGCGTCTCACCACTAGCACAACTAGTCCACAACCTTGGTCTGAGGACTCAGGAGGCGAAATACCGTTCGAGCGGACAGCGCGTCTTGAGACTACTGGCCCAGACCGGAAACCCATTGTCACCGACTGAAATAGCAGACCGGTTAAGCCTGAACAGACACACGATCAGGCGGAAATTGCAGGAACTCCTCACGAAAGGCCTCGTAGTCAGACGGCAACACAGCTATGCGCTTAGAAGACCTTGCAGCTTGATTGCTTTTGCCGACTTAAACCGCGTAGCATCTACAACTTGATACGGTTGGGCTCTGACAGACCCAAACTGTCTGTTCCGTTCTCCCTTTCTTGCGCTACGCTCGTCTAATCCTCAGGCAACTAGATGCATCGACCGGCCTTGCCACATCAGCAGGGCAAGCATGTAAATCCATTGCCAAAAAGTGTGACAATATCTGATGACAGAGGGTTCGACGATATTGACAGAGACTCTGACAAGATTGACAGAAGATCGGACAATCGACAGCCTCAGATCCGATAAATATGGTGGACCGGGCGGGATTTGAACCCGCGACCTTCCGCACTTTGGATCTGGAGTTTGCCAAGCGGACGATCTTCGGCCCCGTAGGCATACCAGACTGATCTACCGGC
>Ga0315282_10007787_pt1 | contig 17494 bp, 18 predicted proteins | sample YL17G07_20_MG_FD_203693 | JGI IMG/M metagenome (GOLD analysis project Ga0315282, IMG submission 203693) | Sediment microbial communities from Yellowstone Lake, YNP, Wyoming, USA - YL17G07_20 | ecosystem: Environmental > Aquatic > Freshwater > Lake > Sediment | place: USA: Wyoming | collected... | reverse complement strand
GAAAACCTGGAAAATTATGCAGGCCAACGGTTTCGTTGTTTATAAATTGACCGGGTCGGCAGTTACTGACCCCAGCCACGCTGGCATGTGCACGCCCTGCTTCAACCTTTCAAAACAGGATTGGGATGAAGAATTATGTGAACGGATTGGCATTGACATACACAAGTTACCTGCCATCCAGCCTTCATCTAAAATAGTCGGCCAGGTTATCTAACAAGCTGCTGCTGCCACAGGTCTTAAAGTCGGAACGCCGGTGGTTTGTGGTGGAGGAGATTTCGCCTGTGCCTGCCTGGGTGCCGGAGCAGTCGGTAAAGGTTCAGCAGCCATGATGCTCGGTACAGCCGGTAACCTGCTGGTACCGGGGATGCGGAAAACCGACCCGCGTTTGATCAACACTGTGCACCTGACTGGAGAAGGCCTGAGTCTGGGAGGGGTATTTGCCGGTGGCTCAGTCCAGTGGTTTGGCGATATGTTGGGTATCTCCCAACCCGACCTGTTTACCGTATTGGATGCTGAAGCTGCAGATACGCCGCCGGGAGCAGAGGGATTAATTTTCCTGCCTTACTTGATGGGTGAGCGGACACCTATCTGGGATGCGCAGGCGCGCGGGGTTTTCATTGGCCTGGCTTCATCTCATCGCCGCGGCCACCTGTTCCGCGCCGTTTTGGAAGGGGTGGCATATGCCTTTCGCCAGATGTTGGAAATCCTGGCAGAGAAAGGCAGCGTTATTCACGAGGTGATAGCGATTAATGGTGGCGCACGCAGCCCACTTTGGCGGCAAATATTTGCCGATGTGCTGCACGTACCGATCCGCTGGCGGCCTGAAAGTAGAGGGACACTAGCAGGGGCGGCTTACCTGGCTGCCCTGGGCGCAGGCTATCGATCCAGTTTCGATGGACTGGCAGCCTGGTTGGAACCAACCATTGACACAACCCCAACTTCTGCCTGGCAAGATCATTACTTTAGCCAGTATGAGATTTTTTGCCAGCTTTATGCCCGGCTGAAGGATTTCTTTTCGCGCTTGAACAGTCCCTAAAAAATTACTGAAGTTTCTGCTTGCTTCTCTTGCGGTCCACCCGCAGGAGGAATACCAACCCAACTAAGGCCGAAAGGGATGCAACCTGGAATAGAATGGTTGGTCCCCAGGCAGCATAAATCTGCTCCCTAATAATGCACCTGCGCCACTCGCCAGTCCAAATTGAGTGGCGCTGAATAATGCCTGGGCAGAAGCGCCCAACCCGGGCGGTGCAATTTCGCCCGTATAGCTGACCCCGGCTGTCCACATCAATGAAAACGACAAACCATGCATAAGCTGCACCAATAAAGCCATGCGCGGGTCAATCATGAAAGAAATTAAAAAGCAGCGGATAGCCATTACAATCACTGATAGCATCATTAAACGGACGGCCGGCCATTTCCTGAGCATATAAGATGAAAAAAGAAAAACCGGGAGTTCGCTCAAGCTTGCCATCGCTACCGAAAGACCGAATAAGGCCTCGCCTCCGCCTAAAGATTTTACGAACTGGATGAAGTACGTATTTATTATTGAAAAACTCATCCCACCCATGAACAGGCCGAGCAGGAACCCATACCAGCGCGCATCAGTCAACCAATTTGCGCAACCCTTTCCAATATGATTCGGTTCTTACCATTCGCGGGGCTGGCAACTGGCTGGCGACAGCTACCCCGCACCTCATAAAGACGGAAAAGTTTACAAACAACATACCTGTACCCCACCTTTGAACCATGGCGCCCGTCAACCACGCAGAAATACCAAAACCAACCGCGCCCCATACGTGCACTTTACCATATTCATATCGTTTGTCGCCAAGCAAATTTAGAATCGAATAATCTGCCAGTGAAATGATTGGAGATAGACAGAAAGCAAATACTAGAACCAACCCTATCAGCGGAATAAAGGAATGCGTTTGTGAAATAAGCCAGGTAAAATGCTGACGCCCAGAAACGATGATTTTTCAAACCGGGCTGATGACAATTTCCGGAGAAGGGTGGACCTCTTTTACAAACCGCGCAAACATTAAGCTCGCTATAAGCCTTCCGATGGCAGAACAGATAAAGATCGCTGAATAACCCCAATGGGTGACAATCTGACCTCCCAAAGCTGCCCCTACTGCACTGGAAACTGCCACAGAAATTTGGGCAATGGCCGAATAACGCGCCAGTTCTTTTGTCGACGAAATGCTGAGCATAAAGTTAAAGGCAGCCAGGTTGAATCCCCCCCACAAAATACCGCTGACGATATTTACAAGGATTGGATGCCAGGCCTGCGTTGTAAAAACCCAGGCAAATGGTACCAGAGGAATAAGGAAACCCGTTAGAAGCATTACCCGTCGCGCACCCCATTTGTCAGTCAGCGGACCAAAAAAACGCTGGGCTGGCAATCCCGCCAGGCTGGCCGCAATGCTAATAAACCCCACCATAACGGCCGGGGCATTTAATTGTTTCACCATGTATACAGTAAAAAATGGTCCGGCAATGTTTATTGCGAAATTCCATATCATTGAATAAACACAAAATGCCAGGAAGTTTGGATCGGCGCGAAAGGTCTGCCAGATCGATACAGGTGAATAAGATAGCGGCGCATGATGGTGAGCCGTAAGTTTAGGCTCTCTGATCTGACTATAACTGAAAGTGCTGCACATCCCTACAATAAATGCGAGTCCAAAAGCAATTTGATAGCCATATGGTGAGCCGGTACTGGTAATAACCTGGCCAATCAGATAAGTGACCAGCATGCCAATAATCCCAATAACGATATTACGCATGCCAAAATAGCGCCCGCGCCAGGATATTGGCACGATATCAGCAGCGAGCGAAGTCCAGGCGGGAAATCCAAGGTTGGCATTGGCATCCGCCATCACTTTCGCAGATATGGCAATGATGACCGCCGTCTGGCCATGTACGAAAAAGGGGATAACTGCCAATACTAACAACATCAACCGGCTTATAATCCCCCCGCTTAATAAGACAACAATCTTTCTACTTCTTGCTTTTTCTGATAACATCGCACCCGGCAGTAGCATTAAAGTAGCAGCCAGACTGGATGCAGCTGCCAGGAATCCAATTTGGGCATTCGTCGCGCCCAAAGCCAGGATAAATAAAGTCAGATAGGTTCCAACAATCGCATCCTGGGCAGAGGAGAAAAGACCATCAAAATAAAAAGCGCGCAGGTTATGTTGGACGCTTATTGGTAATTGACTGGCCCAGCTTCCACCCGCAGTGGTCTTTAATACGCCTTGCCAGAACCGCTCACCCATTGAGCGAAAAGAACGATATTGGGCCATAAATATGCTAAGAATAACTTTATGGTTTTTCCTTTGAAGATTTTAGATGAAAAACCATTATCAGACCGCTTTGAAATCCCTGACGTTCAAAACAAAAAGCACTGCCCGGTTCTGACCAGGATCGGGCTCTGAACAGGCTTCCTCAATCTGGCTTTGAACCTTAGAGAGTTGCTCCTCATCCGCTCCAATCATCAGCGTGGCATTTCCCCGGCGTAAGAACCCCCCGGTGCTGGACATACGGGTCACCCGGTAACCACTGCTGACCAGTTGGTTTATCACCCGATCCTCGTCAATATCACGGATAACAGCTATGATCACTTTCATGGCATGTTTCCTTATAATTGCTCGAAACGCTCAACTTCAAACGTATAGATCACTGCACCACCTACTTCAGCTTCGATCATCATGGGCTGACCCTGGAACATCGGTATATCGATCTGAGTTGGGATATATTTGAGGCGTGTCTGGCAACATTTGCTGATTAAGTCGGTTAATTCCTGGTGACGCGAAGCGTTGATACCGATCAGCAGGCTGACCATATCGACCGGTAATATACCCCAATGGCTGTTGACCCGCGTAAAATAAAAACCTTCTTTAATTAATTGCTGAGCCAGCGATCCAACCTGGTCGGAAGAAACCACTACAACTACCAATTGGTCAATTACAGTTTTCGATTTCATTTCACTCCCTCATCAACTCATAGTACGTAGGAGTTTTCCCTAGTAAATATCCAAATGCAAGGGTTTACCCTTAAAATCGGTATTTTCTATGGAAGATTCGAAAAAACTAACTTATTTTACTCCATCTGGTGGCCAGGCAAAGGGCTGGAAAGAATCGGGAGGGAAACCCGAATAAAAAGCCAGCGTTTTTCGCCAGGCGCGTTCTTCTTCCAGTGAAAGTTGCTCATCACGATAAGACCAATTATGTTTGCGAATATATTCGCCCATTTCATTTTGCTGTTTTTCCAACCGGGATAGAGTATCTTCGACCATGAATTTAGCTGCCGCCGGGAAATTAATAGCAAAGGCCGAAAGCGCTTGTTTAAAATGCACCAGGCATAACCCATCCCCGAGCCGGTAAAGGGAAGTAATATCATCTGTTCCCCGGTTCAATTCTTCCAATAAGGCCGTTAATGTTCTTTCAACATGCGTATTTACGGCAAAACAAATTGGGCAAGGTTGATCAACAGAAAGGGGAAATTTTTCTTTCTTCAGCAGACGGCGCCAGGTTTGTGTAAACCAGCGTACTATTTCCGGCGATTGCAGCTCTTCCTGCTGCCAGGTTTCAAGCGCTTTGCGGGTTCGACCGGACAACTGCTCATAAATAATATTGGCGCCTAAAGGGTCGCCGCTGTCTCGCATTTCTTGAGTCACCATCATGTAGAGATGCTGCGGGCAAAAACCATTCGCCGCCATCAATTTTTCACGGGCACCACGATCCATCAAACGTTCACTTAAGTAAGCTGCTACACTGCGTTGGGTCTCTCGCCTGTTTTGTCCACAAATTGGGCAGCCAGCTTCTTCAAGCGAAGACTTGAGTTCCACAACGGTTAATGCGAAGGCCATTCAATCCTCATTGAGGCCATTAAATTTAGGTGGCGGATTGTGGGCTGCCCTTTCCCAAGCCACACTACACTGATTGAAGCTGTATCGATGCTAATGCGGTGGAAATCATCCAGTGCCATATTAAGAAAATGGGATACCAACAGGTTGATCGAATCCGAATGGGAAAAGACTGCTACCAGGTCAGTCTCAGCATGTGCGTTTTTAATTTCTTCGATCACTGCTACCAGGCGCTGCTTGGCGCCCGTGAAAGATTCGCCTCCTGGAAACCGCATTTTAGAAGGTTTTTCGATTACCACTTTCCATAATTTCAAGTGATGCATTTGCTTGATCGTCTTTCCCTGCCAGGTTCCAAAGTCGATTTCGCTCAACCTTTGATCTATTTTTATCGGTATCCCCGTGATTTGGGATAATGGCAAAGCAGTCTCTAAGGCTCTTTCCAGTGGACTTGAGTAAATCGCTCTTATCGGCGCTCTCTTCAGGTTTTGCGCCAGTTCATCTGCCTGCCGTCTTCCTACGGTATTTAGATGGATACCAGGTAAATGCCCTGATAGACGTTTGCCGACAAAATCAGTCTCCCCGTGGCGGATCAACAGGATGATCGGCATGTTCCTCCTTATATGATTGCTGGGAATTGGTGCCCAGGGCTTCAGCCTGGGCCCGGCGCCAGCGTGCCAGTCGCTCTAAGACCTGAGCTTCATAGCCCTGGTCAGAAGGCTCATAGAAGATTGAACCCAGTTTCGTACTCGGCAGGTACTGTTGCGGGGTAAAGTGGTCCGGAAACATATGCGGGTATTGGTAGCCGACCCCGTGACCCAACCCTTTTGAGTCACGGCTGGCATCCATTAGATGGGTGGGGACCGGGCCAATCCCTTCTTTTTCGATCAATTCGCGCACCTTAAAAAACGACACTGCCGAATTTGACTTGGGGGCAGTTGCCAGGTATAACGTGGCTTCAACAATGGGGAAAATTCCCTCGGGCAGCCCGACGTACTCATAAGCATAGGCTGCAGATGCTGCCACCTGCAAGCCATGAGGGTCTGCCAGGCCAATATCTTCACCAGCCAGGATGATCAATCGCCGTAAGATAAAGCGCGGATCTTCCCCCGCAATTATCATTTTTGCCAGCCAATAAAGCGCCGCATCTGGATCTGAACCGCGCACAGACTTGATGAATGCTGAAATGGTGTCGTAATGGGCATCACCCATCCGGTCGTACAGGACTGCGCGCTGTTGGATCGATTCCTGGGCTACATCCAGCGTGATATGGACATTTCCTCGCAGGTCTTGGGGCGTACTCTCGACCGCCAGTTCCAGGGCATTCAACAGGTTGCGGGCATCACCACCTGAAAGGTAAACCAGATGCTGGCGCGCATCTTCATCAAACTGGATCGGGCGGCTGCCGTAACCGCGCTCCCCGTCGGTCATCGCTCGATCCAGGATAATCGCCAGTTGCTCTTCCGTCAAAGGTACCAGTTGAAAAATACGAGAGCGAGAAACCAGGGCTGGGATGACATCAAAATATGGGTTTTCCGTAGTGGCGCCAATCAAAGTGAGCAGACCGCTCTCCACTTGTGGCAACAGAGCGTCTTGCTGAGCCTTATTCCAGCGATGGACTTCATCGATAAAAAGGATCGTGCGCTGTTTTTGGAGTTTCCGGCGTTCAATTGCTTCACCAATCAATCTCCGCAGTTCCGCCACTCCTGCCAGCACTGCTGAAATACTTTCAAAATGCGCTTTGGTATGCAGGGCAATGATCTGCGCCAGGGTCGTTTTACCGGTACCCGGCGGACCACAGAAAATGACTGATGAAAATAAACGATCAGCTTCTATAGCCCGTCGTAGCAGCTTACCAGGTCCGATAATATGTTCCTGACCAATAAATTCCTCCAGCGAGCGCGGACGCATCCGCGCCGCCAGGGGAGCCTCCTGCTGCATCCTTTCCTGCATGGCGTGGTCAAAAAGATCCATTCATTTGCCCAATGTCATCGAGTCCATATAAGCCTTAATTTCGGGGATCGCTGTCATCTTGTCATAATAAAAATTATTGACCAGGTTTATAATCTCGGCTCGTGCAGCTTCGGCCTGGGGAGTTAATCCTTGCCCAAAAGTCTCACTCGATAAAATATCACGCAGGTGTAATAACATGCGCACAATTTCTGTTTCTTCTTCTCCTTCCAGGCTTTTAATAACCATGATGATCAATTCATCCGTTTGAGCCAACAAAGCTTCTTTGGTGATTCCGGAATCGGGCTTAAAGCAATCATCAATCGTCCGGATCAATGACCAGACCTGGTAAAGTACAGTTGCAGGCTCATCGAATAACTCGCGCAGGAAAGCAGCTTCCTGGTAGCGCCCTGTCAAACGAAATATATTGTACATCCGCTTGGCGGCCTTCCCGTAATTATTTGGAGCGCCTGTCAGGTATTTTTGAACTTCATGTTCAAGCGCCTTAACATAATTATCTAAGGCGTCGCTGGAAACATGCTTTGCCAGCTTGGTAAAAAGCGGGATTGAGTCAGCCTCCAGGTATACCTCCTGGAAATACGGGTCCAGATACCCATCCAGCGGTGTTATGGATCCATCCGGTGCCTCCCAGGTGACATCCAACATATTACTTGCATTTACCAGGGTTTTGCGAACCAGGTCAATTACTACCCAATCCAGCTTGCACCAACCAGGTTCGCCAGCAACATCTTCCCAGGCAATCGTAGTCGGGTTGCCATTTGGCAACACCGCCTGGATACAGCCGGCCTGAATCTCCACAGGCAGCCAGGCAATCGGGGATCCCTTTTTTACAGTCCTGTCACCTCGCTGCATATCCAAAGGATAAGATCCGAATTTTACCTCGATGAGCTGGTATTCCGGACCTTTTGTGGTGGTCAAAGCTTTATCACGCATGATCCGGCTGAAAATTGAACAGGCCTCAGCCCGGGTTCGGGCAATAATATTGACGCGTTCAAAGTAGTCAGCATCACCGGGGTAGGTCTGGATTTTTGATTGGGCAGCCGAACCCGACAAAGCCAGCGCTGTTTGAACAACGCCAGGTTCATCCAGAAATTCTACGATTTTTCCGATCCGGCGGAAGTGAGCCAGTTCAACCGGGCTGAAATCTAACATAGAAATTCGATGGCCGAATACCCCACTCTTGTCATCCACGACGATCGTATCTTCATGCTCGAGCGTAGACATGGCAGTAAGCCATTGAAGCGCATCTGCCTCTTTTATCTCGACCCCCAGCCGTTTGGCAGATTCAACGATCCGCTGTAATTCTTCAGCGGGAGTTGCAGAAGATAGCTCAGACATGGTTTGATCCTCCTATTGGGTCTGATTATATCCGGCTGCCTTCGACCAGCATCTTTTCAAACATGATTGCCTGGTCAATGGCATCCTGTAACGCATGATGGGTTAAACCCCGCTTTTCAAGGTCAAGGTAATGATGGCTGACTTCTCGCATTGTGGATTGAGCCCAGGAGCCATGAACCAGACCCATATAGAATGCCTTGATATCTAAGGCATTGTGTCCAAATGGGTTGTGACCCAGAAAACGATGAAAATAATCGTTCACAAACATCCAATCGAAGGGCGCGTTAAAACCCACAAAAATTGGACGAATGTCCCGAGGAACAGCAGTTGATAACCAATATTCAAAATTTTCCATGGCTGTAGCAGGTTGGATACCAGTTTTGGCTAAAGAATCCAGGTTCAAGTTATGCATTTTCATAGCTTCATGAGTGAAATTACTGTCCAACGGCTTAATTTCAATATAAAAAGTGTTACGTGGGCGGGAAAGTGTACAGGCTCCAATGGATAGCATGGAATGCTGGCTGGGGTTGGGACCCGTTGTTTCAATATCAACTGAAACATAGGCCAAAACCTCAGGTATTTTCTCTTTGAGTTCATCAATATCCATATCAATCATATTCACATCCATTAATTGAATATTATTCTACCATTTTTACTAAAGGTTCGCTCATCCCGGTTGGCTGCGGTTAACCAGGTAAATACCCGCCAGTACCGTCACCCCGCCCAACCATTGGCCGGTAAGCAAGGGCTCTCCGATCAAAGGAATGGCTAATAAAGCGGTTAAAACCGGTTGCGCGATCATGGTGGGCGAGACCACGGCAGCCGGTAGATGGCCAAGCGCATACGTAATTGAAAAATATCCAATAATTTGTGAAATTAGTGCTGCGCCTAAAAACGCCAGGTAAGTCTGAGGCGGGTATCCTGTCAGAGGCTTACCCAGGACCAGGTTTATCCCCAGTAAAACGACAGAACAGGTAACGATGACCAGGTAGATATAAGTCAGGGTGTCCAGTTTTTGCCGTGCCCGTTGGGTAACCAGAAAATAACCGGCATAAAACAGGCTGGACACCAACGCCAGGATATCCCCATTGCTTAGATGAAGATTTATAATTAAATCGTTTCCCAACACCACCCCCGCCCCAACCAGGGTGAAGACAAGGCCCACCCAGAACATGCGGCCCAGACGTTCGCGCAAGATCAGAACGGTAAACAAGGCAACCCACAGTGGAGCGATATTGTTTAATAAGGTGGCATTGGCAACTCTGGTCATACCAATGGCCGTGCTCCAAAGAGAATGATCCAGGGCGGTAAACAACCCTCCCAGTAAAGGCAGCACGATTAATTCCCTGGATAATTTTGTCCTAGAATTTATATGACGGAAGAAAAAAGGAGTGATTATAATCCCGGCTATCATCATCCGGTAGAAGGAAGTGACAGTGCCAGGCGCATTCGCCCAGCGGATAAATAGAGATGACAGGCTTAACGCCAGGATACCAGAGCATAACGCAAGATAGGGGCCAAATTTTTTAATAAAAATCATGATCAGCCATCCTGGGCGTGTATGTTATGAACAAACCTATTCAGATATCTCAGCTGTCAGCAAATGGATTTGTCTTCCAGTTGCTCAACAAATCCGGCAGCTCTGACAATTTCTCAATAACAGCTCCAGGATGGATTTTCCCTATTTGATTGTTATTATCCGGACGGTCTGCCCTGCGGCAGATCCACACGCTGGCTATTCCCATCTGGTTTGCCCCGGCAATATCTGCTGCGAGTGTATCTCCCACCATCACTGCCTGAGAAGCAGCCACTTTAAAATAATCCAGGGCCATCTGAAACATCGCCGGGTGTGGCTTTCGGACGCCCGCCCTGGCAGAGATCAGGATGATCTCCATATACGGGCGGAAATGGCCTTTATCTATCAGGGTTTCGACATCGTTGGCATAATCGGCATTGGAAATTATGCCAATCCGGTAACCGTTAGATTTTAATTCTTCCAACATAGGCAGCGCATCTTCCTCGGGATGCCAATGTTCTTGGGATACCGTATACATATCCTTTGCCGCTTTTTGGATGATGCCATCCGGAAGGTCCCGGTATCCGTGCTCGCTGAGCAGGCGGACGATCTTTTTCTCCACGGGTTGTTCGACATATTCAACCGCATGTTCCTGGAAATAACCATCCAGGTACTGGTCAATATTTTTGAGAAAAGAGGGGTCCAGGTTAAGACCCGATTCGTACAACGATTCATATAGAGCCTGGTACATTTTGGGGAAAATTTTAGACCAGCTATCATCAAAATAAATTAAAGTGCTGCCCACATCAAATAGAACCACTTTGAATTGGGTGGGAAATACTTTTGTAGAATTTTTTTTCATAAAATTAATAACCCCGATACGGATCGAAATAATTATATAAGGGAAGGCCGTCAAGATAACGCTTCAGGTTTTCGCTGAATAACACCGCTGCCCGGTCTTTATAGAAATCACTGATGCCCCCGATATGGGGAGTGATGATTACATTAGGAATACGCCATAATGGATTGTTGGGCGGCAAGGGTTCTTCAGAAAAAACATCCAGAGCTGCTCCTGCCAGATGGTGGTCCTGAAGTGCACCCAGTAGCGCTACCTGATCAACCACACCACCCCGGCCGATATTGATCAGGTATGAACCATGTTTCATGGTAGCCAGTTCTTCTTCCTGGATCATGTTGCGTGTTTCCTGCGTATAAGGCACGCAGACGACAACGAAATCACACTGCTTTAACATCGACTTCAGCGCCTGGGCTGGATATAAACGGGTAAAGCGATTCCCTGGTGGATCACCCAATCCCTCTGCTGTGTAGCCAGAATCTTCGGGATGCATTACGTCCCGCTTGGTTGCCAGGACTGTAACTCCGAATGGCTGCAACAAACGCGCGATCTCCCGCCCAATACTGCCATAACCGACGATCCCCACCGTACTGCCACGCAGTTCAAACGGACCAAAGCGCTCGCTCCGGTCATGAGGCCATTCCATGCGGTTTTGGTTTTTAAAGATATCTGGCATATGGTGACCCAGGGCCAACATCATTGTGACTGCATATTCAGCCAGTTGGGGAGCAGCCGCCCCGCTGAGAGTGGTGACCGCTACCTGGGCTTTCTGAAGCAGCGGAGAGTCAAGCATGAAATCGATGCCGGCAAAGTTGAACTGCAACCAATGCAGCGCAGGTACCAGAGATGGGTCTGGCAACACCACATCAGTATACAATACCTCAACCCGCTTCCAAACGTCAACTGGTATTTCTTCAACCCGCCTGGCCACCTGGTTATTGATCTTCAAGCGTGGAGAAATACTCCTCCACTGGTCAAGCGTGACTTGAGAAAAAGGAACAGTAATAAGAACTTCCACCAAATCTTTTATCATTTCAACCTTTAAGATAAATTCCTTGCGGGTCAAGCTCTTCACGCATAATGCGCAGCTCTTCAGCGGCAGGGGGTGCTGTCACCACGGGTGAAGCTGCGATCTTTAAAAGCCAGCCCGTATTGGCTGTTACCTGTTCAATCGTTATTCCCGGGTGGAGAGCAGTCAGCATAAGTTCCCCATCCTCACCTGGCTCTAGAATGCCGAGGTCAGTAACCACAGCCTGCGGTCCACCGCCGCGCACACCGGTAGCGGTTCGTTCGCTCCTGCCTCCTAAAAAACCGGCAGAGGTACGAAAATCTACTTTCTCTGGGAAACGGCGTTTCTGATGGGGCGTGATGATATAACAACGGTTAACCCAGGCTGCGATCTCCATTGATCCTCCTGAGCCAGGCAGGCGTACTTTTGGATGGTTGTATTCACCAATTACCGTGGCATTAATATTACCAAACCGGTCAATTTGAGCTCCACCCAGGAACCCAACATCTACATTCCCGCGCTGCAGGTAAAGCGTAAAAATGTCATACATACTACAAACCGCAGCCGCTCCACTCACCAGGGTTGGATCGCCAATCGAAAGCGGAAGACGCGCCGGGCGCGCTCCAATGACACCCGCTTCGTAGATCATCACCAGGTCAGGTGCATGGGTACGGCGAGCCAGGTTGCATGCCAGGTTTGGTAATCCTACACCCACAAAGACCGAGTCACCATTACGCAGCAGGCGCGCGGCATTCACCGTCATCAGTTCAGAAGCAGTGTATTCCATTAGTTAATACTCCCCATAATTGACGCCCGCAGCCAGCCGCGGCTTTACCTTTAACCGGTCATGGGTTTCATGTCCCAGTTTTGCCCAATATTCTGCCCGGTCTCTCACACCGAATACCCACTCGTCCAGGTATCGCTGGACTCCTTGAGAAGTTTCGCTGATTTGATCCCATTTCAGGTAAAAGGAGTTATCCCGGTCATAGTATCCCTGGGTGTATGATGGGTGGGCGCTATAAGGGACATGGCAAACTGCGCTCACGATAAAACCAGGGATCAGAGTGCGGTTTGGGTCCGACCGGATAATTTCTTCATCCACAATCTCTTCAGCCGTCAGGATCACGCGCCGGGCAGCAAAAGCAGCTTCCTTTTGCTCGCCTATAATGCCCCAAATATGGGCATTGCCATTGGCATCCGCCCGCTGTACATGGATTATCGCTACATCCGGATTTAATGGGGGCAGGACTACCACCTCGCGCCCCGAATAAGGGTCGACCACCCTGCGATAATTAGGGTTGGCATTTTCCAAATCACCAGCAGCCGTCTGGTTCATGGTAATAAATGGCAGTCCTGATGCTCCCGCCTGTAAACGTGAAATCATGCCAAAGTGGGAATACTCTTCCCAGGCCAGGCGGCCGGATTCGACTTCTGCCCTGATGATGCGCAGTGAGCCTACTCCAGGATTGCCCATATACGAAAAAATTAATTTACTGGCACATCCAGCAACGACCATTTGTTCGTAGATCAGGTCAGGAGTAGCGCGGGCCAGTACCAGATTCTTGCGGTTCTGGCGAATGATCTCGTGTCCGGCTGCAAAAGGTATCAAATGTGTAAAACCAGCCGCATAAACCGTATCACCATCATACACAAAACTTGAGACTGCTTCTGAAAGAGAACAAAGTTTGGTCATTTCACCTCTTCAGAGTGTTTATCCGAAATTACCGGTATGGCTATTTCTTGGGGTTCGAGCCTGACTTTCGCCCTAATTTTTTCAATGAATTAAAGCGGTCGCTGGGTGGGGGGGGCTGCCGGGGGCTAATCCACCAGAAGAAAAACCCGAACAAAAGGATCAGCCCTCCCATGATCAACAAGTTATGGTCTGGCGCATTTGCAGCTATTGACAGGGCATACAGCGCCAATAAAATTGCGCCAGATAATAAAAGAAAAGAACCGACCTTGTTTAGCATCCTGCAAGAGTTTGAACCTATTTTTTTCTGACCAGGGTATGGATTTGCTCGTGCATGTAGAGCTGCAGGTAATGTACTCCACCTGCGTTCTTTCCACTGGAACCAGAAGCTTTCCAGCCACCAAAGGGCTGGAACCCTGGCCAGGCACCGGTGGTGACACCCTGGGGCCGGTTGGCATAAGTAACACCAGCTTCGATCCGGTCGAAAAAGGCTTCTATTTCTTCCGTAGAGCCGTAGATTCCGGCAGTCAGACCATAATCGACATTATTGGCACGCTGCAAGGCCTCATCCAAATCCTTGACCCGGGCAATGGTCGTAATCGGAACAAACATCTCCTGCTGCCATAAGCGATGGTCAGCGGGCAGGTCGGTTGCCAGGGTGGGCGTACAAAAATAACCGCGAGCAAAATTACCTTCTGTCAAAATTTTTCCACCAGTCAGGATATGCCCAGCTTTTTGCAACTCTTCACTGAACTGCTGGTAATCGCGATACGAGCTGCGGTTAATGACCGGGCCAAGATTTACCGCCCGTTCAGTCGGGTCGCCGATTACCAGCTTTTCGGTCATTTCCACCAGGCGCGCCAGCAGTGTGTCATAAACGGGTTCTTCAACAAATATCCGGGAACAGGCTGAACATTTCTGGCCTTGCAGGCCGAAACAAGAGCGCACAATGCCGGTGGCGGCTGCTTCCAGGTCTCCATGCCGGGTGACAATAGCAGGATTTTTCCCGCCCAATTCAAGAATGGTCGGGTGCACCCATTTACGTGCGCTAAAATCACGATAGATCTTCATCCCCACATCATATGAACCGGTGAAGGTGATCCCATCTACATCCGGGCTTTCGATCAGGGCCTGCCCCAGGGTACTGCCCGGCCCGGAAACATAATTGAACACGCCGTCTGGCACACCGGCGTCGCGCAGGCATTCGGCGATCAACCGCGCAGTCCAGGGGGTATCCGTGGCGGGTTTCATGATGACCGTATTGCCTGTTACCAGCGCAGCGCCGGTAGGACCACCGGTCAATGCACTTGGAAAATTGAATGGGCTGATCACGACCCACACGCCATACGGTTTTAACACGGAAACATTGGTAGATTCGAAGCCCACCAATGGATCGCGACCAAGTTCAACTATAAAACCCTGGTTTGCCTCCATCCGGTCACAGGCGTAGCGGAACAGGTCGGCTGTTTCAGCCACGTCACCCAGGGCTTCCATGCGGTTCTTGCCTGCTTCCAGAGCAACCACCACACCCATTTCAAAAATGCGCTGGTCCATCAAATCGGCTGCCTTGCGGACCTGGGCTACCCGATCTTGCCATTTCATGTGGCTCCACATCGGAAATGCTTTGCGCGCGGCAGAAATGGCATCCTGAGCATCCTGATCTGTGCCTTTCTGGAAAACGCCTAATAAAACATCGGTATCAGCAGGTGAACGGTCTTCAAATTTTTCACCTGCGAAACGCTCTTTGCCATCGATGATCATGGCATGCTCTTTCCCCAGCCTGGCTTTCACCTTTACCAGGGCGGCATCGAACAACTGATGCAGCTCTTCCGGGGGATTATACATGGTGGAATAGGTGAGCTTAAACGAAGTGCCGGTTACCATAAGAGACAGTTCCTCCATTTCAAAGGATTAATTGTTCTCAACGACCTGAACCTTAAGGCTCGCTTTTTTGATTGTGTGCAGCTTTGCTGCACACAATCAAAAAAGCGACTTATCTGATTTTAGGATAGGTTCTAAATCAAGTATAGCCCTTAAAATGTCTCAAGGGTAGATATTGAATCTATGAGGTAAAGGCGAATTGGGGCTGCAGGCTGGTTGCGGTACAACCATTTCTACGTTAAACTGGATAACAGGATGGCTTTTTTACCACTGACTTTCATCGGAATTGATATCGCATCCAGCCGGCGGCCCTACACTTTAGCGGCCCTGGATAGCAATCTTCACCTGTTAGCACTCAGCCAGGGAGAAGAACTGGAAATGCTGGGGTTTTGCGCCGGGCAGAGCAGCGCCCTGGCAGTAGTCAGTGCACCTGTACGCCCAAACCAGGGGTTGATGGCTCGCCCTGAGGTGCGCCAACGGTTTAATCCTCCTCCTTCACCCAACCATTGGACCAACCTGCGCCAGGCGGAATACGAGCTCTACTTAAAAGGGATTCAGGTTCAGCGGACGCCGGCATCCGGTGAAACTTTCCCTGGGTGGATGAAGCGCGGTTTCAATCTCTACCAGAGCCTGGGTAATCTGGAATATCAAGCTTTTCCGGATGAAGCTGCTCCACGCCAGTGGTTGGAAAGCCGGGCTGATGCCGTTTTTCAAACCTTAATTGGGGTCGCCCTCTTTGAAACAGGCACTCTGGAGGGCCGCCTGCAGCGGCAGCTCATTCTGCACGAGCAGGACATGCCCTTGCCGGACCCGATGGATTTCTTCGAAGAGGTGACCCGGAATCGTTTACTTCACAGCATCCTGCCGGTTGAAAAACTCTATTCGGGTCCTGAGCTGAATGCCCTGGCAGTCGCTTATGTGGGATGGCTGGCTGTTAACGATCCGGAGAAAGTCATCCAATTGGGCGATCCTGACGAAGGGCAGATCACACTGCCGGTAGCATTACCTCCCCAATAAAAGATAGATGAATTTTGGGGCTGTTTTAAAAATCACAACACGGTCAGCATTTAAATCTCATCTGGGTGAATCTACGGTCAAATTGTGCAACTTTTTTACGATATACACATCTAATATATTAGTGTTTACAAAAGGTGACTGCTCAGCCATTACCCCCACACTTCGGGGGATATGGGGAAGTTCCCGAATTTGCCCCGATAGTTGAGTAGTTACAACATAAGTTATTTAATTTCATCCAGGAGGATATCTAATGAACTACCGTCGTTTGGGTAAAGCTGGTTTGAAACTGAGTGAATTATCTTTAGGCGCCTGGGTCACCTACGGAGGACAGGTGGGTGAAGAAACCGCGGCTGCCTGCATGAAAGCGGCTTACGATGCCGGGATCAACTTCTTTGATAACGCTGAAGCATACGCCAATGGGAATGCCGAAAAAGTAATGGGCAGTGTGCTCAAGGAGATGGGTTGGCGGCGCGAAAGTTACGTCGTTTCCACCAAAATTTTCTGGGGCGGCGAAGGTCCGAACGACACCGGGCTGTCTTTCAAGCACATCGTGGAAGGCGTCAACAATTCACTGCGTCGTTTTCAACTGGAATACGTGGACCTGGTATTCGCCCACCGTCCCGACCCCAACACACCCATCGAAGAGACCGTGCGCGCCTTTGACCAGGTTATCCGCCAGGGTAAGGCTTTTTATTGGGGCACTTCTGAATGGTCAGCGGCTGAGATCACCCGCGCCGATGGCATCGCCCGCCAGTACGGCCTGACCCCACCCAGCATGGAACAGCCGCAGTATAACATGCTGTCCCGCCAGCGTTTCGAGGTTGAATACGTCCCGCTCTACCGTGACCTGGGTTATGGCACCACCATTTTCAGTCCGCTGGCTGCCGGTTTATTGACCGGCAAGTATAACAACGGCATCCCCAAGGGCAGCCGTATGGAGCTGCCCGATATGGGCTGGTTGAGAGAATCTCACCTGACGCCCAAGCGGTTAGAGATCGTCAAAAACCTGGAACCGGTCGCCAAAGACCTGGGCGCCACCCAGGCGCAACTGGCCCTGGCCTGGGTGCTGAAGAACCCCAACGTCAGCTCCGTCATCACCGGCGCCAGCCGACCCGAACAGGTGGGTGAAAACCTTAAAGCCATCGAGGTGGCTGATAAGCTCACCCCGGAGGTAATGGAGAGGATCGAGGGCATCCTGGGGAATAAACCAGAGTAGAGCAAGAAACATGGATAACCCCAAATTTAATATTTGTGGTTATCCAGATATTTACCAACCAATGCTGTCTTCTAACCCGGTTTGGGTTCGTGGTCGGACACCCCCATCCCCCGACCCCTTCCCCCACCCCTGCGGG
>Ga0315282_10007786_pt1 | contig 17494 bp, 31 predicted proteins | sample YL17G07_20_MG_FD_203693 | JGI IMG/M metagenome (GOLD analysis project Ga0315282, IMG submission 203693) | Sediment microbial communities from Yellowstone Lake, YNP, Wyoming, USA - YL17G07_20 | ecosystem: Environmental > Aquatic > Freshwater > Lake > Sediment | place: USA: Wyoming | collected... | reverse complement strand
AGAATTAAAAAATGAAATTATAATTCCAGAACACTGTGATGTAATGGGGGCAATAGGAATTGCTTTAATAACTAAAAGAGATAATCCTAAAAGTACTAAATTTAATGGATTTGAAATAAAAAACAGAGAATATACGACTAAAAATTTTACTGCAAAGGGGTGCGATAACAATTGTGAAATTACTTTAATTTATCAAGGTAAAAATTATTTAGGCTGCTTGGGCAACCGTTGTGATAAGTGTGAAATTTCTGATGGTAAAAATAGGAAAGAAAACTAAGTGGTTTTTAGTTTTTTTGTATATAATATTTAGTATTTTTCTAAATTACTACTTTGCAAACTATATACTAAAAAATTATCAAAATGTTCCGATATGCCCAGATTTAATCTTAAATAAAATTTCTGGAAATTATTGGTTGTCTATGAAAATAGCTGAGATAATTATTATACTGAATGTTATTTTATTTATTTATATTGAATATAAAGACAGAAAAGAATTGTTCAAGAATATATTTATTTTTTTTACTTTCCAATTAATAAGAGGATTATTACTTCCCTTCACTGTTTTGGGAAAACCTGAGCAATATAATGGATTTTTGCATAATTATTATACTTTTAGTGAGGGTCTTTTTCCTTCAGGTCATATAGCTATACCATTTCTGTTTTTTTTGTTTACTTACAAAAAGAATAAATTATGGATATTCTTTGGATTATCTACTATATTAATAGGATTTTTGATATTGCTTGGAAAGCAACATTATACTATTGATATAATAGCAACAATATTCATAGCATATTCAATTAAATGCTTTTATGAAAGGAATTTAGAATGATAAATCAAATATTGGGAATAATTCTTTTTTTAATGATTTCTATAATGCTTATAATAACAACCATAGATTATAAAAAAAAGAGACCATTAACAAAAAAACCTAGAATAACTTTTATAGTTCCATGTTATAATGATGGAGATAGCATAGAATCAACAATAAAAAATGTATATAAATCATATAAAGATTTTCAACTAATAGTTGTTAATGATAAAAGCACAGATAATTCTTTGGAAGTTATTAAAAGATTACAAGAAAAATATGACTTTCAATTTTTTAATAATAAAAAAAATTTAGGAAAGGCAAGAACACTAAATAAAGTTTCTAAATTAGCTGAAAGTGAATTAATCTTTTTTTTGGATGCAGATATAATAATTACTGAAGATAATGTAAAAGAAATATTATCTAGATTTGAAAATAATAATAACCTTAGTGCAGTTAGTTGCCCATTTAGGTCTAAAACAAAAGGATTTTTACCATTAATGCAAACTATTGAATATAATATGCTTAGTATGATTCAATTTTCAAGCAATATTTTCTCAACATTATCTTTATGGGGCGGATTTTTGATTATAAGAAAGAGCGCATTTGAAAAAGTAGGAAAATTTGATTATACTGCAATCACTGAAGATATGGACTTGGCTTGTAAATTGAACAAGTATGGCTATAAAGTTGAACAATGCTGGAGTTTTGTTGAGACTAATCCACCTGAAAAGTTTAAAGATTGGTGGAAGCAAAAGATAAGGTGGACTAGTGGAGGTATGCAATGTTTTATGAAATACTTTAAAGTTTATTTAAAGAACCCTTTATATATATCTTTTTTTGTTTTATATTGGTCATTTTTAACTTTATCTATGATTGGATTATTATATTCTATTATTTTTTTCTTTGATATTTCAAAGATATGTTATGCCTTGTATAATAATGGTTTTTCTTTATGGAATATTTTAAAGTTTATTAACATTTCTTATGGATTAGATATATTAAAAGGATTATTAATTAAATTATCATTTTTAATATTTTCTTTACCTTATGTTATATTCTTAATAGAAAGACCAAGACAAGTTTATAAAATTCTCTATTTAATTCCATTCAATTTTATATATCTTCCTTTTTTTACAATTGTTACTATTGTTGGTTTTTATACTGCAATAAAAAGAAATAAAAATCTTAAAAATGGAGAAAGAGCCTGGTAAAAAATGGATAAAAGTAACTACTTTAAAATTATAGGAAAGGTTTAAATATAAGTATGATTTATGTTTTATTATGTTAAACAAAAATAAACCTGAAATAACAAGGAAGGTAATTAAGGGGAATAAAATAATTGAATTGGAAATTAAAAAAATAGTAAAAAAGATGGGGGGAAGTGGATATATTTCAGTGCCTGCTGAACTGATTGGAAAAAGGGTATTAATATTATATAAGGAGGAAAAACGTGAAAATAATTATTTATAATCCAAGAATGCATATTATCGGTAATGGAATGTCTATTGGAATACCTGTAGATTTTGCTAAAACAGAGCAGATAATAAACATAATAGAGAAGAGTCTATTAAAGCATAGTATTATTGCAGATAAGATAGAAATAGAAAAAAAACAATTTAAACCATTAGATTATTTCAAAAGTGCAGAAGAACTTGTGGAGGATTTATGAAAAAAAAAGAAAAAATAGACAATGAAATTATGGAATTAAAGGAAAAACTTGCTAAAAAGCAAGAAGAATTGGAAGTTGTTGATTTTAAAGATAAGGCAAATGAGAATCCTATTTTACAGAGGAATGGGGTTATTGTTGTTCAGTCTAGTGAACATTATTTTTATAGGATTATGACATTCTTATTCTTTTTACTTTTATTGGCTGGTTTGACCTTTATGACATATTTATTCTTGTCTGGTAAAGCAGATGAATTTATCAAACCAGCCTTTTTTAATTCAGTAAATAATCAATATCAGAATAATTTTACAATAAATCCAAATATACCAATAGATAATAATATAAATAATGAATACCAGATTTATAATAATTATACAATAAATTTAGTTCAAAATTCAACCTAATGAAAAAACAATGTGATTATTGTGAAAAGCAAATGTATTATAGATGCAAAACAAGACCCAAAAAGTTTTGTTCAGAATTATGCAGACATAAATATAAGTTGAAAAACAGGTTGGATGCTGATTATCCAGAGGAGAAATGATGAAACAAAAAATAATAAAAGGATTTAAGTTTATTCAAGATAATATGAAAAGTAAGAATGGAAATCATATTTGGAAAATTGGAAAATGGTATAAGTATGAAGGAAAATTAAAGATTTGTGAAAAAGGTTTTCATGCTTGTCTAACTCCTCAACAATCTTTAGAATATATTTATGGAGATAAATGGTTTATAGTTGAAGCAAGAGGAAATATAATTAATGATTCAAATAAATTTGTGGCAAGTGAAATGAGATTAATAAAAGAAATTTTGCCAGAAGAATCAACAAAAATATTGAAGAAATATAAAAAACCTTTGGATTTAACAAATTTAAGAAAGAAATTAAAAGATATTCCAACAAAAAATGATGTTATTAAATTAGTTAAAGACATAGATAAAATAAATTGGTTTAAACCTCAGGAACCAAATAAGTTAAAGATTCAATTAAAAATAGATTCAATTCTGAAAGCATTTAATTTAGATTTTAAAGCAGAATTACAATTAAATCCATTAAATAAAAAAGAAGATTGGGATTCAGCAAGGGATTCAGCATGGGCTTTAGCAAGGGATTCAGCAAGGGATTCAGCATGGGCTTTAGCATGGGATTTAGCAAGGGATTCAGCATGGGATTCAGCATGGGCTTTAGCATGGGATTCAGCAAGGGATTCAGCAAGGGATTCAGCATGGGCTTTAGCATGGGATTTAGCAAAGGCTTCAGAATTTGAAGTAGTAAAAGATTTAATGAAAAAGAAAGGATATTTCAAAAATCCATTTAAAGAATTATTAGAATTATGGAAGATGGGATTATATCCTGTTGGAATTTTAAAAGATAAAAAGTTTCATGTGTATTATGTTCCATTAAGGAGTAAGAAATGAAATTTGATTATGAATATTGTAAAACACAAGAAGAAGTAAGAAAACATATTCAAAATTGTGAAGGAAAACATGTACAACAAGCAATTTATTCAACATTTCATGATGCTTTAACACAGATATGTTTTGGATGTAAGAAAATTAGAACTACAATAAAGATAGGAAATTAAAAATGCAACTATCAAATAAACTTGCAAGAGAAAAAATAAAATGAACAAAGAAAAAAAAGATAAACCAATCTGCATAATGGAAGTCAATGAAAATCTTAGAAGAGTTGAATTAGGAATGGAATTAACAAGACCACTTAGACAACTTAATACTCATTGCGAGTTTAAGAAAAAATATGATGAATTTTGTAATAGGAAATATGGCAGAACTGAAGAATATAGAGCTAAGCAGAGGGAATATTATAGAACTCATCCTGAATATAAAGCTAAGAGGAGGGAATGTATGAGAAAATATTATCAAACTCCTGAATATAAAGCTAAGAGGAGGGAATATTATAGAACTCATCCTGAATATAGAGCTAAGCATAGAGAATGTATGAGAAAATATTATCAAACTCCTGAATATAGAGCTAAGCATAGAGAATGTATGAGAAAATATTATCAAACTCCTGAATATAGAGCTAAGAGGAGGGAATATTATAGAACTCATCCTGAATATAGAGCTAAGCAGAGGGAATATTATAGAACTCATCCTGAATATAGAGCTAAGAGGAGGGAATGTATGAGAAAATATTATCAAACTATGAGAAAATATTATCAAACTCCTGAATATAGAGCTAAGAGGAGGGAATATTATAGAACTCATCCTGAATATAGAGCTAAGAGGAGGGAATATATGAGAAAATATTATCAAACATATAGAGCTAAGCATAGAGAATAAGAAAAAATATTAGTATTAAAATTAATTATGCAAATCCTCAAGCATGGCATTTAATAGAACAATTAGTTGATTTAAAAAAACAAGAAGCAAGAAAAGAAACTTTAAAAGATGTTGAGGAGATAATTGATAAATGGTGGAATAAAAGAAAGATTTATAGTCAATTAACAGGAACTTATGGAGCATTAATTGAAGAAAATAAAGGAATTAAAGAATTAAAGCAACAGCTTAAAAATCTGGAGGAAAAATAATGAAACTATCAAATTGGATAATTAGCATAATAGGAGGAATTTGTTGGTCAATATGATAAAGAATTTAGAAATAACAACTATAATATATCTTTGCATGGGAATGCTCTTTATGGTATGGATTAAAGATTATACTACATTTATTACTATAATAAAATTAATAAATTTTGTATTACTTTTTTGTGTTATAGTAACAATAATAAATAATACAGCGGAGTAAACTACCAACTAATATCATTCATAATGAATAACTTAGAAAATAAAATAGATAAATGTGTATGGAGAATAGCCAAAGTTAAAATTACTAAATGTATGAATTGTGAGGGTTATAATAGAAATTGTAAAGATTATTTAGGATATTTTGAAAGTCAAACAACTAGTCATTTTTTACAAAGATATCAGAAAATGCTGGATGAGGATAAAAATGCAAGAAGATGATTCATTTATTATAGCATTAATAGTAGTTATAGCATCTATGCTAGGTGGAACTTTTATTTATTTAATATTTAATAATTCTAAATTTGCTCTTTTTACAACACTGGCATCAATAATGTTGAGTGTTTTAGCTATTGCATTATTATTGGAGATGGAAGATGAAGACGAATGATTTAGGCGATATATGTTGTTACAAAATACAAATAATGAAATTAAGTTATCTAAGTGAAAATCAACTGAAATGCAGAAATTGTAGTGGTGAATATTATGAATTTTGTGAAAATTATAAGCCATTAAATAAAACACAGATTCCTTTTAGAAAGGGAATCAATTGTTATATTGCAAAAACTTTATGAAAAAAATAATATTTATATTGTTGGTATTGATGCTGCCATTGGTTAGTGCAGGAAAAACTACATTTAACCAAGCACAAAATTTCACAATAGGAGATTGTTGGAATGATAGAACAATAACAGAAATAAATGAATTTGACTCAATAGGATATACAATATATTGGAAAAGAGGATGTATTATAGAAAACACAAGTGAAGATAATATAACACCAATTATAATACCTGAAATTAAATGTGAAAAAATTAGTGGTGATGGGAATATTAATGTTTTTGTTTATGGGGGTTCTTATGACAAAGACAAAATGATAGAATTTGGAGAATGGGTTATAACTACTTTAAAGAATGAAATACCTTTCAATGAAACAACATATACATTATACTACGAAAAGGATAAATATGCTTGTAGGGGGGTTGTAAACGAGAAACAAAGGGATTTTAGAATAGGAATAGGATATGCTTGGGGTTATAGAGGATGGGGAGAACAAGGTTATGATGGAAAAGCAGGAGAGGTGATATTTTATAACTATGAAATGTGGAGATTTCTACTTATGCATGAATTAGGGCATGTATATGGTTTGGCTCATGATGAAGATTATGGAATAACATCTAATTTTAGTATTATGTCTATAAATGGCGGAGACCAAGAATTTAGAGAATGGCAAATTAAAAAAATAAGGGAGAATTTAACCTCGTCTCCAAGAAGTCCATACCCTTAATAGATTAGGATATGGATGAATTGGAGTAACCTAACCACAAACTATATAAAGGAGAGAATATTAGAAATAACATGACATACACATTTGATAAAAACGCACATTCAGTATACACCCTAAATTATCATTTAGTTCAGTGCATAAAATACAGAAGAAAGGTTTTAGATTTTCCAGAGATAATTGATGAACTAAAGATGAGAACTAAAAGCATTGCTGAAAGTTATGGTTGTGAAGTTTTAGCAATAGAAACAGACTTAGACCATATTCATATTTTATTCAAAGCCAAACCTCAAACAGATTTATTGAAGTTTATCAATAACTGGAAATCTGCAACAGCAAAAGTTTTGAGAAGAAAGTTTGCAGTTAAACTCAAAAATAAATTATGGGAAGATAGTTTTTGGAGTAATAGTTATTGTTTGATAACAACAGGACAAACAACATTAGACCAAGTTAAAAAATATGTAGAAAGCCAAAAGGAGAAACATGACAACAACTTATAAATTTAGAATGTATCCAAATAAGCCAGTAAGAGAAAAGTTAGACTTCGCTCTTGATATTTGCAGACAGACTTATAACAATCTTCTTGAAGAAATGAACAATCAAGTCAAGATAAACAGAGGAGAAATACAGCATAAGATTGTTACATTAAAAGAAACAAGACCAGAACTAAAAGAGGTTTATTCTAAAACATTACAATACGAATGTTACAGATTGTTTTCCAATCTATCTGCATTGCGAGAACTGAAGAAGCATGGAAAGAAAGTTGGAAGATTAAGATTCAAAGATAGAGATTGGTTCAAAACAATTTCCTATAATCAATCAGGTTTCTCTTTAGAAACTATAAAAAACAAGAAAGGTATTTTGCATTTGAGCAAAATAGGAGATATAAATATAAAGGTTCATAGAAAAGTTGAAGGAAAGATAAAACAGATTACTCTAAAGAAATCTCTCGGAAAATGGTACGCAATGATTGTAACTGACTTCATGCAGAAAAGAACTTGTGGAGAAAAAGAGATTGGAATAGATTTAGGAATAAATAATTATATTATGGACAGCGAAGGAAATTCTATTGCTCATCCAAAAACAATAGACTTGTATGCAGAAGAATTAAAAACTGCACAGCAGGACTTATCAAGAAAGAAAAAGGGAAGTCATAACAGAAGTAAAGCAAGATTTAGAGTCGCTAAAGTTCATGAGAAAATAGAAAGAGTAAGAAATGATTTCTTGCACAAACTTTCTAATCAATATGTAAAAGATTGTAAATTGATTGTTGTTGAAAACTTAGCAATCAAAGATATGATGCAGTCTTCTTATAATGCTAAAAATATTGCAGATGCTTCTTGGAATAGATTTATCCAATTTCTTTGCTACAAGGCTGAAAGTGCTGGTTGCAAAGTAGAAAAGATAAACCCTAAGAACACAACAAAACAATGTAGCCATTGTGGAAATCTCCAAAAGATGCCATTATGGATTAGAACATATAAATGTTCAAGTTGTGGGTTTGAGATAGACAGAGACCTAAACTCTGCAATAAACATAAAAAGTAAATTTATTGGTTCGGAACGAGCCAATGTGGAGAATAACTCCTCTGTTCAGTTTGAGCAAGAGTTGTCTATGAAGCAAGAAGCCATAACCTCAACAGGAGTTAGGTTATGAGTAGTTCACATGATGATTAAATGCAGGGTATGTAATAAAACTTTATGCAGCATGCTTGGAGGGCATTTTTGCAAACCAAAAGTAAAATGGAAAGTAAGAAGAAATTCAAAAAAGAAATAGATTATATAAAATTTCTGGAAAGGGAAAGAATAATTATGATAATCTGTTTTTTTATGATTTCTTTTTGTTGTTTTGTTTTAATATATTATTCTTGCAAAAATATGTATGTCCATACAAAGGATTATAATAAAAAAATAAATTATAGCACAAAAATATCATTTGAAAATATGAGTGAAAGGCAAATTGCCTATGCTAAAGAGATTATAAATTCTATAAAACCAGAATACATAAACATGCAAAAATATATAACTTTTAAAAATGGAGAATTGTACAATAAAGAGAAAAATAAAACAGTATGGGGCATAAACAATAACAAAGGAAATATAACTATAAGATACACTGGAGATATTTGGTTCGATATTGGAACATTAAAACATGAAATGAGTCATACTTTTGTTGAAACAGGAAATAGAGAATTAAATGAATGGATTGCTCAAGATGTTGAAACTAGCAATTGGATGGAAAAGTGAAAAAAATAATGAAGGGTGATATTCAGGGGAGTTATTCTGTGAAAAGGGATTTATCAGCCTCCCCTGAAAAAATATGTAAAAAATGCAATGAAATAAATAACTTGATAAGAAATATGGGTAAATCTAATTTTATAATCAAAATGACATACTCCCACATCATAAATGATGGGGTATCTTAACGAACTATGGAAAACAATAACAAACAGATTGAAAGAGAATGTCCAGAAGAACTTAAAGGACAACTAAAGATAGGAGATTTCTATGGTTGAAGTTAATAAGATACAGCAAGGAGAATGTGTAGAGATTATGAAAGAGATTAAAGATAGTAGTATTGATTGTATAATAATTGACCCTCCATACTTTCTACCTGCAACACATTATCAAACAAGAAAAAAGCAGATAAGGAACTTTGCAGATTTAGGTATACTTGAATTTTTCTTTAAGAATGTTTTTGAGGAGTTTAAAAGAATACTAAAACCAACTGGAACAATCTATATTTTTTGTGATGGTCAAAGCTATCCTTTATTTTGGTTTTACCTCTATCCCTTTGTAAAGAATGTAAGACCCTTAATTTGGGATAAGAAAACAAGTATAAATGGTTATTCTTGGCGACATCAACACGAACTTATTATATTTGCTGAAATGCCAGAAGCAAAACCTATTCCAAGTGGAGATGGAGATATACTAAGATTTTCTGCTGTTAAAGTTGATAGTAGAATACATCCTGCTGAAAAACCTCTTGATTTGTTAAAATGCTTAATATCAAAATCAACAAAAGAAGGAGATTTAATTTTGGATTGTTTTGCAGGGTCAGGAAGCACACTTATTGCTTGTAAGGAACTTAAAAGAGATTTTATAGGAATTGAATTAGCAAAAGAATATTCAGAAATAGCAAACAATCGTTTAGATAATTCAAACAAAAGCGAGGAGGTCAAGCAGGAAGCTATACAATCTGAAGCACGGCATTCCTCCCAAGCCTAAAGTCTTGGGTATCCTGCCTAATTTTATATGAAATAATAAAGATAATGGAAAATGAAAATTTATGAAATACCAAAGAAGAAATTGAATAAAATAGGAAAATGTGATTTATGCAAAAGGAGTTTTAATGAAATGCCTTTAGGAATAACTTATATTTTGATTTTTTATGGGATGGATTCTTTAAGGGTTTGCAAAGAATGTGAATTAAGCTTAGAGAAACAGATTCACGAAAATCTAATATATATTTGGGAAAATGCTAAACAAAAGAAATAAATACAAATGCAAATGTGGAAAAAAGTTCAGATTAAAAACCAGCCTTATGATACACAAGAAAAAATGTGAAAAAATATGGATTGGATTAATATGGGCTGAAATTGGGGTTTTGATTTTAAGTTATTTGTTAATACAAGAGATTATATATCAAAGAGATTATTATTGGAATGTTATGGAATTATCTTTTATAATTAAACTTATATTAAAAGTACCATGAGCTTAGAATCTCAAACTATAGGAATAAAGAATAGTCTTTTGGCTTTGCTTGATGAAAATTCAGATTTGAAAGGTTATGAAACTTATGATGAGTACAAAAAAAACATATTAAAAGCAGTTAAAGATATAGAAAATGCACTCAGAGAGATAAAAAAGTGGAAGTAAATATAAGGTCTATGAATATTGAAATAATAGAAAAAGAAGGAAATATGAATGAGATTTATGGAATTAAGACATCCAAAACTTTTAGGAACTACATGAATAGTAAGATTAAGCATTTTGTAGTTACTAATAATAAAGAAATGGAAATGGTTATGAAAAGTATACTTAATGCTTATGATAAATTCCATCCAGAGATAAAATCAGATGTTATATTAAAATCATGGAAAAATAAGAGTACTTTTGAAGTCATTAAGAAACCTGATTATTTTGAAGTTACAACTTACCAAAAAGAGAGTGAATATGTAGAACCTAAGGAAATAAAGACAAAAATACAAAGATATGAAATAGAATGCCTTTTAAACGCATTTAAAGGGTTTGTGGGCTTAGATGTTAAAACTAAGGAAATAGCTAGGGAGTATTGTATTTTAACTAATTTAAGGCTTAATTCACATAATAAGCCTTTATTTGAAGATGGAATATTTAGTTGGGATAGATTCTTTTCTGATAGAAGCTTACATATGAAATTTAATATAATGCTTAGACTTTTAGCTAAACTAGGTTTTATTGAATATATGGGTGGAAAATCTAGGGTTATTTCTGATTTGGACTTACAAAGTATTTTTTCATAAAGCAAAAAAGAAAGTGTATTTTGCCTTTTTAATCCTTAAAAAGCTTAAATTTAAGCTTCTTCATAGGAAATAGAGGTCTTGAGGGGGAGCGGACTGGGAAAGTGTAAATGTTATTTTTGACATAAGCACATTAACCTTTTTCAACAGCATGATAAGAAAGTGTTTAAGTGTTTTTTTATTATTATTATTATTGTTTATAAATTTAATTATGTTATATTATATATATTATAGTATATAAATAAAAATATTTAAAAAATGTTAATAGGTCATATCCCATTTAACACTTGAACAGAACAAAACCGCGTCCCCCCTCAAAAAAAGTTATTAACTAATAAGTTACACTTTATAAATAGAAACATTTATAAATAGATTATACTTACAAAAAGTTATGTTAGAGGAATTAACTATTAACTATAATCCTGAAGAGATATTACACAGAGAAGAGCAAATTAAAAAAATATTAAATGTATTCGAGACATTTAAGAATAATGGAATAGGTTCTAATATTCTTATCCAGGGTTCTTCTGGTTGTGGAAAAACATTAGTAATAAAAAATATCATTCAAAAATTAGGTAATACTGTTTATGGATGTGGTTCTTTGACTAAATCTAGTTTTAAAACTTTAAAATCCATGTTTGATATAAAATGTAACACAGAGGGAACATTATTAATGAAGATTATTGAAGGATTAAAAAAATCACCAAAGATAATCATAATAGATGAAATAAATAAAATAAATGATTTAACAAATCTATTTAATAATCTTAATACTATCTATAGAGAAATTTCATGTCCAATTATCCTAATAACCAATAATAGAAATATATTTCACCAGATGCCAGAAGATGCCAGACTTACTTTATTTTTTGAAAGAGTAGAATTCCCACCATATAATGCATTAGAATTATACGACATAATAAATCAAAGATTAAGCTTAATAAAAAATGTTAAATTAAACATTCCAGAAGGTCAATTGAGAAAAATATGCGCAATTGCTGTAAAGGATTCCTCTGCAAGAACATTACTTATATTAACATTTAGATGCGCATTAAATAATGATTTTTCTGATAAGAATATAGAAAGAGTCATAAAAAATCTGCATGAAGAAGAATGGAGAGATTTTTTAAATAATCTAAAGAAGACTGAAAAAGATTTTCTTATAAACTTACTAGATTTGCAAACAACAAAAAAAGAGATGTACCCATCAGATTTCACAAAGTTAATGAAAGATTTTACGCCATCAAGAATTTCAAAACTAATAACCTATTTTGAAGATTATGGCATAATAGAATCTAAATACAAAAATCTTGGAAGGGCAGGAGGAAGGATGAGGGCTATAAAATTTATATCTCCAGAGGTTTTTGATAAAATAAATGAATTAATGGTGGAATAATGATAAAAAAATTAATATTAAAATATAGATGCACATCATGTGGAGGTATAATAAATATAGAAAGAATCATTGAGATAGATGAATTTCTTAAAAAGATAGATATTATCAAACCAAAAAGATGTGCTTGTGGTAGGATTAGTTATTCTGTTTTATTAGATTTAAACATTTTAAATTTCGAAGATGATAGAAAAAATTTATGAAGTATTTTGCCCTAAATGTAAAAGAAAACAAAAAAAGATAGTAAGAGCAGAAAATCCATATGGAAGATTAAGGGAGTGTGTTTATTGCCATAAAAGGTGGACACTAAGCAAGCAGAACGTCTTAAGAAGAGTCAATTAATAAACCAAAAAAAGATGCAAGTCATAATGAGTTGCACGGGAGTCGTACATGGATTATGAAATAGAAAATTATTTATATTTATCATACTAAAATATACATGAGGTGAAAGTAACATACTCCCATACCCTAAATAAACGAAAGACTTATAAAGATAAAGGATACACACCTTGTATAAGTGTGAATGACAATGATAGATAAAAAATACATAGCTGGATTTATTGACGGAGAAGGATATATTTCAATAGTTAAACATAAGGACACAAGACTAAAAAGAGGATATACTTTATTTCCAATATTTAGAATAACTAATTCAGATAAAATAGCATTATTAGAGATTAACGAGTTTATAAAGGGAAAGATTAAGTCTAATGGAATAAGTAAGAATAAAGAACATAAACAAGTTTACAGAATTGAAGTTATAGAATTGAGAAGGATTAGAGATATTTTAAGAGAGATTTTACCTTATTTAATAATAAAGAAACCACAAGCACAATTAATGTATGACTTCTGTAATAAGAGGTTGGATTATGAAAGTAGAAATTATACTGATGACGATTTTAAGTTTCCTGAATTGTTTTCTAAATTAAATAAAAAGGGTAGGGTGTCTTAACGAAAATGGAAGTAAATAAAATATATCAAGGTGATTGTTTAGAAGTCTTAAAGACTTTTCCAGATGAAAGTATTGATTGTGTAGTTACAAGTCCACCTTATTGGGCAGTTAGAGATTATGGTGTGGAAAATCAAATAGGTTTAGAAGAGCATCCACAAGAATATATTAATAAAATTGTATCCGTTATGAAAGAATTAAAAAGAGTAATTAAAAAGACTGGAACAATTTGGTTAAATTTAGGAGATTGCTTTTATACAAAGTCAGGAAGTGGACAAGGAAGTAATTATCTAAAACATCATGAAGAAATGGATGGTAGCAGAGGAATATTACACAAAGCCCATACAGAAACAAGGGGTAAGTTTAAATCAAACTGGTTACAGAATAAACAAAAATTATTAATTCCTTATAGAATTGCTATTGCTTGTCAAGATGAACTTGGTTTAGTTTTAAGAAATGATATAACTTGGGTAAAACAAATACTAAACTGGAAAACTAAAGAAAGTCAAGGAACTTCTATGCCTACTTCTGTTCAAGATAGATTAAATACAAATTCAGAAGCAATATTTTTATTTGTTAAATCTAATGATTACTTTTTTAATTTAGATGCTATAAGAGTTAAGCATAAAGAGGTTTCAATAAAAAGAATGAATTATGGGTGGGATGGACATAGAGAATCTATGTCAAGTTATGTTGGACTTAAATCAGAAAATATGTGTAATCCTAAAGGAAAAAACCCAGGTGATTGTATTATATTTCCTTTAGAACCAAGTTCAGAAAATCATTATGCTATGTTTCCTAAGACATTAGCAGAGTTTTGTATTAAAGCTGGATGCCCTAAAGAAATATGCAACAAATGTGGAAAACCTAAACAAATAACACAAATAACACATAATAGAATTAATGAAAGAGAAGATAATAAAGTTAGACTTGACAATTTTGAAAGAGTGCCTCAAAATTGGAAGCCTAAAGAAATAATTGAAACAAAAGAAATATTTTGTAATTGTAATGCAGGTTTTTCTCCAGGCATAGTTTTAGACCCATTTTCAGGTGGAGGAACAACTTGCTATGTTGCTAAACATCTTTTAAGAAATTATATAGGTATAGAAATTAATTCTACTTATATTAAAGAAATTCAGAATCTTAAATTAGCACAAAATGTTTTAGAACTAAACTCGGAGGGCAAGTTTTTCCCCTCCCAATCCTGAAGGATTTGGTACCCACACCCCCCTGAAAGATTGGGTACCAAAAAAAATGAATTAAAAAAGATACTTGAATCATACTCAGTAGATGAGCAGTTTTGTAAAGATTTTTCTGCAAAAAAAATCTAGACGCACCTCTTTTCCTCAATGGAATAACCTACTCTTAGTAGCAAGGTTTTATTAAAAAATAAAATAAGTAAAATTCCATTGGGGTTTTTACCAATGGAAATAAAATGCCCAATATGTAATCATGAAATAGAAAAATTTGGAGAATCAGACAGGTATATTATTTATAAATGCAAGAATTGTGATACTAAAATGAGTATTCCTAAAAATAATAGTTTTACAACAAATGGAAATAAAAGAACCTGAAATTGAAAAAGAAGAATCCGATGAAGATGAAATGGAAGAAATTAATATAGATACTGCAGAATTAGAACTAATAAAAAAAAATCCATACAATTATATATGTGATTTTTATGAGAGAATGTTTCCAAGAACAGGAAAAAGAGTATTTTCAATACTTAGCTTAGTTCCTTGCAGTATTTTAATTCCTAAGATAGATTCTGAAGTTAAGCAGATAAAACAAAAAATTTCTTTATTGTGGATTTCTCCAAGTGGTTCTGGCAAAACTTCTATTGGTAGTGAGTTTAAGAAAATAGCATATAATCCATTATCAACACAAAAAATAACTCCTGCAAGATTAGTTTACGAAATAAATAAAATAACTAAAAATGAAGAAGTGCCTAAATTAACATTAATAGTTTCAGATATTGCCCAAATGTTTTCTGATGATGAATTCATAAAATTACTAGAAGGTGTAATAGGGGATGAGGCTGAATTTAGCAGAAATACAATGAAAAATGCAAAAAATGGAACTTCAAAAAAAGTGGATGCATGTGCTTATCTTTCAGGAACAAGCAAAAACATATTTGATAATAAAGTTAGGGATGGTATTCTTGGAAGAACATCAAGTTTAGTGACTTTCTTTTCAGAAAATGATAATGAAGAAATAATAAACCATATAAATTCAAGAATGGGAAAACCTATTAAAAATAATGAAATCAATATAATAAAAGATTTTTATCAGGATTTATATTCAATTCAACTGGGAAATCATAAGACAATAGAACCAATTAATGGTTATGAAATATCAGAAGAAATAAGGAGTGAAATAGGAAGATTTGTATTAGAATTAAAACCTTCAAAATTAATATTGCAGAAATGGGGTCTTACTTCAGCAAGGATTTTAGAAGAAACATACAGATTCCTAGTGAATCATGCTTTTTTGAATGTATATAACAGAAAAATAATAGATAATAAATTAGTTATATCAAGAGAAGATTTGATTATAGCCAAGCAATTAGCTTATCAGGAATCAGTTCAAACTTTTAGGATTTTAAGAGGAATAGAAGCAATAGACTATTTTAACATACAAACTGAGAGAGATTTAAGAAATTTTGAGAAAAAAATGGAGCAGAAAAACAAGCCAGTATCAAAAGAAACGGATTATATTTTAAGGGGGGGGTTGAAAAAGTGACTACTTCTTAATAATAATTATATCGATAGAAGAATATTTAAATGTAAGATTATTAAAATAATTATGAAAAAATTTAAGAAAATAGAAAAAAGAATTAAATCAATAATAAATAATTCTAAGAATCCTATAAGTTCAAATGATATAGGAAGAAAAATAAATGTGAGTCCAATTTTAGTAGAAAATATACTTGAAAATTTGGAAAAAATAGGAATAGTATCACATGAATAATTCAATTAGTGGAGAGAAGATTGAATGTGAAGGTCATCTTATCCAAAAACCATTTTCTTGTGTTCAATCAGATGGACATCATGGATTATGTACAACCGTAAAACATGGAAAATGTAAAGTCACAAAAGATTTTAGATATTTTAAAAATTTAAATACCACGAGTTAATTAATGCTAGTTTGGTGTTAATGGTAGCATAATTTTCTTGTGAATAATAGGTTCAGGTTCGATTCCTGAAACTAGCTTCTTTTTATATTGATTTATTTATATACTCAAAAATATACCTATTACTATGGCAGAACGAATAACTATAAGTGTGAAATTAGACCCAGAACTTTGGAAAGAGGTACAATATAGATGTATTGATGAGAACATAGAATATTAAACAATACTTTGAAGTTCCATCTGCCTTGCATTCTAAAGAAGAAGATAATTTACTCTCTCTCTTAATACTATTTTTACTATGATAAACTTTCTTATTTCTAAATAAGTTCCACATTTTAATGATTATGAGCAGTTCACAAAACTGCTAATTTATTTATCTAGGTGTTTTTCTGCACTTATTTCTACCTTTAAGTTTTCCAAATTTACAGTCTTTTTTGTGTCTATGTCTCATTGTGTTTTACCTCCCATAAAATGGTTTATTTTACTTATTACCTCTTGTTCAGATAATCTATTTCTACCAGTTAAACATAGGATTATCTTTCTTCATTCTATCACTATTTATTTTTGTGTTTACCATAGGATTTATAATTACTTTTACCTTTTTAATCTTTTTCCACATTTTCCACCGCGTTTTGTTGGTGCTTTTCTTCCTCGTTTCTTACATCCACGTTTTGTTGCCATATTAATTACCTCCATTTATATTTAATTTCTTATAACTAATATTAAAAAAAATAAAAAAATTACCTCATTAAATCCATAACTGCTCCAATTACAACACTAATTACAATAAACCAACCAATGATTGTATGAATTGTTTGTGGAAAAATGCTTATTAAGGGTGCAGTAATAGTATCTCCATTAATAAATAATCCAGCAATAGCCAGAATAACAAATAATGAAACTACCCACATCCATATTTTAATTAATTTGCCTTTTTCTTTTTTCATGTTTAACATCTCCCCCTTTCAAGTTTTGTTAAAAATACAATTAGTA
>Ga0315282_10007785_pt1 | contig 17494 bp, 14 predicted proteins | sample YL17G07_20_MG_FD_203693 | JGI IMG/M metagenome (GOLD analysis project Ga0315282, IMG submission 203693) | Sediment microbial communities from Yellowstone Lake, YNP, Wyoming, USA - YL17G07_20 | ecosystem: Environmental > Aquatic > Freshwater > Lake > Sediment | place: USA: Wyoming | collected... | reverse complement strand
ATAAGGGGCTCTTTTGCAGTGAGTCTGAAGTCAAACTGTTTGAATTCGATGGAATTATTCATTGGTTTCTCTAGTCCCCCCCTTACAGAAACCGTAAAATAATAGCACAGATTACCGTAGTAAATCATTTAAAATTTTACATGTTTTGCTTTGGGTCTGAAATAGTGGATAATACTAAGAATGGCTAAGAGACATCTTGGACAGAATTTTCTGTATGACCCTTCAATCCTGAAAAGGATTATAAACGTCGCAGAGCTAAACAGAGAAGACAATGTTGTAGAGATAGGTCCTGGCTATGGCATATTGACAAAGATGCTTTCCGAAACTGTTAAAAGGGTTATAGCCATCGAGCTCGATGAGGAATTGTATAGAATACTAAAAACCGGACTTGCTGAATATAGAAATGTGGAATTAATACATGGAGATGCCCTTAAATACCCTTATGAGAATCTTCCGGAGTTTAAGGTTGTTGCGAATATACCATATTACATCACAACACCTATAATCTTCAGGCTTTTTGAGGTGAAAAGAGATCTCAAGTCCATGACACTCACTGTTCAAAAGGAGGTTGCGGAAAGAATCGTAGCAAGGCCTGGCGGAAAAGATTATGGTGTTCTTTCGATTATGGTTCAATATTATGCGGAGCCGAGTATTAAATTCATAATCCCGAAAGGGGCGTTCAGACCAGTTCCTAAAGTTGACTCTGCAGTTGTGAATATTAAAATTCTTGAGAGGCCTTCTGTTGATGTAAAGGACGAAGAATTCTTTTTTAAGGTTGTAAAGACTTCTTTTTCTCAAAGGAGGAAGATGCTTTCAAACTCTCTTAAAAGTATAAGAGCAGATGTGAAAGAATGGCTTGCTGAGGCAGGGATAGATTCAAAGAGAAGACCGGAGACTTTGAGCATTGAGGAATTCGCAAGGCTTGCGAACATAATTAATTAGATTTCAGGGTTATTTGTCTTTTTTCTTTACATACCTTTTTCTTTCGAGTCTTTTATTATCCGCTCTATAGCTTCTCTTTCCATGGTCTCTTCTTTTATAAGGGCTTCTGCTAAATTATCAAGGACATGTCTGTTATTCATTAATATCTCTTCTGCTTTTGCTTCCGCGTCATTTATTAATTTTTGTATCTCCTGGTCCATAAGCCAGGCCATCTCTTCACTGTACCTTTTTGGCAGGGCAAGTTCCCTCCCTAAAAAAGGATGTTCTTCCCCTCTACCGAGGTTTAAAGGTCCAATTTTATCACTCATACCCCATTGGGCTACCATCTTCTCTGCAAGGGAAGTTGCTTCTTTCAGGTCATTCTGTGCACCGCTGCTGACATCATTGAAGACTATCTTCTCGGAGACCCTGCCACCGAGTGCAACACTCAATCTATTCATAAGATAGGTCTTGGGATAGAAATGCCTGTCTTCCTCAGGCAGGAGTTGCGTAACACCTATTGCCATACCTCTTGGGAGAATGCTGACCTTATGTAAGGGGTCAGTTCCAGGAAGTTCCCAGGCAACAAGGGCATGTCCAGCCTCATGGTATGCTGTTATTCGTTTTTCCCTATCGCTAATGGTTTCTTCTCTTAATGAACCCATAAGGATTACATCTCTTGCTTCCTCAAAGTCGCTCATATATATTCTGTCTTTATTTTTCCTTACGGCAATGAGGGCGGCCTCATTTGATAAATTCTCAAGGTCCGCACCTGTCATGCCCGGAGTCCCCCTCGCTATTTTTTCAAGGTCTATATCATCTGATAATATTTTATCTTTTGTATGAACCCCAAGAATTGCTTTACGTTCCTTCAACCCTGGTCTGTCAATTAAAATATGTCTGTCAAAACGGCCTGGCCTTAGAAGCGCAGGGTCAAGGACATCCGGTCTGTTGGTTGCTGCTATGACAACCACCTCCTCATGAGGATCAAACCCGTCCATTTCACTTAAGATCTGGTTTAACGTCTGTTCTCTTTCATCATGTCCGCCTCCGAAACCGGTACCTCGAGTGCGTCCAACGGAATCAAGTTCATCTATAAAAATTATGCTTGGATGAGACGCTTTTGCCTTCTGGAACAAATCCCTGACACGCGAAGCCCCAACCCCTACAAACATCTCGATAAACTCCGATGCACTGATACTGAAAAAAGGGACCCCTGCCTCTCCTGCCACAGCACGTGCAAGCAGAGTTTTTCCCGTCCCTGGTGGCCCGACTAAAAGCACACCTTTAGGCGCTTTTGCGCCAAGTTTTGTATACTTGTCAGGGTTCTTAAGAAACTCTATTGTTTCCCTGAGTTCCCGTTTCACATTATCCATACCTGCTACATCTTTGAAGGTTATGCTTGGTCTTTTGGGATCATACACTTTAGCCTTGCTTTGCCCGAAAGAAAAGAGTCCGCCTGGCCCTCCTGAAATCTGTTTCTGGGCACGTCTCATTATGAGTATCCACACTCCGATAATGAGAACCCAGGGCAAGACACTTACTAAAATTTGCCACAAAAAACCTCCTTTCTCAGATGGCTCTATATTGACGACTACATTCTTCTCCTGAAGTTTTGCAATTAGCCCCTCGCCCTGAAAAGAAGGCAGAAAGGTTTGAAAATTTCTTACAGTTATAGTCTTTTTCTCGCCAGATAATTGAATATGTATTTCTTTAATGAACTCCCCGGTTACCACCAAATTTTTTATTGTAACGGATTTAATGTTACCAGCATTAAGTTGTTCAATAAACTGGCTGTAGTTAATGTCATATTGTTGAGGTCTTCCTAAATTAAAAAATTGACTCGACATATATATAAATAGGAAAATGAGTAAGATAGAGATGACAACTATCCATTGAGGGGGTTTGATCTTATCAGTCATTTTTGTTGTACCATCCACGATTACATTTTACCCAAATCCCTTTAAATTGCAAGCATTGTTTTAGCGAACATATTCGAGTTGTTATAGCCCTATTATTATTTGTTCAATGTTGACTCTATTAGTTCATACCTGATAAAGTTAAAAATAAAATGCTCTGGAAGGAGGATAACATGGACGACGATGCTAAGAAGATTGCTGGAGCTTTTTTGGTAGGTGGAATAATTGGTGCTTTTGTGGCGCTTCTGTATGCACCTAAATCAGGTCGAGAGACAAGAAAGGATATTTCGAAGGCTGCAAGGCGTATCAAAAAGGAAACTGTTGATTTAGTTGATGATACAATTCATGGGATCAATGATTTTGCCAGTGATGTGAAAGACAAGGTGACAGATATCATTGAGAGAGGCGTGGAAGTGACAGATCATGCTAAAAGGGAAATTATAAAGAACTTTGAACACGGACAAAAGGTAATCGAAAAGCAGAAAAAAAGGATGATAGAGTATTTCGGGGTTTAAAGGTTTGATTGGACGCCATAAAAAATTTCAAAGAGAGAGAAACGGTGAAAAGACTTACCCACCTCGATAAAGAGGGTAGGGCAAAAATGGTTGATATTAGTGAAAAGCCATTAACACATAGAGAGGCTATTGCGAAGGGTTCTGTTTATATGAAACCTGAAACCTTGAGACTTATAGAGGATATGAAGGTTCCGAAAGGTGATGTGCTATGTGTTTCGCGGATTGCTGGTATTATGGCAGCAAAGAAGACGAGCGAACTTATTCCGATGTGCCATCCACTTAATATCACATCAATAGATATAGACTTTCATCCCGACAGCAAAAAAAATAAGATAGATATTAGGGCATGCGTAAAGATTTTTGGCCAGACGGGTGTTGAGATGGAAGCCCTGACCGCTGTATCTTCGGCGGCTTTAACCATTTATGACATGTGTAAAGCGGTTGATAAAGGAATGGTTATTTCAGACATCATGCTTATTGAGAAAAGAGGTGGCAGAAGCGGAGTATTTAAAAGAAATTGATTATATCATCTTTTTGGATGATGGATTTTTCATTTTTTCTCGATTTTCTATTTCCTTCTTTTGCCTGGTTCGATTATGCCTATGGACCATAAGGCATATAATATCTTTATGGCTTCGAATGAACTCATCCCTGACCTGTTAATGAGCCGCTTAATTGTTTTTGTGCCATTAACCATAGAGAGCATCTTTTTATCTTGAGAGCTGAGTTCTACATCTTGAAACAATTTTACAGGGTCAGTGCTCAGCTTGAGGACAGTCTCTGTATTCGGCATCTCTTCCCTTATTCTGGTCCAGTTATCTATTCTTTTAACCCCTTCATATATAAGGTTACCCATACTCATCTTCAGGGTTATTGCCTCTTGTAAAGGTGTTTCTACTTCCCCGAATACATATTCAGCATTTTCAAGTTGAAATAAGCTGTAAATGATCTCCTTTACCTGGTATTTCACACCCCAGAAGAGTTTTTTTGGTGTCAGGTACCCAAGTTCAAGAAGGATTGAACCCTGCCTTTTACCAGTCTTCTTGAGGAGTTCTACAGATGCATCGTACTGTTTCATGGTAATTTTTCCTGCTTTGACCAACATCTCACCTAACCTATCGTCCTCATATGTTGATGAGGCAAAAATAGCATCACCTTTCATGAAGTATATTTTTTTAGTAAATACCGGTGTTGTTACTATAAGCGTACCAGTTTTTCTATTCCTGTGGAGATAAGTGAGTATTTTTGGAAGGCTGATTTTTTTAATATTACCTTTGATTGGTATTTCGATCATGTATATCGTTTAACCTCAAATCTGTAAATCTCTATCCCCTCCTGAGGGAGTATACCTGCCTTCATCCTTGTAATCCGTAACTGTTCTTCCACAGTATCGACTCCCTCAAGGTCAGGAAGCAGGAGGCCCCTCCTTTGGCCACTGACAACTATTACCCCATATTTTTTAGGGTTGAGTTCACTGATATCTTTCACCTTTTCGGGACAAGAAAGGACGTCAACAGAATAAACGAGTTCTCCGAGTTCATCTTCCGTTACAGGGGAGAATCTGTGGTCTTGGGTTGCTGCAGATATTGCGTTTCTTATGGTTTCTGCCCCGATAGATTCACAGGATGGCATAAAAGTTCCTATACATCCTCTTAACTGCCCGTGTTTCTTAAGACAGACAAAGACGCCCGCCTTTTCATCCATTCCAGGGGGGAGTGGGTCAGGAGATTTTATTATTCTGCCTTCCCTGACATACGCCTCTACACTATTCTTTGCAAGCTCAACGAGTGGGTGCATCTATCTGCCTCTTAAAAGTGAATAATCAGCTATTGTGAATAGGGCTTTCTTTGCAGGTGAATCTGGAAAAATTGTAAGCTCAGTCTTTGCATCAGAGATAAAATTCTGAGCTTTTTTAAGAGAGAGTTCTATTGCATTATATTTCACAAAGAGTTTCAGTATCCTCTTAAGGCCACGTTTCCTGAGGCCATCTTTAATGATATTCTTAACCTCTTCTATCTCTGTATCTGATGCAGCCTTTAACAGGTATATGAGCGGAAGTGTTATTTTGCCTTCTTTAAGATCCTTTCCGAGACGCTTTCCAAGTTTACCCTCATCTGCCATATAATCAAGGATGTCATCTGCCATCTGAAACGCAATCCCTGTGTTTATTCCAAAGCGTGCAAGAGCATTCTCCTTATCTTCAGGAAGAGAACCAAGGATTGCACCTATTCTACATGCAGCTGAGATCAAAACAGCAGTTTTCGCAGAAATGATATCAATATATTCCCCTTCTGTTATATCAGGGTCTCCTGTTTTGAAAAGTTGAAGGATTTCGCCTTCTGTCATCTTTGTCGTTGCCTCAGAGAGAATCTCCATTATTCTCTGGCTCTTCTGTTGGACAGCCAGCCTTAAGGCATTAGAGTACAGAAAATCACCAACAAGTATTACAACCTGATTACCCCATATAGAATGGGCTGGTGACTTTCCTCTCCTTATCTCAGCACCATCAATGACATCATCATGCAATAGGGAAGCAGTATGTATTGATTCAATAATACCAGCAAGGGTAAGCCGTGCATCTCCTTTGTAGCCTGCAATTTCAGCGCTCAGCAACAGAATCAGTGGCCTGAGTCTCTTCCCACCGCCATCTAAAATGTGGTTTCCGATAAGTGGGATAGTAAAGGCGTGGCTCTTGAAGAGGTTTTTAATCCTATCTTCTACAATCTTTAATTCATGCTCATATAATCTGAAGACCTCTTCCAAATCCATATTTAATGGTAGGATAGCTTCAGTTTTAAAGTCAAGCTCTCCATAGACTTATTATTGCTGAGTGCTGTACTGGATTTTGATTATAGCTAACGCACTAAATGCTTTTACATTGTCATTGCGAGCCCGAAGGGCGTGGCAATCGCGTCTTTGGGATTGCTTCGTCGCTCTGCTCCTCGCAATGACGCTTTATTTATTGCGTTTACATTAGCAAGACTTAACAAGACAAAGATTCGATGTCCTGTAAAGAACTAAAAACAAAGAAGGTTATGCGGCATGGGCTGGCAAATGAAAAACTGAAAATATAAGGTCTAAAAGGTATAATATTTTATTTGCATCAGGAGGCTCTATTTTGGAGAATAGGGAAGAGTTAATACAGGAAAGGATCATGGCAGAGGAATGCGCAGAGATGATACAGTTGGGTGGGGTAAAGCAAAAGGTATGGGATATACTCACAAAAGAAAAAAAGTTTGATCCAAGGGATATAGAGATAGACCATAAATTCAGATTACTATTAAATGATTGTGAAACAACTGTAAGCATAGACTTTATTGTTAACCTTTCTTCTGCAAGTTTTATGGTAATAAAGTGTGCAGCAACAGCCATAGAGTCATGGGAGAGATATGCTATTTCATTTGCAAGGGCTATAAAGGATTACCAGATTCCTTATGCTATGGTTACAGATGGAGAAAATGCAAGGATAATAGATGTACTTACAGGTTCTCTTGTAAGTGAATCTATGGATGGGCTTTTTAATAAGCAAGAGGCATTTAATAAAATGAAGGGTTTTAAAAAAATACCATGCCCTTTCTATAGACTCGAAAGAGAAAAGAGAATAGTCTATGCATTTGAAGGTATTAAATGTCCAACGATAAAAGATACAGAAAATAATAAAAAGTATTGAAGAAACTTCATTGAAAGACAATGTCCTAAAAATAAGATTCAATATTCTTTTCTTGCATTAATACCAGTAAATTCATTGGAGACAGTGGTTATCTTTACAGACTGAATGATTATGTGGTATTGTTAAAAGTGATAACACTTTTGAAAGGTGGTGAATAATGGCGATTGATAAAGGACAGAAACAGACAATCATAGACGACTACAGGCTTCATGATAGCGATACAGGTTCACCAGAGGTTCAGATAGCTTTGTTGAGCACAAGGATAAACTATCTTACCGAACACTTCAAGATTCATAAGAATGACCACCACTCCAGGAGAGGACTTCTGAAGCTTGTTAGTCAGAGGAGGAGATTGCTTGATTATCTCAAGTCTTCAAGCAAGGACCGCTACGAAAAGGTAATTGAACGGTTAGGAATCAGGAAATAATGGATGAAAAAGGTTGAGATTGAGATTCGAGGTAAAAAGCTTATCCTCGAGACAGGCAGGATAGCAAAACAGGCTGATGGTGCAGTAGTTGCACAGTATGGTGACACTGTAGTTCTTGCTACGTCTGTAGCAGATAAAACCCCAAAAGAAGGATTAGATTTTTTCCCTTTAACGATAGACTACCAGGAGAAGACTTACTCAGCTGGAAAAATCCCGGGAGGGTTTTTTAAACGTGAGGGTAGACCGACAGAGAAAGAGATATTGACCTCCCGCCTTATTGACAGACCATTGAGACCGCTTTTCCCAAAAGGCTTTTACTATGAGACACAGGGCATTATCAGTGTTCTCTCGTATGGTGATGAGAATATTGCAGATATTCTTGGAATAATAAGTATATCTGCTGCCCTTACAATCTCAGACATTCCTTTTAACGGTCCAGTTGCTGCTGTAAGGATAGGAAGGATTGCGGGCTCATTTGTAATAAACCCTGATTTGAGAGAAGTCCAGGAGTGCGACCTTAACCTTGTTGTAGCAGGTACTGAAGATGCTATTGTAATGGTAGAGGGCGAAGCCCAGGAGATATCAGAGCCTGACCTTCTTGAGTCTTTAGATATAGCACATCAGGAAATCAAGCGCATATGCGCAGTTCAGAATGAATTACAATCCATGGCGGGTAAAGAAAAAAGGCCTGTAATAACGCATGTAGTGGATGAAGAACTCAAGGATGCCGTGAAAGAGGTTTCTTTGGAAAAAGTAAAGGTAGCCATTACCATCCCGGACAAATTAAGAAGACAGAAAGCCCTTGATGAAATACTCAAAGAAGTCATTGAGAAGTTAAACATAGATGAGAAGGATATAACTATGGATATCATCGATGTGTTTAACGATATTGAGAAAGGACTTGTAAGAGACATAATCCTCAATAAAAACATCAGGGTAGATGGAAGGTCTCCAGAAGAGGTTAGAAAGATAAGTTCCGAGATTGGGATCTTGCCAAGAACACATGGTTCAGCACTGTTCATCCGAGGAGAGACTCAGTGTCTTGCAGTAGTGACTCTCGGCACTTCAGAGGACGAACAAAGGATAGATTCACTTGATGGAGAATCTTCGAAGACATTCATGTTACATTATAATTTTCCGCCATTCAGTGTCGGTGAAGTAAAGCCATTAAGATCACCTGGAAGGCGTGAGATAGGCCATGGTATGCTTGCAGAGAGGGCACTGAAAGCTGTCATACCAACAAAGGCAGAATTCCCCTATACGATAAGAATCGTTTCAGATATATTAGAATCGAATGGATCATCTTCCATGGCAACAGTCTGTGGCGGTTCTCTCGCATTGATGGATGCAGGTGTGCCGATTAAGACTCACGTTGCAGGTATAGCAATGGGTCTTATAAAAGAAGATGAAAGGGTTGTTATTCTAACGGATATCCTTGGTCTTGAAGATCATCTCGGCGATATGGACTTCAAGGTTACCGGAACGGAGAAGGGGATTACAGCGTTCCAGCTGGATACCAAGATAAGCGGTGTATCACGTAAGATAATGGAAAAGGCAATCGAGCAGGCAAGGCATGGCAGACTCTTTATACTTGCTAAAATGAATGAGACAATCAGTGTACCACGAGACAATCTTGCACCATATGCGCCGAGGATTTACACAATGCAGATTAAGCAGGACAAGATCCGTGATGTGATAGGTACAGGTGGGAAGGTTATTCGTGGCATAGTTGAACAGACAGGTGTAAAAATAGATATAGACGATAGCGGCCTTATCAATATAGCCTCGCCTGATGGGGAATCAGCAAAAAAGGCAATGGAGATAATAAACAGTATTACCGCTGAAGCTGAACTCGGTAAGATATACCTTGGTAAAGTAAAAAGGATTGTTGATTTTGGGGCATTTGTTGAGATTTTTCCTGGAACAGAAGGTTTGCTCCATATATCACAGGTATCAGAAAAACGGATAGCAAAGGTAACAGATGAGATACGTGAGGGAGACGAAGTTCTTGTCAAGGTTATAGAGATTGATAAGTTGGGAAGGATACGCCTGTCCAGAAAAGAGGCGTTAAGGGAAAAAGAGACAGTGGATAAATAACGGTAACTGTAAGGATATGAGAAAGTGAAGGGGATAGATAGTGTTTATCCCCTTTTTAGTTCCGGGCTATATGAAAAAAGCTTATAAATTAAAACCCATTAATTCATGAAAACTGTACCCATCCTTTATTTTATGAATAATATAGGTTAACAGGAGAAGAGAAACAGGGATTATGTTTATAAAAAAGCATCTACTTAATGGGCTACCAGTGGTTATGGAATCAATAAAGAATATGCGATCTGTTGTCATCGGCATTTGGGTAAAGGTTGGCTCCAGAAATGAGCCGCCTGAAAAAAATGGGATATCCCATTTTCTGGAACACATGTTTTTTAAAGGGACGAAGAAGCGGAGTGCAAAAGATATTGCGTTTGAGATTGATTCTCTGGGAGGTGAACTCAATGCCTTTACATCAAGGGAAAATACAACATTTTATGTAAAGGTGCTTGACGAGTATCTTGAAAAAGGCGTTGAATTGTTATCAGATGTTTTTCTTCATTCAACATTTCCAGAAGAAGATATGGAGAAAGAGAGGAAAATAATAAAAGAGGAAATAAAAATGATCGAAGATACACCTGATGATTATATTCACGACCTGTCCAACCAGACCATCTGGGGCCATTCCGGGCTCGGACAGCCTGTTCTCGGACGCAGGGAGACAATACGATCATTCACAAAAGATGACCTCCTCTCACATATAAGAAAGTATTACGGCACAAAGGATATTGTTGTATCCTGTGCGGGTAATTTTGAACCTGAACATCTGCTCTCTATGCTTAATAAAAATCTTGGAAATTTACGAAGGGGTTCTGAGCCTGAGAGAGGTGTACCACCTGATTTTAAAAGTAGGGTCGAGGTATTCAGCAAACAACTTTCTGAGGCCCACATATGTCTGGGTGTAAAAGGTCTTTCTCAGACAAGTGAGGAACGTTACGGCCTTTTTATACTTAATAGTATTCTTGGGGCAGGTGTAAGCTCTCGGCTCTTTCAGGAGATAAGGGAAAAAAGAGGGCTTGCTTATTCGATATATTCATTTATTGCTTTATACTTCGATGCTGGAGTATGGGGTGTCTATGCCGGTGTCAGCAGGAAAAAGGTACGAGAGGTATTAGAATTAATTCTTAAAGAGATGTATAGCCTGAAGGATACACTGGACGATATAGAGTTGAACCGTGCAAAGAGCCAAATGAAAGGTAATATTGTATTAGGTCTTGAATCGACAATTAGTCGCATGAACAGTATTGCACGTCAGGAGATATATCATGGTAAATATTACTCTCCTGCAGAGATTATGAAGGAGATTGATTCAGTCACGCTAAATAGCATTAAAGACCTTGTTGAAAGGTTGATTAAAAAAGAATTGTTTTCTCTTACAGTCTTCGGGCCGGTGCATGGAGAGGACTTGAAGGGAATATTAAGTTAGCATGTTTTCTTGCGTCAAAAAGAGGTACAAACATAAAATTTAGTATAACCATCAGGTTATATAGGAAAAGCTGCCTCAGAATTTTTATAATCGACAAATTATTATTAATATGGCAATCGTTAGTACCCTGCAAATTAAAAGTTTCTTCGGTCACGCCTCAAAAGGTTCTACTATGCGGTGTCGTATAAAAATTCTTCACCAGCCTTTCCTATGTACATTTTCGATTCTTGAACTTCCATTGTTTCTTGTGGTATAAACTTTACAGTAAGAGAAACTATTAACACAAGAAACGTAAAGTAAAAGAGGAGGTAATTATGCCGGCATACGAATATACCTGTAAAGATTGTGGGAAAGAGTTTATTGTTTTTCTATCGATCAAAGAAGTTGAAGCAAAACCGAAGATCAAGTGTTCGCACTGTCAGAGCGATAATGTAACAAAAAAACTTACATCCTTTTTTACGAAAACGAGCAAGAAATCATAGAGAATTTATTTTTTTATTACCACTGTTGCTGGTTCGGCAATCTCAGCAGTCGTTCTATACAGATTCAGTTTTGAAATTTTAATAGCATGAAGATTTATATCCCTTCTCTCTCAGAGTCGAAAATGTATTTATGAAGTTGGAGGTTTAACCGTGCATGAAGTCTATCTTCAATCATCCATCTTGCAAGGTCTTCGGAATGAAGGATTCCATATGCAGGAGAAAGAAGGATAGGGCACTTATGTAACAAATTGTATGTGTATATTATCTCCTTTGCCCATTCATAATCAGTCCTATCCGTGACTACAAACTTTACCTCATCACTACGTTTCAATATCTTAATATTTGATAAATCCATCTTATCGCTCATTCCACTGCCAGGTGCTTTTATATCGAGTATAACGACTGCCCTTTTATCGACATCTTTTATGCTTAGTGAGCCATTTGTCTCCACTAATACTTTATAGCCATCTTTAATCAGTCTTTTGATGAGAGGATAAACCTCTATTTGAAGAAGCGGTTCACCCCCTGTCATCTCAACAAGGTTTATACCGGCACGCCTGACCTTTCCTAAAATCTCTTCTTCAGAAAGCTCCCTTCCTTTATGGTATGCATATGTTGTATCACAGTAGGAGCATCTGAGGTTACAGCCTGTCATCCGTATAAATGTGCACGGCATACCTGCGTAACTTGACTCTCCCTGTATACTCGTAAAAATCTCACAAACCTTCATCTGAAATATATCTTTCCTGTGATTAGCTTTATAAAAAATTTGTGATAATGTAAAAATCCATATATCTATTATATAATGAATGGAGAAGGGTTAAAATGGCTTCAATTAACAAGATAGTAACTTCATCAAAATATGAAATCCTAAGAGAAGTAATCAAAGATTATCCAGGTCTTCTAAGTACCGTAGAACCGCTATTAAATGCATTAGACAATTACCCTAAAGATTGGGGTTTTATTGTGAAGGAAATGCGGGCATATGCCCTGAAAAACTTCTATATTCATGATCACCACGAAATGGGGATAGATACAATAAAGACCATTGTGGATGTTTTTTTAGAGGCTATCGATAATTCTGATGCTGCTGTACAGCAGGCTTCGATTGAGAATCTTATGTTCTATCTTGAAAAAATATTGATAGATGGCAATAACGAATTGCATACGTATGAACCTATATTAAAGGATTGCTTTGCCCGACTAAATCAACTACAGGAAAAACAATTTTTCCTTCTTGTCACGAATCCACATCAGTTAAAAAAACTAGGCCAGATTATTTTTGACAAGATGCCTTCAAGGTTTAATATCGAGGCGTTTAATAACCTTCTCTTCAGATACTTTGCAACAACATATAAGTATTGGCTAAAGGAAAAAGATCCTTTGAATTGGTTAAAAAAGGTAACAAGGTACCCTTTAAGCGAAGAAAACATCAAGACGTTAGATCAACTGTTGTATCCTGTATCACATGCCCACTTGAAAGAATTAGTTCTTCATCTAAGCAGTCTTAGAAAATCCACAGATCAATACTCACTTTTAAAAGAACTCTTACAGATGCCAGGTTATATGCAATTGGTCAAGTACTATGAGGATATTGCAGGAATCTTTGCCATAACTGGTGATGTGCATAAGGATTTCAACTTAAAAATGATGTACCTTCTCAAGATCATGGGAATTAAAGGGCTTTTTAGCATCCATGAAAATACTCTCAGAGAGATTAATCGTACTTTCTCAGATATCATTAAAATAGTGGAGACTGAGGAAATAAAGGTTGTTCTTTCTGAAATAGTAATTGTCTTAAAAAACAGATTTAAGATATATCCTGACGCGACATTATATTGTATTCAAATCGTTGGTAATGAAATATACAACAAAGGAAATAGTAGTCTCGTTGAGTGGTATTTACAGAAAATCATCTCACTTGGATTTCAGTATCCTGAAATCCAGGGTGTCACTGATGAATGGCAAGTTAAATCGAATCGTGCTCACTTAAAAAATATCCGTGTCTGGCTTGAATTAATAGAGAACGCTCCAAAGTGGTATAAATCGCTTATCTCTGCCTTAATGATTAATCTGCGATTAGGTGGAATTCATATCAATGATACAGATCTGTTTCAGAAGGATATAACCAAACTCCTGAACAGCGATATCAAGCCCGTATATCACTTGGTTAAGCATCTGTCTAAGTTATTCCCGGTCTATTTTAGCGAGATTGGTGCTGAAGGAGCCCTGAGAGATGTGTCTACTGAAATAGATGAGTCTATTCATAGGGCTGACATCCTGATTCATTTTTTGCGTAAACAGAGCCATGTTGAAAGCAGTGCTCGTGTGGTTGATTTTATTGAGGAAGTCTTTAATTTCTGGAGGACAAAAGATAAAGCTCCCCTGGTGGGATTTCTGCCCGAAGATATTTATCAGCAGATAAAAACATCTGGTCCTTATATTGATGAAATGAATACTATTTTTAATGCTATTTTCATGGATAAAGGAATCTCTAATGTAGCTGATCTTCTCTATCTGAAAGAAGAAGAGATTTTTGCAATAACTCGAAATATACCTGATGTCTCTGAGAATGAGAAGAAACGGGCATATCTGTCTATCAAGTTTTATCAATTACTTCACAGAAAATATAAAATGGATCCACAGGATGTAATGGATCAGTTGCGATATGCGCAGAGTTTAGGACTTCCGAATACAGACTCATTAATAACCATTTTAGAGCGAGTCAATGTTTACCAGCGTCTTGAAGGTATCCTGAATTATTTACAACTCTTAAGAGATATTATCCTGTCTTCCGAGAAGTATGAGCCTGTTGAGAATATATTTCGTAAGAGACACATTGCTGCTGGCATCCCATCAATATATGGTAAATACTATGAGAGAAAATTTGATGCCCTTGCCTTAACCTTCCGTCTGGAAAATCTGGCCAATGTTCTTTTTGAAGAACTCATCCATTCATTCAATCTGAAATTTATTACAAGGGCCACCTTATTCCAGATTCAGAAGTATGCAAATTTATTCTTCAAGGCATTACATTTGGACGGGATATCCTCGAATAGGCTGGAAAATACCCTTGAACTACTAACCGTAGCCTTGGAAGTAAGGAGATTTTCCTTTACCCAGTATATTGACATATTCAGGGGATTCTCCGAGGCTGTACAGGATATTCTTAATACCTATTATAGCGGCATATACAAGGATAACCTCAAATGTATTATCCCTCAACTCGGTATTGAAAACATACTTTCTAAATATCTTCAAACCAACAGTCTGCAAAACGAGTATGAATTCGTGAATAAGGTATCAGAGCAGTTTCTGAGAGAGGTCGTAGCAAGCTCATTTGGGCTTCAACAATTAGATAACTTTATCAGCAGGATCTTAAAAACATTATTTGAGCAGGCAGAAGGATTGGATGTCCAGAATCTGGACTTACTTATGAGCTACGACCCAAAAAAAGCGCTATCCAGTATTCATATACCCAATAAGGCTACTTATGACAGAATCCACCTGGGAAACAAAGGGTATAACCTGACAATGATGGCATCTTTAGGAATACCTGTTCCCCCAGGCTTCATTATAACGACCGAGATATTTCGTTGCGAGCAAGCAATCAATAGATTCATACATGCCAGAGAGCATCTCGACAAGGGGATTAAAGAACAGATTATCAAACTTGAGAAACTAACAGGAAAAAAATTCGGGGACACTGATAATCCTTTACTCGTATCAGTGAGAAGCGGAGCATCGATTTCCATGCCTGGCATGATGAATTCCTTTTTAAATGTGGGGATTAACGAATTTATTGTCGAGGGCTTAATAGAACGGACCGGTAGGCCCTGGTTTGTATGGGATTGTTATCGTCGTTTTTTACAGTGTTGGGGGATGTCATTCGGCATGGAAAGGGATACCTTTGATGATATTATCAATTCTTTTAAGGGCAAATACAAGGTTCCAAGAAAAATTCAATTTACACCTATGCAGATGAAAGAAGTAGCATTTGCTTATCGGAATGCTATCAAGGATAACGGCATAGAAATCATTGAGGATCATCAAAAGCAACTTAATACTGTAATTGCTCAGGTATTTCAATCATGGCTCTCTAAAAAGGCTCACGCATATCGCGAAATATTGGGTATTTCTGAAAACTGGGGAACAGCAGTTATCGTTCAATCAATGGTTTATGGTAATCTGGATACCAATTCAGGAACAGGAGTTCTTTTTACAAGAAATCCTCAGGTGTCAGGAGACAGGGTTGTGTTATGGGGTGATTTTGCCATTGGAGCACAGGGAGAAGATATCGTTTCAGGGTTAATAAAGACACTACCTATATCCAATGTACAAAGACCTATCGAAGAAAGAACATCTGAGATTTCATTTGAGGACAGCTTTCCTGAACTCTATAGTGCTTTGCTAAAAATAATCGAGGATTTAATCTATAAAGAAGGATGGGGGGCTCAGGAGATAGAATTTACATTCGAAGGAAAAAACAAGGAGAATCTTTACATCCTTCAGGCCCGTGATATGGCTATTACAAAGAGAGAAAGTTTTATGGCCTTTATACCATCTGCAGAGCTATCCTCAAACTATCTCTCCAGAGGAATTGCTGTTGGCGGCAGCGCAATGAGTGGCAGAGCCGTTTTTGATTTAGATGAAATAAAGGAGCTCAGGGAAAAGGATCCAGAAACACCACTTATTCTGGTTAGATCGGATACCGTTCCTGACGATATAAGGCATATCTCTGCAGCAGATGGGTTGCTTACTGCTCGTGGTGGATCAACATCTCATGCTGCCATAATTGCCAATCGCTTGGGAAAGACCTGTGTAGTGGGTTGCAATAAATTGACTGTATGGGAACATGAAAAGAGATGCAAGCTCAATAAACGGATCGTTAAGGTAGGTGATTTCCTGAGCATTGACGGACGAAATGGTTCTGTTTATCTGGGTAAACATAAGGTAAAGGAGATAAAGGCAGAAGTAGCAACAAAATTGTAATCATTTAACTGAATGTTATACAATGTAGATAAATCAGGGCATTAGTTTTAGATAAATGGAACATAATCAAAATACAACTTACAGAAAAGGATGATTGATATGGCAGACAAAGGAAACCCGAAAATGATATCTAAAAATAAGCCTATCCTGGGCATAAACGGCCTGGGCAGAATCGGCAAGCTTACTCTCTGGAATCACATAGGTAGAAAATACTTTTCAGAGATTATCGTGAATATCGGAAGAAAGGTCGGAACAAAGCTGGAAGATATTGCCCTTTATATCGAAAAGGATTCTACATACGGATCACTACATCAATATCTATATGGATATAAGGCAAAAAGAATAATCGAAGATCTTAATGAAGATAAAGGGTCAATGCTCATAGATGGCGTACCTGTAACCATATTGCGGGAATCCCGCAATCCGAGGGATGTCTCCTGGAAGGACCATGGTGTAAAAGTGGTTGTCGAGGCTACAGGCAAGTTCAAGGATCCTACAGCTCTGCCAGATTCCAAAAGTGGCTCTGTTCGTGGACATGTTGAGGCAGGGGCAGAAAAGGTCATCGTTTCTGCCCCTTTTAAGATTAAAGAAAAAGGTCTTCCTATGCCAGAAGATACTGCCACTATCGTAATAGGTATAAACGACGATATCTATAGCCATACTAAGCATCATATTATCTCCGCTGCATCCTGTACCACTACCTGTCTTGCATATATGATTAAGCCGCTTTTAGATTACTTTGGTCCGAAAAAGATACTCAGTGCCTCTATGGCCACGGTCCATGCTGCCACCGGGACCCAGGAGGTGCTGGATAGGCTGCCAACGTCCGGGGCCACCGATTTAAGAAAAAATAGAAGCATTATGAATAATATCATTTTAACAACCACAGGAGCCGCTAAGACACTGGGGCTGGTTATCCCGGAAATGACCCAGATCGGGTTTATTGCTGAATCAGTGCGTATTCCAACTACTGCCGGGTCTCTAATTATCCTGGTAGTTGCTTTATATGAAGAAACAGGCAGTCCCTCCATTAATAGAAAACTCATTAACA
>Ga0315282_10007784_pt1 | contig 17496 bp, 12 predicted proteins | sample YL17G07_20_MG_FD_203693 | JGI IMG/M metagenome (GOLD analysis project Ga0315282, IMG submission 203693) | Sediment microbial communities from Yellowstone Lake, YNP, Wyoming, USA - YL17G07_20 | ecosystem: Environmental > Aquatic > Freshwater > Lake > Sediment | place: USA: Wyoming | collected... | reverse complement strand
CTCCACGAAGCGTGGCTCGCGGTCAACGACCTCGCGGAGCGCCTGTTCGTTGACGGGCCGGCAGATCGCGACGCGAAACGTGAGCCCGAGCGATGAGGGTTGCGCGGCGCTGTAGCGGGCGACATAGGGTGCAGGCGAGGAGAGTGAGCGGTAGGAACAATCGAGCGCGACCAGCAGGTACGCCGCGAAGGCGTCACCGCTGTCGGCCACGGGCGTGAGCTGCGCCCGCCAGGCTGGCAGGTGCTCGGACGCCGCCACGTGATCGACGGTCGGGAACTCGCTTCCGGTCCACGGAATTGCCGCCGCGATCTCGCCGTACGGCACCGCACCCGCCCCGCCCGCCTTCGCGATCGCCTCCGGCCCAATCGGCGCGACCCCCGTCCGCTCCCCCGCCGCCACGATGCCGACCTCCCGCTCGCGCACCGCCATCAGCGTCGCCGTACGGAAAACGCGCTCGCGCGTCAGGGCCGGCCGGAACCCGGCGCGGAGCAGCTCGCGATAGAGCGCCAGGGCGTCGCCGAGACACAGGTAGCAGCCTTGCTCGACCAGCCCGTTGGCGCGCAGCAGCGCCGCCTCGGGGGGTTCGGGCATCTGCGCACGCCGTCCCTGCCGCGGGCTGCAGGCCGCACACGCGATGGCGACGATGATGGCGAGCGCGCAGATTCGCATGGTGCAGGCATAGCTTGCCACAGCTGCCGGCGCCGACCAACCCTTCGACTCGCTCCGCTCGCCGCCGACGACACCCTCAGCTTCGTGCTCGTGCCGCTCGTGCTGTTCGTGGTCGTCGGCGCCGCCTGTGTCGTTCCCGCCCGGCGCGCGGCAAAGGTCGATCCGGTGCGCGTCCTGCGCGCCCAGGCGGGGTCAGGTCTGAAACAGTCGCTTTTTTCACGCCTGGCACCCGGGGTTCCACCCGGGGTCAGCCGTGAAAAAAGCGACGATTCAAGACCTGACCCCACAGATGACCCCACAGAGTGTGACTACAATCCTGTCATGCGTGGATCGCGGTTCGCCCGCCGGGCGCTCATCGTGCTCGGCGCCGTCGCCTGCGCGCTGCTCGTCGCCCTTCTTGTACTGCGCCAGCTGCTCGTGGCCAGCTTTCCGCAGATGGAGGGGACGCGAATGCTGCCCGGGCTGTCGGCGCCGGTTCGCGTCGACCGCGACAGCCTCGGCATTCCGACGATGCGCGGCGCGAACCGCCTGGACGTCGCCCGGGCGACCGGCTTCGTCCACGCGCAGGATCGTTTCTTCCAGATGGACATCGCGCGGCGGTTGCCGGCAGGCGAGCTGTCGGAACTGGTTGGCCCGGCCGCGCTGGCTGCCGACAGGACCAATCGCCTTCACCGCCTGCGCGTCGTTGCCCGCGAAGTGCTCGCGCGCGCGCGGCCCGGCGAGCGCGCGCTGTTGCGGGCCTACGCCGACGGCGTCAACGCCGGCCTTGCCGCGCTCGGCGCGCGTCCGCCCGAGTACCTGCTGCTGCGCGCGCGGCCGGCGGCGTGGCTGCCGGAAGATTCGGTGCTCGTCGTCGGCGCAATGTTCGGCGACGATCTGGAGAACGCGCGACGCGAGCTCGAACTGCAGGCGATGTACGCGGCGCTGCCGGCGCCGCTGGTCGATTTCCTGAGACCGCTCGGCGACCAGTGGGACGCGCCGATGGTCGGCGGCGTGATGGTCCCACCGCCGATACCCGGCCCCGACGTGTTCAACATGCGAAACGCCGGATTACAGAACGCGCAAATTGGACCAGGTCCAGGTGACGGATTTGTGACACCGCCGGAAAGTGGACCAGGTCCAATTGGCAGATTTGTAGCCGGCAGCAACGCGTGGGCGATTGCCGGGTCGCACACCGCCGACGGACGCGCGCTGGTCGCCAACGATCCGCACCTGCCGTTGCACGTGCCGAACATCTGGTATCGTCTGTCGCTCGACTGGCCCGACGAACAGGGAATCAGGCATCGGGTGACCGGTGCCAGCCTGCCCGGACTCCCGTTTGTCGCAATCGGGAGCAACGGCCATGTCGCCTGGGGATTCACCGTCGCGTTCGACGATCGCAGCGACATGGTCATCGTCGAGCCCGAAGGGGCACGCGAGGAGATGTATCGTACGCCTGACGGCCCCCGGTCGTTCGAGCACGTCATCGAGCCGATCAGGGTCAAAGGCGCCGGCGACGTTCGCTTCGACATCACATCCACCATCTGGGGCCCGATCGTCGGTCGCGATCCCCACCTCCGTCCGCTCGCGCAGCAGTGGCAGGCGCACCATCCGGACGGCGTCAACATCACGTTCGCCGGAATGGAAGACGCGACGAGTGTCGAGCAGGCGCTCGACGTCGCAAACCGTTCGGGGCTCCCGTCGTACAACATGATCGTCGCCGATGAGACCGGCTCGATCGGCTGGACGGTGACCGGCCGGTTGCCGCGGCGCGTCGGCTTCGACGGCCGCGTGCCGACCTCGTGGGCGGATGGGACGCGGCGCTGGGACGGGTGGCTGGATCCCGGCGAGTACCCTCGCGTGGTGAATCCCGCGTCGGGCCGCGTGTGGAGCGCCAACAATCGGCCGGTCGATCGGCCGCTTCTCGATCGACTCGGACTCGAAGGCTACGTCTTCGGGCCCCGCGCCCGCCAGGTGCGCGACGACCTGATGGCACGCGAGCGCTCGACGCCGCGCGATTCGCTGGGCGTTCAGCTGGACGACCGCGCATTGTTCCTCGAACGCTGGCGTCTGTTCCTGCTCGATCATCTGCGCGACCCGGTAGCGAGCGGCGCGGCGCAACGGCGCGAGTTCGCGCGGCTGGTCGACAGAAGCTGGGACGGCCGCGCGTCGATCTCCTCGGTCGGCTACCTGCTGGTCGAACGCTTTCGGTACGAACTTGCCCGGCGCGTGATCGGTCCGATGCTGCCCTCTGGCGCGGGCGAGCGCGCGCTTCGGCCGGGCGCCATCAGCGAGTGGTGGGAGAGCGCGCTCTGGCAGCTGGTAAACGACCGTCCGCAGCACCTGCTTGCACCGAGGTGGAACGACTGGAGCGAGGTGGTACTCGCAGCCGTGGACGCGACGATTGCCGCGGCGACGGCCGACGGGCGGCCGCTCGACAGGGCCACGTGGGGATCGACCACCGGCGCGGTTTCACACCCGTTGTCCCGAGCCGTCCCCTGGCTCGCGCGATGGCTCGATTTGCCGTATGCGGAGCGTCCCGGCGACACCAACCTGCCGCGGGTGCGCATGCCGACTTCGGCCGGCGAGGTGAGCGCGACGCTCCGCATGGTGGTCGCACCCGGCCACGAGGAAACGGGCATCTTCCACATGCCGGGGGGAGAGAGTGGCCATTTTCTGTCGCCGCATTACCGCGACATGCAACAGAGCTGGGTGGAGGGACGCGCCACCCCGTTTCTGCCCGGCCCGACGGTGCAGATTCTGACACTGCAACCGCAACCCCAACAGCAGCAATGAGCTAAAAGGGGCCAGGCCCCTTGATACGCGGATTGTCAAGGGGCCTGGCCCCTTTTTCAGTAGTCTATACGCATGAAATCCGCGCCACTCGAACACGCCGTCACGCCTCCCGCCGGCGCACTCGATGCCCTGGTCGAGATGGCAAAGGGCTGCACCTTCGACGACTTCCTCTTCACGCCGCAGTTCAGCGTCATCGAGCGGCGCGACCCGTCAGCCATCGATCTGCGCGCCCGGGTCTCCGAACACCTCGTCCTGCAGCGCCCGATTGTTTCCGCGAACATGGACACGGTGACGCGCGCGCCGATGGCGATCGTCCAGGCGGAAGAAGGCGGCATCGGCATCGTCGATCGCGGCTTCCGCCCCGGCGACATCGCCTCGCAGGTTCGCGAGGTCGAGATCGTCAAGCGCACGCAGCACGGCGTCATCGCCGATCCGTACACGATCGCTCCGTCGGCGAGCCTCGCCCAGGCCGTCGAGACGATGCGGCGGTCCCGCGTGGGCACGCTGGTGGTGATAGACGATGGCGGCAAGCTCGAGGGGATTCTCACCGAGCGCGACACCCGCTTCATCAAGGCTGACGCTCCGGTCGCCACGCGCATGACGCCCCTGGATCGGCTGGTGCTGCACGAGGGCGTGCCGCCGCTCGACGTCGCCGAGCGGATCATGGTGGAGCGGAAGATCAAGAAGCTGCCGCTGGTGGACGCGGATGGCCGGCTGATCGGCCTCATCACGGCGAAGGACATCCTGAAACAGAATCGGCTGCCCTTCGCGACCCGCGATCGCTACGGCCGGCTCCGCGTGGGCGCGGCGATCGGCGCGACGGGCGACTACCTCGAACGCGCGGCGGAACTGCTGGCCGCCGGGGTCGATCTGATCGTGATCGACATCGCGCACGGCCACTCGGTCGTGATGGCGCGGGCGCTGGAGGAGTTCAGGAAGCGCTTCGAGGGCGTCGAACTCGTCGCCGGCAACGTGGCGACGACCGAGGGCGCGCGGTTCCTGGCCGAGCGCGGCGTCAACGGCATCAAGGTCGGCATCGGACCCGGCGGCGGCTGCACGACGCGCATGACGACCAGCTTCGGCGTGCCGCAGGTACAGGCGATCCTCGACTGCCGCGTCGGCCTCGGCAAGGACGCCGATCGGCTGCCCATCATCGCCGACGGAGGCGTTCACCGGGATGGCAGCCTGGTCGAGGCGCTGCTCTTCGGCGCGGAAACGGTGATGCTGGGCAGCGCGTTCGCCGGGACCGAGGAGACGCCGGGCGACGTGGTACACAAGTCGGTGCTGCTGCCGGAATCCCAGAAGGTCGTGAAGGTGCCCTTCAAGGTGCTGCGCGGGATGGCCTCGCTCGCGGCGATCAAGGACAGGCTGGACGTCGAGGACGCCGACGCGGTGGATCTGCAGGCGCTGGGCGCCGAAGGCATGGAAGTGAGCGTGCCCGAGCGGGGTTCGGTGCGCCCGATCATCCGCGAGATGATCAAGCACCTGTGTTCGGCGATCAGCTACGGCGGGGCGGCCAGCCTCACGGAACTGAAGCAGCGGTTCGCCGCCCACCCGTCCAACTACGTGATCAAGCTGTCGGACGCGGGGCGCAGGGAGTCGTACGAACGGTGAATAGTACGACGTGCGTGGTACGACGTGCGTGGTACGACGTGCGTGGTGCGACGTGCGAGGTGCGCGTGCGGGGTGCGAGGTGCGGGCGGTCAACCGGGCACTCAGCACCAGGCACCCAGCACAGCACCAAGCACAGCACCAGGCACTCAGCACTAAGCACTCAGCACTCGTGATCCCTTTCACCGGCCGCCGGCCAGTAACGTCCCGTCCTCCGTCTCAACCGAATCGGCGACGATGACCACCGATCTGCCGGTCCATCTGGCATGCTTCTGCGCCTTTTTGTCCGTCGCTTGTTCTTCGATTCGCAACCCGAGCGCTCGCGCGGCCGGGACGGTGTGCACCTCGCCGGTCACCGTAATCACCTGTTTGCGCGGCAGCGTGGCCGCCGCGGGCAGCAGCACGAGCAGCTTGTCGTACCGAAACGTCGCCTGGTAGCTCCTGTCGATTCCGAGCATGCGCGGCCGGCCGACGACCAGAAGCCGCGGGCCAAGGATGTGCTTCACGGCCAGCGTGGGGACGCGGACGCGCTGGCCGCCAAGCACATCGGGAAAATCGCACAACGTCATCAACTGCACGGTGATCGGAGTGTGGAGCGACGCGGGAGCCGGGCCGACGGCAGCGGGCGCCTGTGCGCCGGCGGGCGACAGGCTCAGGAATGCGAGAAACAGGGACACGTGCGGCATAGGGGCCTCCGCGTGCTCGAGTAGCAACGCCGATACCATCTTTCAGTTCACAGGCAACCGTCGACAGTCAACCGTTACGCTCGTTGCGCGACGGCTGGCGTGAACTGTCGACGGTCGACTGTTTCGAGGCACGTGAAGCGCCACGGAAGCGATAGAATCGGCCGTCGCTGGCCCCATCAACGCTGCGCCATGCCCAACTGCCGAGCCGCCGACGTTCTTGCCGACACCTTGATCGCGCACGGCATCGACCGCGCGTTCTGCGTGCCGGGTGAAAGCTACCTCGCCCTGCTCGATGCGCTCTACGATCGGCGCGCGCTCGATCTCGTCGTCGCGCGCCACGAGGGCGGCGCGGGCCTGATGGCGATGGCCGACGCGAAGTGCGCTCGACGCCCGGGCCTCTGCCTGGTCAGTCGTGGGCCTGGCGCCACCAACGCTTCGATCGCGATCCACGGCGCCGAGCAGGACGCGACGCCCCTCATCGTCATCATCGGGCAGGTCGCGCGATCCGATCGCGGACGCGGCGCGTTCCAGGAAGTTGACTACGCGCAGATGTTCGGCGGGATCGCCAAAGCGGTTTGGGAGGTTACGGACGGCGCCCGGTTGCCGAAAGCGTTCGCCAGCGCGTTTGCGCTCGCGATGTCCGGCACGCGGGGACCGGTCCTCCTTGTCGTCCCCGAGGACGTCTTCGACGACCGGGTGGATGTCGGGCCGGCGGAACGGCTGGCCTTGCCGCCGCTCGATCCATCACGGCAGGAAGTGGACCGCGTCGCGGAGGTGCTGGCGGGCGCCGAGCGGCCACTCCTCATCGCCGGCGGGGCACTCGACTCACGGGATGGACGCGACGCGCTTGTCCGCGCGGCCGGCCGGCACCAGATCCCGGTTGCTCTCTCCTACAAGCGCCAGGATCTTTTCGACAACGCGGATCCGCTCTTCGCCGGGTATCTCGGATTCCACGTTCCACGTGCGCAGGTCGACCTGATGTGCGAGGCGGACGCCATCCTTGCGGTCGGTACCCGGTTGGGCGACGTGACGACGCAGCACTACCGGTTGCCGCGCGCACCGGAGCCCCAGCAGCGGCTGGTTCACGTCTATCCGGACCGCGCGCCCCTCGGCCGCGTTTTCCGGACCGATGCGGCGATCGTCGCCGATCCGACCTTGTTGCTGGACCGGCTGGCCGCGCGCGCGACGCTGCCCGGCGCCGACATTCGCGCGCGCTGGGCGCGACGGCTGCACGATTACGCCGCGCGGCTTCTCGCCTATTCGCCCTCGCCGCGACGTGACGGCGTCGAGTTCGGCGCCATCGTGCAGGCGATTGCCCGACACGCCGCACCCGACGCCGTCGTGTCGGTCGACGGCGGCAACTTCGGTGGCTGGGTGCACCGGCTCTGGCCGTGGCGGCCGGCCAATCGATTGGTCGGTACGGCGGGCGGCGCGATGGGCATCGGCGTGCCGGGGGCCGTAGCGGCCGCGCTGCGGTATCCCGACCGGCAGGTGATCGCGTTCGTCGGAGACGGCGGGTTCATGATGACGGGCAACGAGCTCGCGACCGCCGTCCATCGCGGCGTCAACCTCACCGTCGTCGTCTCGAACAACCGGAGCTACGGCACGATCCGCCAGCAGCAGGAGCTCGCCTACCCCGGCCGCGTCATCGCGTCTGATCTCGGTTCCATCGACTTTGTGAAGATCGCGGACGGATGCGGCGGCAGGGGCCTTCACGTGCGCGCGCTCGACGAGATCGAGCCCGTCGTCTGCACGGCGTTGGGAAGTTCCGGCGTCACGTTGATCGACGTCGAAACGAGCCTGGAAGCCATCTCCGCCTACAACTCACCGGTTGTTGCAGACTGAAGCCCGACCCTGCGCCCGTCGCGTCGCTGCAGGAGGCAATCACATCGAGCAGGTTCGGGGCTGCAGGCGACTCATTTACCGCCGGCCGACCCGTCGATCAGCGGAATGGCGAACGTCGCGGTAATGACGGCCATCGAACCGATCATGGGCTGCACCGTCTGAAACTCCGCTGGCAGCAGCTTCACCCAGGCTCCGCCCAGCGCGAACGCCCACACGAGGAAGGCCGCAACTGCCGAGTAGGTCTGGAAAGGATGCGACGGGATCCTCTGGCCCTCATCGGAGGTCGCGTACGGAATCCACAGCGCGGTCAGCACCACGAGGATTCCCACCCAGACGACGGACAGCCACGGCGCCCACGGCGAGTTCAACGTGACGAACCCGCCCGCCAGACACAGGTACGCGGCAACGATCTCGCCCGGTATGTACTTCACGAGCCTCGTAAGGTAATCGTCCTCCTTCAAGGACGGCAGCGCCGTGACGCCGACAATGCCCGGCGGCTTCAACGGCAGGGTGTCAATATCCGACCTGGTGACGACGCGGGGTCTCAGAAGCGGCATATCGCACCTCCCGTATGGAGCCGGTATAGACCCTGAGTAGTCGAGAGTCAACGGTCGACGGTCAATCGTCGTGCATCGCGGGTCGGCGATGAACCATCGACGATCGACCGTCGACGGTACGCCGTGGCGCCGCGTGGTGGAATCGCGCGGCTCCGCCGCTTGCGCTCGGATCGCCGCGCCGGGCGGGCGCGAACTGATTCAGAGTTGGCAGCTGACCCCACGGTGATAGAATCGCTCGCGCCGGGAGAGATGGCGCAACGTGCCGAGTGCGAAGTGCAGGCGCAAATGACTGAATCCGAACTCGTAGCCGAGGTTGCGAAACGGGCGGGCGTCTCGAAGGCCGAGGCGAAAGCGGTGCTGGACGTCCTCGCCGACATCGAGCGGGAACAGCGACGACCGGCAAAAAAGGAACCGCCCACCCGGCTTTCCTACGTACCCTCCGATCGCGAGATCGCCGATCTGATTGCCGCCGCGGCCAGCCATCCACTGGGCATCCAGTTCCTGATCGAGGGAGAGCTGTGCGCCGTCGCGACCACGTTCCGGGTGCACGCCTTCACCGTCGATGCGGCGCGCGAGCATATCCGCGCCGAGGGCGCCAGCCTCGCGGGCACGTAGACAAGAATCAGGCTCATGGCTCAAGGCTCACGGCTCACGACATCGTTGGCGCAAGGCCATGGACCATCGCACCGGGCTGAAGGCTGCGGCCCCCAGTCGAGCGACGCCTCGAGTCGTGAGCCCTGAGCCTTGAGCCGCGACATGGCCCTGCCACAGTCGGTCATCGCGTGCGAATGCTGGGCGCGCGACGGCCTGCAATCGATGCCCGTCTTCGTGCCGACCGAGCACAAGGTCGAGATGATCGACCGCGTCGCGCGCGCCGGGTTCCCGAAGATCGAGGTCACCTCCTTCTCGAATCCCAGGTTGCTGCCCCAGTTCGCCGACGCCGCCGAGGTCCTGCGCCGGATCGCACGGCGCGACGCCGTCTCCTACGTGGTGCTGATGCCCAACACCAAAGGCTTCGATCGGTTCGAGATCTGCCACAAGGAGGGGTACGGCGCCGACGAGATCATCCTGATGATTTCCTCGAGCGAGGCGCACAACATGCTGAATTTCCGCATGTCGCACGCCGAGGCGATGGAGGAGCACGCGCGCATCATGAAACGGGCGCACGCGCTCGGCGTCCGCATCATCGGATGTGCCGGCACTGTGTACGGGTGCCCGGTGAAAGGCGACCTGACGACCGCCCAGGTTGCAAAGGTCGTCCGGTTCTACATCGAAGAAGGCGCCCAGACAATGATGCTGGGCGACACGACCGGGATGGCCAACCCGAAGCTGGTGCGCGAACGCATCGGCGAGCTGATGGCGCTCTTTCCCGGCGTGGAGTTCATCGCCCACTTCCACGACACGCGCGGGACCGGCATTGTCAACTCGATCGCGATGCTCGAACTTGGCGTCCGTTACGTGGACTGTTCGATCGGCGCCATCGGGGGCCAGCCGGCCACCGGCGCCGCGAAGTACTCCGCCGGTTACACGGGAAACACGTGCAGCGAGGATCTCGTCGCGGTGCTCGAAGAAATGGGCGTGCGGACCGGCATCGACGTCGAGGCGCTGTTCGATGCCGGCCGGCGTGCCGAGCAGATCCTCGGCCGGCGGCTTCGCTCGAACGTGATCCTCAGCGGCCCGGTCGTCCACGGCGAATCGTCGCCGGAGAAGGAACCGGGCGGCGCCATCGCCGCGCCCCCCGCGCGAGGTCCTTCCCGCTGACAAAAAGAGTGGTCATCGAAGCGCGCTGGCTTCCGGGCACGTGCGCAGGCGGACCTCGCAGCCCTATTCCGCTCTCAGCGCGACGATCGGATCCACGTGCATCGCGCGCCACGCTGGCACCAGGCACGCCGCGATGCCCGCCGCCGCCAGGCACAGCGCCACGCCGGCGAACGTGACGACGTCGGCGGGAGGCACGTTGAACAGTTGTCCGCGCAGCCAGCGCCCGGTGGCGAACGCGCCGGCCAGCCCGACGACGAGGCCGACGGCAACGGGTCCCATCCCGCGCGCCACGACCCATGTCAGAACGTGTCTCCGCGACGCCCCGACGACCATGCGCAGGCCGATGTCCTGGCGCCGCCGGTTCACCGTGAAGGCCAGGACGCCGTAGACGCCGAGCATGGCGAGCAGCAGGGCCGACGCGCCGAACAGCACAACCGCTCCCGCCCTCAGGCTGAATCCCTGGAGCGACTCGGCCAGGATGTTCTCCATCGTCTGGACCTCGGTGAGTACGAGGCCCCGATCGCGACGGGCCAGCGCGGCCCGCAACGCAGAAGTCAGGGAAGCCGGACCGCCCGCGGTCCGAACGACCACGCGCATCTGCGGCGCGGTCAAGATCTGGTAGGGCGCATACATCGCCAGCGTGTAATCGTCGTCGAGCGAGTTCATGTGCACATCGCCGACGACGCCGACGACCTCGGCCACGATCGGCTGGGGGGCGCCCGTGAAGATGCCCATCCGCTTTCCCAGGGGGTTGATGTTCGGGAAGAGCCTGCGCCCGACCGACCGGCTGATCACCATCACCGGCGGACGATTGCTTGCAGCCGACTCATTCGCCGACAAGCCTTGCCCGGCCGCCAACACTCCGGTGTCGCTCTCCGACACGTCGCGTCCTGCCACGAGCGGAATCCCCATCGTGGCGAAGTAGCCGGGAAGGACGAACCGCACGCAGGCCAGCGGCGCGTCGCTCGTCTGGGCGGGCGGATGATCCGCATCCCACACGGGGATGTTGCCGGCCTTGTCCAGGACCGGCACCATGTTGGTGATGCTGGCGGCCGTCACGCCCGGCAGGGCGCGGACCTCGTCCACGAACCTGGTGAAGAACTGCACGCGCGCAGAGGCGTCCGTGTAGTTGGCGCCGGCAAGCGTCACCTGAGCGGTCAGGAGGTTGTCGGCCCGAATTCCGGGATCCACCGCCCAGAGTTGCATCAGGCTGCGGCCGAGCAGGGCCGCGGCGACGAGCAGAACCATCGACATCGCCACCTGGAGGGCGACCAGGCCCTGGCGGAACAGCGCACGGCTCCTGACTTCGGTGGTGCGTGAGCCGGACTTCAGGTCGGCTGCGACGCTGGACCGCGCACCGAGCCACGCAGGCACGATGCCGATGAGTGCGCTCGTGACGACCGTCACCGCGATGGCGAAGGCGAGAACCGGTCCCCCGATCGGCAGCGTCGTCACGCCGAGCGAATCGAGCGGCACGAACCGCAGCACGAGGCTACGCAGCCAGAACGCGAGCAGCAGGCCGAGGATGCCGGCCGTGACCGCCACGACGAGGCTCTCGGCGAGCAGTTGCCTGACCAGGTGCCCGCGCGTTGCACCGAGCGCCGATCGGATTGCCATCTCAGTCTGGCGGGCCGCGCCGCGCGACAGCAGCAGGCCTGCCACGTCGGCGCAGGCCACAAGCAGCAGCACGCCCACCGCCGCGATCAGAATGAGGATGTTCGGGCGGTCACCTTCCGCCAGCGCCTCGCGAAGTCCCGTCAGCAGCAACGCCTTGTGCCGGTTGCTGTCGGGGTACTCCTTTTCAAGCTGTGCGCTGATGGCGTCAACCTGCTTCTGTGCCTGGCTCAAGGTCACGCCGGGCTTCAGCCGGCCCAGGAGCATCCAGTTGTGAAAGCGCCGGATGTCGGTGCCGGGGCCGTTCCTCTGCATCGGGATCCAGACATCGGCAGCGTAGGCAAACCGGAAACCTTCCGGCATCACGCCAACGATCGTCAGCATCTGGGACCGCGGGCCGAAACTGAGGGGAAGTGTGCGGCCGATGACGTCCTTCGCGCCGGCGAACGAGCGCTTCCAGTACCCGTTGCTGACTATCGCCACGCGCGGGCCTCCGCGCTCGCCCTCGGCCGGGCTGAAGTGGCGACCCACCGCAGGGTTGATGCCCAGCGTCCGGAACAGGTCCCAGGACACTTCGGCGAGCGGCACGGACTCGGCGCCATCGCCCTGGCGAATGGTCATGCGCTCGGCATTCGGGCGGTAGGCCGACAGCGACTGGAAGACGGAGCTGCGCTCGCGGTAGTCGTAGAAATCCGGTCCGGCCACCCAGGGATTGATCTCGCCGCTGAAAGTCGCCCGCCCCATGACCAGCCGCCCGGGCTCCGGGTAGGGCAAGGGCCTGAACAGCGCGGTGTACAACGCGCTGAAAATCGCGGTGCTGGCGCCAATGCCGATGGCCATCGTGAGCACCGGCACGACAAGGGCGCCCGGCCGTCGGCGCAGCGTCGCCAAGGCGTGGCCGACGTCCGTGATGAGGGTGGCGATCATGAGGCTCCTTCCGGCCTGCCGGGGGCGTCCTCTGAGGACATGGACGTGCTCTCCACGTCGGGAGTTCGGCTTTCGCGCCGGAACTGGCCTCGGAACGTCTTCGTTTTGTCCTACGGCCAAAAGGAGGACAGGCGTTCACCACCGGCGACGCGGGCGGTTCTGGCAGCTGGGGGCTGACGCCGATAGCGCCTGCGCCTTTCCGGCACAGGTCCGTCGGCTACTCGCTGCGCAGCGCCGCGATCGGCGCGATGCGCGTCGCCCGCCGAGCGGGCAAGTAGCAGGCCGCCATGGCGGCGGCCGCCAGCACGAGCGGTGCCACGGCGAACACGACCGGATCGAAGCCGCTCACCTGGAAGAGCATGCTGCCGACCACCTGCCCGATGCCCACCGCGATCAGGAACCCGAAGGCCAGGCCCGCCGCCGTCAGGCCAAGCCCCTCCCTGAGCACGAGCCCGAAGATGTTCCCGGGAGTCGAGCCGAGCGCCATCCGAATGCCAATCTCCCGCGTGCGCCGCGCCACGACGTACGCCTTCACCGCGTAGAGGCCGACGACCGCCAGGAACACGGCGACGGCGCCGAAGATGGTGAAGATCCGCGCGCCCGACTTCACGGCCCAGTAGAACACGCTCGTGTCCCGGTGCTGCGTCAGCGTCTTCGCGGTCAGGATCGGAAGCCGTTCGTCCACTGCGCGCACCTCCCGCCTGATGGTCTGCAGCATGGTCGCTTCCGTCGCCGGATCGCCAGAGGCCAGGCGAAGATGAACGTTCATCCAGCTGCGGTACTGGCGGCCGTACGGCACGTAGATGTGCGCCACGGGAGACTTGTCGAACAGGTCGTGGCGCAGGCCCTTGACGACGCCGACGACGTCCATGACTTGCGGCGGCAGCGATCGCGCCAGTGTATCGGAGGCGGCGATTTGGATCTGCTGGCCGATCGGATTCTGCCCGGGGAAGAGCGCGCGGGCCAGCGGTTCGTCGATCACGGCCACGGCCGGCACGGTGCCATCCTGCTCCTCTGCCAACGTGAACCCGCGGCCGCGCAGCAGCGGGACGCCCAGCGTCTTGAAGTAGTCGGAGCCAATTATGTAGTAGGCGGCGCTCGTCCCGGCGCGGCGACCGTCCTTGCGCGCGTCGGGCGGCGTGCCTCCCTTCTGGACGACCTCGCTCTCGCTGAGGTCGCCGAAGGCGACAACCGACGCCAGGCTCGCAGACTGGACGCCGGGCACCGACCGCAAGCGCTCCATCAGGCGGCGATAGAGGGCGCGGCTCCGTGGCTCGTCGTACGCGGCGAGACCGGTGTCGACGGAGACGAGCACCTGGCCGTCGAGCCGATAGCCGGGATCCGCCTCGCCCGCCTTGATCGCGCCGCGCATGAACAGGCCGGCGGCGGTCAGCAGGCCGAGCGACAACGCGATCTGCGCGGCGACCAGCAGGTTGCGCGCGCCGAATCGGCGAAACCGTCCGGATCGGCGGTCCTCCCCGGCCTGTTCCTTGACCTGGGAGACCACGTCGGTCCTGGCCAGCCTCCATGCCGGGCCAAGACCGAAGAGGATCGTGCTGAGACCGCAGAACGCGAACGTGGCGGCCAGCACCCGTACGTCCGGGCGCATGTCGACGGCGATGGGAACGGGCGACAGCGGCGTCAGCGAAGAGACGAGCAGGTTGATCGCCCAGTAGCCGAGGACGAGGCCCGCGACCCCGCCGGCCAGCGCAAGCAGGGCGCCCTCGGTCAACAACTGGCGGACAATGTGGCCGCGCGTGCCGCCCAGCGCGAGGCGCACCGCCACCTCCTTGCGCCGCGCGGTCCCGCGCGCCAGCATCATGTTGGCGAGGTTCAGGCTGGCGACCAGCAACACGATCGCCGCCATCACCATGAGGATGACGACGGGCGCCAGCACTTCGCTGTCGTCTCGGGGGCTGGTGGAGATCGACACGCGCGACAGGCGGTGCACGCTGAGTTGCTGGTTCTTGTTCTCGGCCGGATAGGCTTTCTCCAACCGATCGGAGAGCGCCCGCAGCGCAGGGCCGGCGCCGTCCTCGGTGATCCCCGGACGCAACCGGCCGACGAGCATCAGCGCCTCGCTGCGGCGGTCCGCCAGCGAGGCGGGTCCGTCCTCGCGCATGAAGTCGTTGGCGACCAGTTCGTGCGCACCGGTTGGCACCCACACTTCGGGCGAGACCAGCGTGGAGGCGATGTTGGCAGGGGCGATTCCCACGATCGTGAACGACCGGGAGTTGATGCGCACCCTCTTCCCGACCAGCGCCGGGTCGGCGCCGTGGCTCTTCCAGTACTGGTAGCTCACGACGGCGACCGGCGTCCCGGAGCCCGGTTTTTCCTCGTCCGCGGTGAACGTGCGGCCTGCCATGAGACCGACGCCGAGCGTCGAAAAATAGCGCGCCGTCACCACCGAGCAGAAGGTGCGCCGCGTGGCATCGCCTTCCCCGATGCCTGCAAGCGCCAGCGTGTAGGCGGCGACGTCGCTGAAGACGGTCGCCCCGTCGCGCACGTCCGCGAAAGCGGGATAGGAGAACGAGCGGTAGGAATCGGGCCGTGTGCGGTCGTGAGAGTAGATGCCGACCACCCGACCTGGGCGCTCCGACCCGGCCAGCGGCTTGAACAACACGCCGTTCACCAGGCTGAACACGGCGGCATTGGCGCCTATGCCCAGCCCAAGCACCAGCACGGCGGTCAGGGTGAAGGCGGGAGCTTTCAGGAGAAGGCGGACACTGTAACGCAAATCCTGCAGCAGTGCGGACATCGGACGCCCTCCGACCGGCGGTGCCGATGACCGGTTGACGGACCCGTCGGGCACGGCCTGGCCCTGGTGGGAAATTGCCTCAGCGGCGAGAGAGGTTGCACGCAGTCGCCGACGTACTCCGGAATACGTGGACGCGCCTGAAAGGTTCCATTCGGCGGATACGACGTGGAAGAGAAGTAGTGAGCGCTAACGGTAGATCCGCAGCTGCATGAAGCCCGACAGCGCGCTGGTTCCGTACTCGCTCCGAAGAACAGGACCGTCGGGGGGCCGCCCGTAGGGAACGTCAGCGGTTGCAAGCATGGAGATCCGGTCGCTGAAGGTCAGCGTTGCAGAAGGCGCGATCACGCCGGAACCGTCGACCGGGCTGTGGAGCCACTGGCCGGACAGCGCAAGCTCGGGCGAGAATTCATGGGACGCGAGCACGGTGCATGAGCGTCTCCGCGTTCTCGCCGTCGAGGTTCGCGGTCGGTTCGTCGGCGAGTACCAGTCTCGGCCGCGCCGCCACGGCGCGGGCCACCGCGATACGCTGCTGTTGGCCGCCCGAAAGCTCGTTGGGCCGCCGGCTGGCGAGATCGCCGAGACCCAGCTCGTCGAGCACCTCCTTCGCACGCGCCCGACGTTCGCCCCCGATCGACTGCAGCTCCAGGATGAACTCGACGTTCTCGAGGGCCGTCAGAACCGGCACCAGGTTGTAGGCCTGGAAGACGAACCCGATCGAGTGCAGCCGGAGCTTTGCGCGGGCGTGCCTGGATAGACCGGCGATATGCCTGCCCAGCACAATGAGGTCGCCCGAGCTGGGAAGGTCGAGCGCGCCGACGAGATTCAGCAACGTCGTCTTGCCGCTGCCGGACGGGCCGACCACCGCGAGGAATTCTCCCTCGCGCACGTCGAGATCGACGCCGCGCAGCGCCGGCACCTCGTGTTTGTTGAGGTGGAAGACCTTGGCGAGCGCTCGCGTCGTGATGATCGTCTCGCTCATTGCGCCACCCGCAGGGCAACCGCCGGGTCGGTCCGCGCCGCGAACCAGGCGGGATACAGCGAAGCGATGATCGTCGCCCCGAATGCCACCGCAATCACGCAGGGAACAATCCAGATGCCGAAATCCGCGTAGAAGATCGGCTCGATGATGACGCCCTGAAACGCATAGCCCCCGCCCATGTACTTCCGGAAGTCGAGACCGGCCGTCGCAATCCACCAGACGACAGGCAGGCCCAGCACGAGCCCGACCACGGATCCGGCGAACCCGAGCGTCACGGCCTCCAGCAGCACCAGGCGCACCATCCGCCCGGCGTTCATGCCCACTGCTGACAGCACGGCGAATTCCCGCCGGCGTTCGAGGACCGCCGCGAGTTGCGCGCTCGCAACGCCAAGCACCACGATCAGCAGGATGATGGCGCCGATGAAGCGGGACGCCGCCCTGTCCTGCTCCATGTGGCCCCTGAATTCCGGTGCGATCTCGCCCCACGTCAGGACCTCGTCGCCTCGGGCCACGTGCGGCGGCAGCTGCGCCCGGACCGTGTCCGTCAGGCGCCAGTCGCGCAGGATAACGGTCACCTCGCCCGCGCCGGCGAGATCCGTGAGTCGCTCGACGTCCTGGAGACTCGTCTGGCAGATGCCGGCGTCCACGTCGTCGCTGCCCGTTGCGACAATGCCGACGATACGAAGCATCGCGCTTTCGATGCCGCCGCCCCTGCCTACCGCGCTTGCCAGCATCTCATCGTCCAAATCGGCGTTGAGCCGATCGGCGATCGCCTTTCCGACGACCACCGCCCCAGCCTCGCCCGGCCGCAGGTATCGCCCGCGTTGCACCCGTTGCACGAATCGGAACGTGCGCGGCTCGTTCTCCGGATCGACGCCTACCATCTCCACCGGCACCACGTGCGTGCCCATCGCGAGCAGCACCTGTGCTCGCGCGCGCACGGTCACGGCCGCGATGCCGGGCAGGGCCCGGGCCGCCGCCAGATCGCGGCGCCAGTCGGCGAGACGCAGCCGGGGATCGCGCCGCTCGTTCCAGCCTGCCGGCACGACACGCATGTGGCCTGCGCCGCTGTACGCGCCCATCCGTGCGAACAGCTCGTCCCGCCCGCGGTTGACGCTCTCCATCACGAGCGCGAGCGCGCAGCCTATCGCGATGCCGAGGATCGCCAGCGCGGTCCGGCGCGCATTCCGCCCGACGCTGCGCACGGCGTACTTCGTCGAGACCCAGGCCATTATTCCCTCAGTGCCTGCGCCGGCTGCAACCGCGCCGCCCGCACGGCCGGCCAGACGGACGCGATGATCGACGTCACGATCG
>Ga0315282_10007783_pt1 | contig 17501 bp, 15 predicted proteins | sample YL17G07_20_MG_FD_203693 | JGI IMG/M metagenome (GOLD analysis project Ga0315282, IMG submission 203693) | Sediment microbial communities from Yellowstone Lake, YNP, Wyoming, USA - YL17G07_20 | ecosystem: Environmental > Aquatic > Freshwater > Lake > Sediment | place: USA: Wyoming | collected... | reverse complement strand
CTCGGCGGAGGGGTGGACGGTGGTCAGCTCGGCGTGATCGTGCATCAGCGCCCCCGGGCGCTCCACCAGGCCGGCGGCGCTGCCAATCACCTGGCGGTTGGTAAACTGCCAGCGGGTATCGGTAACGAACATCTCCTCGGCTGGGAGCGAAAGGAGGGTAAGCTGCTCGCCCTGACCAGCCAGGACGAGGGAGTCCCAGCCCGTTCCGGCGGCGCGCAGCAGTTTATCGATGGCGGCCTGGTAGCTGGCCGCGGCGGCATCCCGCCGGCTTTGCGACCCGCTGAACCAGAACCAGTCCATATCGTCTTCCAACACAGCATAGCCGGGCAAAAGCAGGCCGGCCCACGGGTTGTCTGTGACAGGGTCCGCCGTGCCGGCGGGATTCACCAGGCGCAGGCCGGCGGGCGGGTCGACGATGCGCAGGTTGCGCTCTTTGCGGTGTCCGAACAGCGGCCAGGCAAAGGCCGCCAGCAGGTGACGCCCGGCGGTGAGAGCATAGCGCCCATCCGGGCTGATTACCCCATCGATGGCGGCCGCCATGCCTTCCAGGGCAAGCTGAATCTCGGCCGGAGCGAGCAGCTCGAGCAGGGTGGCCATCCCGGCGTTGGCCGAGGCGAAATGGTTGGCTTCGACCGCCCCGGGATGCGCCAGGCGCACAGCCGGCAGGCAGAAATTCAGATCGGTCAGCCGCCTGACCAGGTTGGCGCCCAAAAAACGCCGGAAAAAGACCGGCCGGCGGGTGAGCAGGGCCACATCGCGGCGATGCAGGTCACCCCACGGGCCGCCCGCCGCCGGGTAAAGCTCGACCGCCGGGCTGAATTCCAGCCCGTCTTCAAGGCGGGCGTCGTACAGCTCCTGGGGTTCCATCTGGATGCTCACTTTGGGCGTGCTGGCGGCCCAGGCCTTCAGCCAGGCCGTCTCCCAGGTGCTGTCCGAGATGATGCGGCGCCTGGTGCGGGCTGGTCTCAGACCCACCTCCAGGTCGAGCTGGACTAAAAGGCCAGCCTGCTGGGGCCGGTTGTGGAAATCGCCCACCTGCCAGTGGCTGGCAATCACGGCCAGCTCGTTACGCCCGGCCGCCAGGTAAGGGGTCACATCGATCTCATCGTACTGAAAGTGCTCTGGCCAACTGCGCCCCGGGCCGTCCGCCACCCACTCGCCGTTGACGAACAGGCGGTAGGCGCCGTCCACGGCGATCTTGAGGCTCCCGGACAGCGCTTCGCCGGACGGCGCCAGGCGAAAGGTCTTGCGGGCCAGGATGACCTGGTGATAAGGGGTATAAGAATCCTGGCGGCGCCAGATCCAGAAGGCGGATAAAGAAGGGGAAGAAGGCATGGCACGCTCCGCGTCCGAGGGATGGGGTGAATTGATTATACGCCTACAGCCATGAAGCGGCCTGATCTCGTAATCCATGTATAATAGAGTCATCCTTTCGCTTTGTGGGGAGCGAAATGCCTGATTATTCTGGCCTGTCAATTGGACGCTATCACATCATCGAGCCGCTCGGGCAGGGCGGCATGGCGACGGTTTACCGCGCCTTCGACACGCGTCTGGAGTGCGACGTGGCGGTCAAGTTTATCCGCATGGAGCGCCTGACGCGTGAAGAGACTGAAAAGACCCTCAAGCGCTTCGAGCGCGAGGCCAAGGAGCTGGCGCGCCTGACCCATCCCAACATCGTCAAGGTGACCGATTTCGGCAAGTACAAGGGCACGCCCTACCTGGTGATGGAATACCTACCGGGCGGGACGCTCAAGCAGTATGCCGGGAAACCTGTGCTGTATGACCAGGCCGCCCGCCTGCTGGCGCCGGTGGGGCGGGCGCTGGAGTATGCCCACGAAGAAAATCTTATCCACCGCGACGTCAAGCCGGGCAATATTTTGCTGACCGCCAGGGGCCAGCCGATGGTTTCGGATTTCGGCATCGCCAAGATCCTGGATGTGGAGGGCGGTTCGACCCTGACCAGCACCAACGTGGCCATCGGCACGCCGGAATACATGGCGCCCGAGCAGTGGCTCAACCAGGTTTCGGCGCAGAGCGACATCTACGCCCTGGGGATAGTATTCTACGAGCTGGTGACCGGACAACGACCCTACACGGCCGATACCCCGGCGGCGGTGTTCCTCAAGCAGTCCAACGATCCGCTGCCGCGCCCGCGCAGCTTTGTGCCCGGCCTGCCTGAAGAGGTGGAAAAGGTGCTCTACAAGGCGCTGGCCAAGAAGCCGGAAGAGCGCTACGCCAGCATGGGTGAGTTTGCCGCGGCGCTGGAAGGATTGGTCAGCCCGGCCAGGCCGGTCCAGCCGCCGCAGCCGGAGGTTTTCGAGGCGGTGGCCATGCACCCGGAAGCGCTTGCCGCTGCCTTCAAACCGTCGGAACTGGAGATTCTACAAACGGAAAAAACCAGGCCAGGAATCCCGGTTGCGCCGCCGGCTGCCAGCACGCCGGCGGCTGGAGTGGTTGAACCACCGCCAGCCGACAGCGGCATCATCCCGGTCAGCCTTCCGGCGGAAACTGCTCCAGCCGGACTCCCTGTAAGCAGGTGGGTATGGACAGCGGTTGGGGTAATCGTTCTGCTTGGGCTGGCAGCGTTGGCAGGCTGGGGGATCAGCAAGTACACCTTCAGCCCGGAGTTGAAGCAGACAGCGCAGGCCCTGGCCGGACTGTCGGTAAAGAGCACACCTGCACTGCCCGGGCCAACCTTGTCCCAGATGGTGCCTGCCACTCCGATCCTGACGCTTTGGCCCACCCAAGGGGTTGGCTCGACCAAAATCTCACCCAAGGAAGGCATGCTGCAAGTATATGTCCCGGCTGGCGAGTTCCTGATGGGCTCGAACAAAGCCAAAGACAGCCAGGCGGGAAGCGATGAGCTGCCGCAGCATACGGTCTACCTGAACGCTTTCTGGATCGACCGGACCGAGGTAACCAACGCCCAGTATGCCCGCTGTGTGGCAAGCGGCCAGTGCACACCACCAAGTAATACCGGCTCGTATACCCGTTCCTCCTATTATGGGAACAGCCAGTATGATGACTATCCGGTGATTTACGTGGACTGGAACCAGGCGCAAGCCTACTGCACCTGGGCCGGGAACCGGCTGCCGAGCGAGGCGGAGTGGGAGAAGGCCGCCCGCGGCGTGGACGGGGGCATTTACCCGTGGGGAGAATTTGCGCCGGAACAAAGCCTGCTGAACTATAATCAAAATAAAGGTGATACAACCGCAGTGGGCAGCTATTCCTCTAAAGCCAGCCCATACGGCGCGCTGAACATGGCCGGCAACGTGTGGGAGTGGGTGAACGACTGGTACAGCGATAGCTTTTACCAGCAATCGCCTGCGCGCAATCCAACCGGGCCGGCCACGGGGACCTCTCGTGTGCTGCGCGGCGGCTCCTGGTTCAGTTATGTTAGGTACGTCCGCTCTGCCGACCGAAGCGGGGCCTATCCCGGCTACGGGAGCGACGATTTCGGGTTTCGGTGCGCTGCCTCGCCTTAGTTCTGGTCTTTTGGTTTTCTACTCTTCTGACCCTCTGCGAGGGTGCTGCGCGAGGGCTTTGCCCACTTCATCTTCCGCTACAGCCTGCTCGCTTCGCAGCCGCAGGCGGAATAGGTACACGCGAGGATAGTGTTATGCCTTGTCTAACCCAGGCACGATTGTGCGTCTACAGGTTGAAATGGTTGTATGGGACCGTCGTGCCTCTACGTCTTGCGGTGGGTCGCTGTGCGAGACACCATGGATTTTACCCAACGCCGTTTTGGGGATCTATCTGGCTGTAATCACTGAAGTGTAGCTATAACAGGACGATATCCTGCTCTAACAATCCCCAATCAGCAATCTTCAATCAAAAATTCTCTTCCATGCACACCAGCGCCCCCAGGGCCGTGCCCGTGCCCGGATTGGGCGGGATAATAATGTTCGCCCCGTAAAACCCGGCCACCTCGTCCAACACCTGGCGCACGGAGAGCAGGTCTACCAGGTGCCCGGTGACCACGATATTCTCAAGGCCCTCGGCGTGGGCGGCGTTAATGGCGATCACGGCGATCACCTGGCCGACCAGGCGCACCAGCCCGGCGGCGACGTCTTGCGGAAGAAGCAAAACCCCTTCCTGAACCACCAGGCCAAAGTTGACCGCGTTGGCATTCAGCGGCAGGCGCCCTACCGCCGCCCCAACCGCCTCGACCAGGGTCAGGTCGACGTGGTTGGCGTCGCCCAGCAGGGCCAGCCGGTCGATCTCCAGCGGGTCGGTCTCGCCCAGCAGCAGGCGCCCCAGCCCCTGCAGCGTGCCGCCCCCCACGGCGCTGCCGGTGACATGAGCGGCCGTGCGCCCGCGGGCGGCTACCATGGCGGTGCCCGAGCCGCCGCTGACCACCAGGGCCTCTTCCAGCTTGGCCAGGTACAGCCCGCCCCGCCCAATGGCAGCCACCTCGCTGATCTTGACCAGGCGCGTGCCGCCCACCTGGTCGGGCAGCAGGCGGTACTGCCCACCCGTCACCGCTACCCGTTCGAGCGGGCCGAAGCGCTCCAGCAGCGCCTCGAACTGCTCCAGCACCGGCCGGCCGGTGTTGGGCAGGCGGGTATGCTCCAGCTCGCCACCGCGGCGCAGGAGGATGTTGATATTCGAGATGCCAAGGTCGAAAGAGGCGGACATGGAGTAATTATCAATCTAAAATCAGAAATCAGCAATCTACAATCACAAATCCGAAATCTCTTTGAGATATTTGTCGCGGTTGGCCAGGCGGGCGGTTTTGCCGCTGGAGGTCTTGGCGATCCAGTGCGGGCCGGTGATGTAGACGTTGCGCAGCGCCACGGCTGAGCCGCGTGTCACCGTCTGGCGGATCGAGGCAGCGATCTGTTCACGTTCCGCTTCGGCTTCGGTGTCCACTTCGGCCACGATGACCACGTCTTCAGTGCCGGCTTCCTCGTTGAACACGCCAAAGGCCACCACCCGCCCCGGGTGCACCCCTTCGACCTCCATGGCCAGCGTCTCCAGGTCCTGGGGGTAGATATTCTTGCCGCCCACAATGATCAGGTCCTTCTTGCGCCCGCTGACGTACACCTCGCCCTCCGCCATGTAGCCGTAATCGCCGGTCAGGTACCAGCCGTCGCGGAAGGCTTGCTCGGTGGCGTCCGGTCGGTGATAGTAACCGGCCAGCATGCAGTCGCTGCGCAAGGCTACCTCGCCCACGCCGCGCTCGGGCAGCCGGCGGCCGTCATCCGCCACGACTTTGACCTGCGTGCCGCGCACCGGCCGGCCGGCCGAGAGCATCTTGATTGACGGTCGGCCGGGCGAGGCCGGACGCGCCTGGCGCTCGATCTGGAAGGCGTCCCGGTCGATCTCGTCCACCGTCACCGGGCCGTCCAGGCCGCCCTGCGTGACGGCAAAGACGTTCTCGGCCATGGCGTAGCAGGTGGCCAGCGCTGCGGGGCGCAGCCCGTAAGGGCGGAAGCGTTCGAGGAAAGCCTGGTGGCTGGCGTAGCGCATCGGCTCCGAGCAGTTGCTGATGGCGCGCCAGCTCGACAGGTCCACCCCCGCCAGGTCACGTTCGCGCATCTTCTGGGCGCAGAAATTGTAAGCAAAATTGGGCAGCCAGGACAGCGTGCCTTTATAACGCGAGACGGCCTGCATCAGCTTATAGGGGGCGCGTACCCACTCGAAGGGCGACATAAGCACCAGCGGGACGCCCCACAGGATGGGCATCAAGAAGCTGGCGATCAGGCCCATGTCATGGTAGAGCGGCAGCCAGGAGACGATTACGTCTTCGGGGACCAGGCGCAGGGCCTGGCTGTAGCTTTCGAGCTGGTTGAAGACGGCCTGGTGGGTGAGCGCCACGCCCTTCTGCAGGCCGGTGGTGCCGGAGGAGTGCTGCAGCAGGACAATATCCTGCGGCAAGCGGCGCATCCCGCCCAGAGTGGCAAAATCCGGATCGAGCGGTGCGCCAATTTTATCCGAGGCGATCACGGCCCGAACCGGCGACCCCGGCTGGAGGGCGGCGTGCACCTCGGATGCGAAATCCGGGTATGTGACGATGGCGGAAGGCCGGGTAATGGCCACCAGCGCCGCCAAATCGGCGCGGTAGCGCTCGGGCAGCAGCTTTTCGGTCAGGAAGGGCATGATGGAAGGGATGGCGCCGTGCAGGATTGCCCCGAAAAAGGCATAGATCAGGTCGTAGCCGTGTTGGAGGATCAGCACCACCACCTCGCCCGGCTGAACGCAGCGCTGCTCGAAGGCCCGGGCGTAAGCCGCAGCTCCCTGCAAGAGCTGGCGGTAAGTCAGCGGTTGGTCGGGCTGCCCGCTCAGCAGCACGTACAGCGCCACCCGCTGCGGCTCTTTTTCGTAGAAATTTTTCAGCAGGTCGGAAAAAGTCGGCATGGTCAGGCCTGGCGGGCGCGGATCAGCTCCGCCAGTTGGTTGAGCGTGTCGAAGGTCTCGGCGTTCAGCTCGGAATCGCCGATGCGCACGCCGTAGGTATCCTCGACCAGCAGGGCCACGTCCACCAGGCTGAACGAATCGATCACGCCGCTGGAAATGAGCGGTTCATCCGGCTTGAGGATGAGCTTGGGCTGCTTGAGGATTTTGGCAGCGATGTGCTGCGCCAGGGCAGGTACGATGTCGTCGGTCATGCTAACTCCAAAGAAAAGGATTTCACCGCAAAGACATAAAGATCACAAAGAGGACAAAGAGTAAGAGGAAGAGGAAAAAAGAAAATTAGAGTTTTGCTACAAAGACAAAAAGTCCGCGAAGTATAAAAAAGATCATTCTTTGGTTTTTAATAAAATTTTTCTTTGTGCCCTTTGTAACTTTGCGGTGAAATTTCCGTGACTTTGTGATGAATCATTTAATCCAGATGATGTTGGTAAGGCTGATGAAGTCGTTGTTGGACAGGCCTATTTTATCATCCAATTGGGTAACCTTGTTGGTCGCCAGGTCGAGCAGGCGGAAGGCCAGGCTGTACTGGTTGTAGATTTGCAGGGTCGAGGTCAGCAGCAGGCGCCGGCCATCCGGCGACCAGGTGACCTGCGGCTCCAACCCGCTGGTAGAGGGCAGCTCGCGCGTGCCGTAGGCGGGCAGGCCGAGCAGCACGTTGCGGATCTTCTCCCAGGCGCCGGTGTAGCTGTCGCGCTGCAGGATTTGCAGGGCCAACTGCTTGCCGTCCGGCGACCAGGCATAGTTCAGCAGGCGGTAATCGGCAGCCGTGCCGCCCAGGTCGACCTTGCGGTCGGTCTTGCGGTCCAGGCGGGCGACGAACAGGCTGCTTTTGTTCTGGGCGTCGCTGCGGGTATAGGCAAAGTAATTGCCGGCCGGCGAAAAGGCCGGGCTGCGTACGTCGGCCAGCTCCTGAGGTGGGGCGCCATCCAGGGTCGAGACCCACACCGGCGGCGGCGCGGCGCAGCCCTCCGGGCTGCAGGGGCCCTGTCCCCAGTACAGATGAGTCGCGTCCGGCGAAATGTACAGCTCAACTGGGCTGGACTGCGCCGGGGTCAGGCGCGTCCACGTATCGGCGGCGCCAAGGTCTACTTGCCACAGGGCCGGCGAGCCGTCGCGGCTGTCGATCACCGCCAGGGTCTGCCCTTCGGCCAGCCAGGCAGCGCCCTGCTGCCCGGCCGGGTAAAAGGTGTGCGTCAGCAGGGTTGGGCTGGAGCCGTCCAGGGCTACCTGGTACAGATCAGTGTCGTGGTTGACCAGCAGCGCCTGCCCGTCCTCGGCGGCAGCCTGCAGCTTGAAGCCCGCCCCAATCACCTGCGTGCGCTGGAAAGTCTGGGGGTCGAAAGCGTAGATGCCCTGGTAGCTGGTCTGGCTGCCTGAGCGCTGCTCGACGGTGAAGACCAGCTTGCCCGCCAGCGATCCGGGAGTCAGCGCCACTGGCAGGACGGCGGTGGGTTGGGCGACCGGCGTGGCTGCTGGCGCAGTGGGGGTGACTGTGGGCGCTTCAACCCCTGCAACGCCGCGCCAGACCGCATCCAGCGCCTGCAGAGCGGTCAGAGAGCGCACCGGCCAGGCCAGGTCCTCGGAGATGTGGAAACCGTCGTTGCGCACGGGGTCCAAGCCGTGATAGGGTAGCGGCTGCACCGCCCGCCAGAAATTCCACAGCGGCAGGTCGTATTCGTAAGCCAGTCTGGCGGTCGCCAGGTTGAGGCTGTTATCGCCTTCCACGTTGTCGGCCTTGGTGGAGAGGATCGGCACGGCGCCGTGGGCGATGGAAAAATCGATGATTTTGCGCATGTAGTCGACGTAGCGCTGGGTAGTGCGCCCCTGCCACCACACCTCCAGGCTGATGATCACAAAACTGGGCCGGTGTGCGCGCACTTCGCACTCCAGCGGCGTCTCGCCGGCCTGGCAGGACGGGTCGGCCCACATCGGCGAGAGCACTGAGGCGGCGTTGAAGCCGCCTTTGACAGCCATGCCGTCCCGGTTGAACGAGCCGGCGAACTGGTCGATGGTTTCTTGCAAGGCGGCCGCCTGGTCAGCCGGCAACTGGTAGCGCCCGGGTTGGTCGAACATGCCCATCAGGGCTTCCTTGATGCTCTGGCAGTCGCCGATTTTGGAGAAGGCGTGCGGGTCCCCCCCCTGAGCCAGGCCCTGCTGGTAGATCTGGCGGGCGCGCCCGGTGGCCTGCGGCACTACCGGCCAATCCTGCCAGTCTTCGGGAGGGAGGCGGGTGTCTGGGGTAGCCGAAAGGGTGGGCGTGGCCTGGGAATTAATGCCCAGGCTGGATGGGGTATCCGTCAAGGTCGTCCCGGTCTGGGTCGAGATTGGCATTGGGCTGGGGGAGGAAGGCAAAGCGCCGGTCGGGGCAGTGGTTAGCGGCGCAGTCGGGTCCGCTGGAAGCTGAGTCGCCGGGGCCAGCGCCTGCGTTACGGGCGCGGTGCAGCCCGTCAGGAGGGCGAACACGGATAAATATAAAACGATTCTTAGAAGCAGTTCATAGAGATTATTTCTCATTTGTGTGTCACCCCGCGCCAGACAGCTTCCAGCGCCTGCAGGGCTGTCAGATTGCGGATGGCCCAGCCGCTCTGCATTGCCGCGGGGTCGTCGAAGCGGTTGGGACCGTTTGTCAGATGTGCTCCGTCATCCTGCAGCCCGTGGTCCGGCAGGGGTTGCATGGCGCGCCAGTAGTTCCACAGGGGGATATCGTATTCAGCCGCCAGGTGGGCAATGGTGGCGTTGATGTGATTATCCCCTTCCAGGTTATCCGCCTTGGTCGCCAGGACTGGCAGCACTCCCCGTCCGACCAGGTAATCCAACACTCTGCGCAGGTTACTTTCGAAGTCCGCCGGGTGCGGCGAATCGTTGGTGCCCAGCATGACCAGCGCCAGGCTGGGCCGCCAGATGCGCAGCTCGCAGTCCAGCGGCGACTCGTCCGGCTGGCAGGCGGAGCGATCGGCCCACAGGGGGCTCATCAGCGAAGCGGCGTTGAAGCTGGATTTGGCCGCCATGCTGGTACGTTTGAACGAGCCGGGAAAATAATCGATCACCGACTGCAAATATCCAAATGGGCCCAGCGAATAAGCGCCCGGGCCGTGGTCGAAATCGGTCAGGAACCACACTGCCTGGCTTTCGCAGTCGCCTATCTTTGAAAAAGCGTGCTCAAGGTTCCCCTGGCCCAGGCCGGCCTGGTAAATGGCGCGGGCCCTGTCGCTGACCGTGGGGACAATCGGCAGGCCCTGCCAGCCGGCAGGGGTGGCGGACGACTCGGCCGGCTCGGCTGGCCGAGAGGGGGTTTCGAGCAGGGGCGTAGGGGCAGGCGCAGTGCTGGCGCCCTGGGCCGGAGTAGCCGCCAGGCTCGGGCTGGGAGTCATAGCCTCCGGCGTGGCAGCCTGCGTCGCTGGCGCCACTTGCGACACTTGCGCCACTTGCGTCACTTGCGTGACAGACGGCAGGGGAAGGGGCGTCGCCAGCCTCGCCTGGGCGGGGCGGCTGACGCAGCCGGCCAGAAGGCCAGCCAGGGTCAGGACTATCAATAGTAATGTACACAGGCTCAGGGGTTTACTCACGGTTAGAAAGATTAGCGGCAGGCTTTCTGCAAGATGGCTGCACCCAGGCGCTGGGTCAGCAGGGCCTCTCCCGCCGGAGTCAGGTGAATGGCAGAGTTGGTGAACTCGCTCTCCGGGGCCAGATTCCACAGGTCCAGGTAACTCCAGCCCTTCTGCTGGCTGCGCTTGACCAGGAGCTGGCGGTATTGGTCATAAACCCAGCGGGGATAAAAGAAATTATAACGGAGATCGCTGTTCTTGCCAGTGCTGACCAGGATCGGCTCGTTGACCAGCAGCGCTGGCGTGGCTGCAACGGCGTTCATACCGGCGTCCAGCACGTCGAGGGCCAGGCCCTCCGGCGGTAAAGTGGGCGGCTGCCAGCCGTGGAAGGTGACGTCGCTATCCAGGTCGCGCTGGGCGCGCTCGTAATTGGTGGGATATTCCTGGTCGATGCCGGTCGCCGCCCATAAGACGCCGTAGAACTGCAGACGCATCAGGTCGGCCAGGGGCCGGCGCTGCCCGATGATCGTGCGCCCCCACCAGTCCGTGCGCGCCAGAGCCGGGTCGTTGGGGTTGAACTGCAGGTGGTAGCGGGCTGCCAGGCCGGACAGGATAGCTGGGTTGTTGGAGACGATGGGCGAGGCAAGCTGCTTATCGCGCGGGAAAGCCTCCAGGGTGGTCAGCCAGACCACCAAGTCAGGGTGGTAGCGGTTGACCTGGTTGAGCACCATCAGGTCCTTGGTGAGCGCAATGGTGGGGTAGCCCAGGTTGAAGGCGCGCAGGCGCCGGCCGCCGCAGATAGCCAGGTTGGCCGCGTTGAGCTGCCCGGCCAGGGTCTGCTCGGGCCTGAGCAGTATGCCCCACACCGAGGAATCACCCACCAGCACGACCCGGTATTCGTCCGACGCCTTGGCGTCCCCGGCGATCTCGTGCGAGGCGAGCATAGCCGGCAGGCTGTACAGGCTGAGGTTGTAGGAGCGGGCAGGGTCTTCGCCAAAGGGGAAGCGCTCCCGCCCGGGAAAGAGCAGGTTGTAGGCCGAGAGGCTACCGAGTAGATCGGTAATACCCCCAGATTTTTGGGGGGCCGGGTTCCAGGCGACAAAGACCAGGTTGGCCGCCACGAACAGCGCCAAGGCTTTGAGGATCACGTTGCGGATAAATCTCGCGTCCCTCATTTTCCTCCGTTAAGGGCGCGGCGCAGGGCGTCCAGCGTCTCGAGGGCGCTGAAGCTGCGCCGGTCCCAGCCATCCGTGCTCAGGTAGACGTCGTTGCGGTTGGGGTCCAGGCCGCCGTTGGGCAGAGTCTGCGCCGCCGCCCAGAAATTCATCAGGGGGATGTCGTAATCGTGGGCTATCTGCGCCGTCACCTTGTTGATGCCCTGGTTGCCTTCCACGTCATCGGCCTTGGTGGAAAGCACCGGCAGCGTGCCGTTGGCGATGACCAGATCCACGATTTGGCGGAGGTACTTGCCGTAAACCTCGGCCGAGGCGCCTGGCAGCCAGTTGGTGCCCAGGTTAATGAATATAATGCTGGGCTTGCGCACGCGCAGCTCGCAGGCTACCGGCGATTCGTCCGGCTGGCAGGCGCTTTGATCGGCCCACAACGCCGACAGGGCGGTCGGGGCGCTCATGCCATCCCGCACGGCCAGGCTCTTGCGCGAGAACGAGCCTTTATAGTAGTCGATCGTTTCCTGCAAATACTGGTGGGTGGCGCCCAGGGAGTAGCGGTTGGTCTCGTAGATGCCGAGGAAGACGTTTGGCTCGCTTTGGCAGTCGCCTACTACGGAAAAAACGTGTGGGTCATTGTCGGCGGCGATGCCGCGCTGGTAAATCTGGGCCGCCACGCCGCTGACGGTCGGCACGACCGGCCAGGAGCTCCAGTAATACGGGTCGGGGCGTATGTCGGTCGTAGCGGTGAAAGTGGGGGTGAGGGTGGGCGTGGCGGAAGAGGTAGGCGTGACGGAAGGGGTGGGTGTGACCGACGGGGTCAGCGTGGCGGTCGGGCTGAAAACAGGCGTTGGGGTTTGGGTTGGCGTCGGTGCGGCGGTGACTGTGTTCGGCGGCCGCGTAACCGCGCTCACCTGGGCGGGTGTACTGGTTGCGCAGGCGGACAAGAGAAGAAAAGAAACCACAGACCATGGCACCAGCGCCCATGGCACGTGTAAACACAGATAAATAAAAATTTTAACAACTAGCCCAGAAGGCCCTTCGCTCCGCTCAGGGTGACAGCCCTGTATCGTTTCCATCATCTTACTCCGAATAACTTTAAAAATACCTGCCAGGACAGCCCGGTAGAGGGCAGGGCAAACCACACCCAGCCCAGGGCCACGTAGTGGAAGGTGAGCAGCCCGCCGGCCAACGCCAGGCCCTGTTTGAGCGCCGGGCGGGCGGCCAGGTCGGGCAGGCGCGGGCGCACCCACTCGGAATAACGGTTCTGAACGAACAGGCCCAGCCCGTGCCAGGCGCCCCACAGCACGAAGTTCCAGGTCATGCCGTGCCACAGGCCGATCAGCAGCATGGTGGTAATTTGTGTAATGAAGATGATCACCGCCGCCGAGAGCTTGCGCCCGCCGGTGCGCAGCCAGCGCGTCAGCGGGTTGAAATAATAAGCGCGGAACCACTGGGTGAGAGTCATGTGCCAGTTGTTCCAGAACTGGGCCAGGTTGGGTTTGAGATAGGGAGCGTTGAAATTCTCAGGCAGGGCAATTCCCACCAGCCGCCCCAACCCGATGGCGATATCGGTGTAGCCGCTGAAATCGAAGAAAATCTGCAGGGTATAGGCGTAGAGCAGCACCCACATCCAGCCGGCCGAGCGCACCTGGGCGGCGTTGGCGGCATTCAGCGCGACCAGCGCCAGGCTGTCTGCCACGACGAATTTCTTGAACAGCCCTACTACCAGGCGCTGCCCGGTGACGACGAGTTCCTGGGACTGAAGTCCCAGGCTAGTCTTTCCTGAGGTTTTATCCCCAGGATTCGATGCCCCCGGCCGCAAATCCTTGATAAAGCGCTCTACCCGGTCGATCGGCCCGGCTGTGAAGGACGGGAAAAAGATCACGTAAATCACATATTCCTGCAGGGTCACCCCCGGCAGGCGCCCGTTCTGGCGCTCGCGCAGCGTGTGCACCAGGCGAAAGGCCAGGTAAGAAAAGCCCAGCCAGCGCAGGTCGGTGGCGGCGGCCAGGCTGGCCTCCTGCCCCATCAGGGCGCGCAGGGCGGCGCTGGCCAACTGCGCCAGGGTGGGCAGCTTGAGCACCACCAGCAGTGCGATCAAAAGCACAATCCAGACGGAAACCCTAAGGGTCTCCGAGACCCTTAGGGTTTGTCGTGAGTGTCGTGAGAGCAGCCAGGCCAGCCCGGCGATGGCGATCACCCCCAGGGCGACCTGCTCGAAGAGCGGTGGGCGCCCGGCCGTCAGCAGGCCATCCAGGCTGAGGAAACGCGTCAGCCCCACCAGCAGCACTATACCAGCCAGCACCGCCGCCGCCGGCCAGTTTGCCCGCCAGGACCAGTCGCGCCCCTCGGGTGGGATGATGATCAGCCAGCTCAACACCACCAGCCCCAACGTGGCGGTGGGCAGCCAAAAATCCATGTAGCGGATGGGCGCCAGCGGCTGCAGCCAGTAAATGGCCAGGGCGCTGGACACCAGCAGGAACCAGTTGCGCCCGCGCTGCCTGAAGATCAGCCGGTAAGCCAGCGCCAGGGCGGCAAAAATCAGGATATCACGCAGCCCCATCTAAAAGCCCTGGTAGATCCACAAGGGAGAGGCATCGGCCGTGCAGATAATCAGCAGGAACAGCGCTAGGCACAGCGCCAGCGCCCACAGGTTTTCGCGTGAGAAAATCCGGCGCAGCAGGCTCAATGGTAGCCGCATACCCGCCACTCGCCGCCTTCCTGGATCACCTTGTAGGTGCGCGGGCTCAGATCCAGGTTTTGTTTTTCACCATTATAGGTAGCCACGATGTTGCCTTTGCAGTTAACCAGGGTGGCGCTGCCGTCTTTGCCGGTCTCCTGGCAAGAAACGCCTTCCAGTGTGGCGGTCACGGCCTGGAACGAATCCATTTCCAGGGTGGCCTCGGATTCCCAGGCCTTGCAGGACTGGTTGGCCAGCTTGGTGGCATCTTTGGCGACCAGCGCCTGCAGGTAAGTCTGGACGGCCTGCACCGCCGGGTTGCTGCTGCCCCCGGCCTGTGCGCCGCAGGCGGCCAGCAGGGTCGAAGCCGCCAGAAGGGTAAATAAAACCAGGCAAGATATTCGTTGCATGCTTCCTCCAATGGATAAAGAAAGATTATATCCTGCCTGGGGGGAAAGGAAAAGAGTCGTCAGGTTTCAGTAAAACAAGTTACACGACTGACGTGTTGGGTACCAGGTTGGGGTTTTATATTTTCTTTTCGATATAGTGCACACCCTCTAGCCCTTTAAAGTGCGCGTCCTGCGTCCACAGGATGGCGTTGTACTTACGAGCAGTGGCAAGAATTATGCTGTCAGCCATTGATAGTTTTTGTTCAAGGGAAATCACTGCCGCGCTGAGTGCAATTTCTTGATTTAAGTCTACTACCTGTGCGATTGCCATCCAAACAACGGCGGCCAAGGCTTCTTCATCATCGTCGCGCTGTGAGACAATTCGTTTGTAGACTTCAGATATGCATATGGTCGGCACAAGCAGCGCACCTGTGGCGTGGATGACCGGCGCAAAGAAAGCTGTATTTGCGTTTTTGGTAAAATATTCGAGCCAGCCCGATGAATCGACCACGTTCATCGCTCTTCATCCTCTTCTTCACGCTGAACGTCGGTGTCAATGCCCTCTAAAAACCCTTCGGCTTCTTCGATGGGCGGAACGATGACCATACGCAGGCTTTTTTTGTGCGTGATAAAGACCACTTTTTGTCCTGGTTTTAGACCAAACTGTTCGCGCACTTCACGCGGGATAACGACCTGATATTTGGTTGAGATGGTGGTGGCATGCATTTCCTACACACTCCTTATCGACTGGTTTTTGTAATACGATTATAGCACTTTTCCCCAAAAACCCTATTTCTTATGCCTGATTTTGGCGTTTGTTTCAACTTCAGACGTATAATGCTGCTATATCACAGGAGGCGATCATGAAAAACCCCATTCAGTTTGGCTGGCGCGTGCCGGATTTTCCCGAAGTTATGCTCCCGGATCCGCGCCAGCGCGCTACTTTGCTGCGCGAACAGATCTTCAACTATATGGATACGATCCAGGACGGGCTTGACAGCGCCTGGATGGGCGACCATTTCTTCCCCTGGCCAGCGGCAGACCTGCTCGACCAATCCCTCGACACGCACGAGGCCTGGACGATCATGACCTACTTGATGGCGCGCTATCCCCGCATGCGCATAGGCAGCATTGTGCTCAGCCAGTCTTACCGCCCACCGGCCTTTATGGCTAAGGCGGCCGCCGTGCTGCAGTGGCTGTCAGGCGGGCGGTTGATCTTCGGCGTCGGCGCAGGTTGGAAAGAGAACGAATACCGCGCCTACGGTTACGATTACCCGTCCGACGGGGTGCGCCTGGCCCAGCTCGAAGAGTATGTGCAGATCCTGCGCAAGATGTGGACTGAGGATGCGCCCACCTTCCACGGCAAGTATTATTCCATCGAAAACGCCTACTGCGCCCCGCGCCCCAACCCCGTCCCGCCCCTGCTGATCGGCGGCGCCGGGCCAAAAGTGACCCTGCGCATCGTGGCTAAATACGCCGACTGGTGCAACCTGAACGGCTTCGACCTGGAGATGTGCCGCAGCCGCCTGGAGACGCTGCGCCAGCACTGCCTGGCGGTCGGGCGTGACTATAACACCATTGGCATTACCTATTCCAACGATTGCCTGGCGGTGGCGCCCACCCACACCGAGGCCGAGCGCATGGCGGATGCCAGCTTTTTCGGCCGCTACTCGCGCATGCTCGGCACGCCGGATGAGGTGGCCGCCCAGATTCAGCCCCTGGTCGACCTGGGCGTAACTCACTTCATCTTCCGCTTCGTGGATTTCCCGCGCAGCGAAGGGGTTAATTTATTTATGAAGGAAGTGGCGCCGCGTTTTAAGTAGGGTGGGTTTCCCAACCCAACCGCTACCTGCAATAAGTATTACCCGGTGGGTTAGGAAACCCACCCTACGTTCACTGAGCGGCCCCCCTGGCTGTGGCGCTGTCGGAAGATAACAGCCTGACCTGGCCGCGCCAGCGCCTGTTGGAAAGCGGGCCGGGCGAGTTTTCCTACCCGGCTATCATTCAAACTTCAGATGGGTTATTACACGTGGTCTACAACTACCGGCGCACCACCATCCAGCACGCCGTGTTGGATATGGAGTGGATAGTTAAAATATGAAGAAGCAATCAGAATTTCTAACCAAAAATTAATCTTGTCTAAACCAGATATTTATCAATTTCTAATATTCTAAAATTGATTCGGATTATCCTTTAAAATAGACGATTAGTGATTGTTTTTAAGGAGGGTCCTATGAAAAAGTTCGCCATCGCTCTTTTCATGGCTATTCTAATTGCCGGGCAGTTTTTCACCCCGGTTGCAGCTGCTGCTCCCTCTGCCTGGCAGGCATCCGAATCTTGTGGTGATACCTACACTGTCCATCGTGGCGATTGGTTGGCCAAGATAGCCCGCTACTGTGGTACTTCGCTCAGCAATATCCTGGCACTCAACCCGCAGATCTACAATCCAAACAGGATCTATGCTGGGATGGTACTGCGCCTGACGGGCAGCCGGGAGCAGACGAAGAGGCCGGCCCCCCCGCAACCACGCTACACCCAATCAACATACAACTGGCAGGGCTGGGGTCCCGGTAGTGGTTATTACTACGGGCGGGGGTATTATATTCCCCCCAGCAGTCCCACTCGATATGCACGGATCAGCCTGTCAACCACACGGGCCGGAGCCGGGGATGACGTGACTGTGTCCGTCAGTGGATTTCCTGCGAAGGCAAACATTGACTTCCGCATTGGCCGGAAGGGTAAGTCCTACAGTGTCGCCTACGATGGGAAAACCAATTCGAATGGCACCGCCAGCAAGACGATTACCATTCCATCCAACGCGGATGAAGGACAAGATTGGGTCGTCCGTGTCCTCACCACCGAACTGGTAGACGGGGTCGATCTTTACTCTCCATCGATCCATATCACCAACTGACCGTATTTATCGATAACGGAGCGCCAATTTCGCCAGGTACAACGACGTCAGGGTTGGTGAGCTGTCATCAACACTTTTTTATTTGACACTCTGCGCGAACTAACCATGGCGTAGACAAATAGCATCCCTCTCACCCAGCGAGGTGACGAACCAGTCGATCACCAGCCTGGTCAGCCACTGCTATGGGCTCTCCCAGTTGGTCATCTTCTCGCCCGGCCTGGATATCGTCCCGATCAAGCCAGGGTCATTATCTTAGAAAGGTTAAGTGGCTAACAAAAATTGGACACGAAAAAGGGCAAAAATAAGGTGTAAACTGAGATCACCATGCCCAAAAGAAAACATTTTTCCTCCAGCCAAAAGGCGCAAATCACACTTGAGATCCTGAAA
>Ga0315282_10007781_pt1 | contig 17501 bp, 20 predicted proteins | sample YL17G07_20_MG_FD_203693 | JGI IMG/M metagenome (GOLD analysis project Ga0315282, IMG submission 203693) | Sediment microbial communities from Yellowstone Lake, YNP, Wyoming, USA - YL17G07_20 | ecosystem: Environmental > Aquatic > Freshwater > Lake > Sediment | place: USA: Wyoming | collected... | reverse complement strand
GACTCCCCCCTTCCGCACCATACTTACCGAATTTGCCTTTAAAACCTTTTTGTGCCTTGTTTTCTTTCCGTTGTTCTAATCAATTTTGATATAATCATCGTAAATTGCTATTCTCTGAATCACTATGTTCCGCAGTCTTTTTCGTTCTTCCCGGTTTGTATAAGGATGGATTTCTTCAACCTGTTTAAAGTATTGAGTAACATTTTGACTCTGCACAGTTTTTTTCTGTCTATGCAACAACTCAATCTTTTCCTTTTGTAATTGCTCTATTTTTTTTCTTATCTTATCCTTTGATAAAGTCTCTATATCTAAATCTAAAACTTTTTCTATCTTTGAGTCTATCCGTTTTATTTCTTTTTCTATATTAACATTGACCTCTCTTGTCTGTTCAGATATTGATGTATCAAAAATCTGCCCGATATTTTCTAAAAGTATGCTTTCAAGAAAATCCTCATCTATTTTTCGATAACAGTGTATACCTCCAGCAACAAGTGGCATTACTACAGGAACATGCTTCAGGAAGTTGATCCGCACAATCCGCTTCTTGAAGTTGGATTTCACGGTTTGCCTTTCACTGGAGGATTGAAAGATTAGAAAGAGGGGGGAGAAATCCCCCTCTTTTTTTGCTCGTTCAGTACCTTAGAGTGGTACCTCGAAGTGGAAGGTACATAACCCGTCCATATATTGTATGCCACAAAATCAAGCGTGGCAATTTGTAAAAGATGAAAGCGCGAATAGATCACCCTTGATTTCAGGAGTGTGGCTTGAAAGAAAAGAGTTAACCTCACCCACCCTTTTATTAGTAGCTCGGCGTGCGACTGTTATTATTGACAGGCTGACCGCCTGTGGCAACACCGCCTTGAGGGCGGTAATTCAGAGGGCACGCCGAGCAAAATCTGTAAGACCCCAAGAGAAAAATTCGACTTATTCTAATCCTAATATGGTAGATTTTTCAATAATTTTTGAAGTACATATTCTTGAAATTTGCGGTAAAATTTGAACATCCTTGCCTGGATCTGGAATCTTATAAAATGTATTATCTCAAAAATTGGTCGGTTTTATGCTCTTAAAATACGCCTTATAAAGAAAGGTAACAAGTAATTTACAAACACATTCTAATATTGGGGACATTTTATAAATATCAAAAGAAGAATTTAAACCTCTTTAAGTAGCTCGTTTATTTTCTGTTGTACTTCTTTCCAATTGTTGACAATTACTAATTTGCCATTTTTTATAAATTCTTCTATGCTAGAATGATCCTGATTCCATGGTTGAGAAAATAGTATTGCTTTGCCGTCTTGCTTTTCAAGGAAAGCTTTTATGTTTCCAATATAGTCATCAATTAAAATATCAATTTTTTCACTAGCATTTTGTTTCTCGCCCTCTTTTAAATTATAATACTCGTCATATCGTATTTTATTTTTCCACAGCCATATTTTAGTCCAAAGGCTAGAATTGGCTGGCCTCGCACTTGCGATAACAATTCTGTATTTTTTAATTAGATGTCTAATTACTTTATTTGCACAATGATGAAGAGGCATACTAAGTACATATTGTTTTTTCTTCACTTCTTCTTTAATTATTTTATCAATACTTGTATCATTTATCTTTTTATCCCAACTTGATATATCTTTATACTCAAGTTGGATATTTTCCTTTCTTTTGATTATTGGTAAAACACCATTGATCTGATTTGCAAGAACACCATCTACATCAACTGCAATTGTGCATTTTCTTCTGCTGCTTTTGGCTCTAAACATTCGGTAGGTAATAGTTAATACAATTGTAAGCCCTATAAACACCTGGTTAATTATAAGTTTGTTATTTTGAAAGTAAGAGTAAAGAAAGCGATATGATACTGCAATTACAATAAGAAATATAAAAGAAATAACTATCAGACGAATATTAGAGGCTTTTCTTCCATAAAAAGTTCTACGAAATATTCCTGATAAAATATAAAAAAAATAAATCACAATAAAAACGACAAAAAACTCTAAAATTCTTGTACTTGGTTCATTTTTGAGGCAGCCTAAATCAACAATTAAATAAGTATATAACAAAACCAAAAACGGTTTGCACTACCCAGAATATTTTATTAGATTCTTCTTCCTTTGTTCTAGCAGATTTTTCCTCTTCTGTCTTATTAATTAATTCCATCATACCCCCTTTTGCAAAATTTTATGATTACATATTTATTTTATTTATTTTTTCATTCTAAGAAAATTTTGTGCGTAGTGGATTCGAAGGCCGAGAAAAATTTAAGGAATTCCGTAACTTATGTACTTTGTCTAACTTGAATTATGTTTAGAGACTCAAAAACACTATATGTTTTTTATTTTGAGTTTAATTTGAAATCGAAAGAATTTATTAGAAGTTGACTAGATTAGTTATATAACAGTTTTATAATTCTGTAAGCGATAAGCATCGCCTCTTCTCGTGTTATAAATTCGTGAGGCTTTAAATATCCTTTGCCGTCGCCTTTAATAATGTTAAGGCGCTTAAGCAACTTGACCTCTTTAATGTAAGGATAATCCTCTCCGATATCAAAGAACGGTTCACCATCTCTCAAAGCATCAAGCATATGAATATAAGGGAAGTTCTTACCGGGACACTCTGTTGAGTTTGCAGTATGAGTGATATCAGATACAACATCTCTGTGTCTTAAAAGATTTACCAGAGGAATGTTATATTCCTTCATAAGTGTCTTTATGAGTTTTACGCCTGCATTAAACTGTTCTGTAGGCATTTCAATGTTTTCAAAGTTCCCTAAGAAACATATCCCAATGCTTGCAAGGTTTGCCTGGTAATTCGTGCAGTGCCAGGCAGGCTGTTCAATGGGCTGTGCTTTAAATACTTCACCCGTGTGTCCTATGATAAAGTGATAGTCGCACTTGTAATCAGGAAATTCCTTTTTCCATTTATCCTGTGCTCTGTCGCATATAGTTCTTCCAATAAGTTTACCGCCAATGTCATCTTTATTTGCCTGGTAATCTGTTGCGGAGTGGTGGAGTATGATATATTTTATGTTTCTCATCTTTTGCCCAACCCTTCTACATAGCGGGAGAGTTTCTCAACGGCATCAGAGAGCCTGTGAGTTTACTACCAAATACCATAAGAAGATAAATAGCAATAACAATTGGGAAGCCGAAATTTGCAATCTCTTTAAGAATTTCCTCAACGCTCATTTAAATATATCCTTAAACACTTGGTCGTAGAAAACCTGCGAGATAGAGAAAGCAACTGCGATTAATTTTAATATCGTTGCAGCGTCAAACTGCCCTGAAAGAAACGCCGAAGTAAATCCTATGAGGGTGGATACAAGTATCGCAATTATACTTTTCCACCTTCTTGAAAGGTTAGATCCTGTAATAAGGCGAACAATTAATGGAGCGATCACTCCGATAAGTCCTGCAAGCCATTCTGGTTGTATGTTCATTTTCAATCACCTCTTCTTTGATCCTGGTGAACTTTTAATCCTGAACTCGTTCAGGATTGTTTCAGGATCCATCTTTAAACTTAGCGGGGGCACGAAGCCCCCGCTTTATAGGGAACGGATGCTATGGAATTAAATCAGTGAAGGTTCTTGTTACAATACCGCCATCAACAATCGTTGTGAGAGCACCGTTTTTAGTGTTCACAACATTCTTTGTTATGATTAGGTTCATCAGAGCCTCTATCTGTGCCTGTGTTACATCTGCCTTTGGGTTATTAAACTCCATTGAAGCAGTCTTACCTTCTACTTCTGTTCCAAAAACTAATCTTAAAACTGTTGAACTTGTATCTGCCATCATTCACCTCCTTATGCAGCGTAAACCTTAGTTATAGTGTGCCTTATGTCAGACAATGCGTCGGTTATGAGGTTAGCGATAGCAAGTCCAATGTCATACAAGTCCTGGTCAGCTGCAGTGGGTCTAATGTTCATAATACTTTCGCTCCTTGTCTTGTCGCCAGGCATGGCGAAAATCATTCCCAGACTTCCTGGATTTTCTACTACAATCATCTTTAACACCTCCCAGTGTTTTTTTTGAGCGTGGAGACAGAGCCCGGGTTAAACTCCACGCCTATATATAATTATGCAGGGGGGTACAGAGATTTTTGAAAGGACATAAGGTATAATGCGATAAAAAGATTTTTAATGAGGCAATTCGAAAATTTGACAAAAATCTTTATTTGTATAAAACATAATCAAGAGAGATATTATATGACTATGGGACATTTTGGGATGCTAAGATTTTATTTAAAAGGTTTCTATGAAACAATTTTAGCTTATGCTAACGCAAGATTATTATTTGTTAGTCAAAGAAATTCGGCTTCTTTTAACATCCATCCTTCTATTTCTAACCTAACTTTTTTGTTGCAAAGAGAAGGTGTCTCTTGAAATTATCATTTAGCTTATTGCAAGAGAACCTTTTGATGCAAGGAGAGCTTTGTTGAAAAAACAGAATTGGTATTTATTGTGCTCATCAAACTTTTGTTGAAAGTGGGGCATTATTTTGAAAAATAAGGTAGAGGCTATTTACTGCGACTGTTTCCAGACTTTTGTTGAAAGAGAAAACTTCTTTGGAAAAGACACGGGTAAATTTCTTGCTAAAATATTACTTGGAGTCTCAAATGTATGTAACGTGTACACTAAAAAAATGAAAGAAAAATGAGATTTATTTAATTATATTTAGTCTTTGGAGACGTCCATATACTAAATAAATCTCAAAGCAAATCTTATTAAAAAATATCTAATAAGTAAAGGAAAGGAGAAAAATAAAAATGAAAAAGTCATTATTATGGGTAGTAGTGCTGCTATGTGTTTCTATGATAGCAGGTTTTTTACTTACAGGGTGCAAAAAAACTACACTGGATGTTGGTATCGTTCTTCCGACCAAGGACGAGCCGAGATGGATACAGGACGAGACCCGCTTCAATGATGCACTCAAGACCGCTGGCTACAGCGCTGAGATTCTCTTCAGCCAGGGCTCTTCCGCCAAAGAAAAAGAGAATGTTGAAGCTCTGATTACCAAAGGCGTCAAAGTTCTTATCATCTGTCCGCAGGACGCCACCGCTGCCGCTGCCGCTGCAGACGAAGCCAGAGCTGCAGGCATAAAGGTCATTTCCTATGACCGCCTGATCCGCGATACCGAAGCTGTTGATTACTATGTGACCTTTGACAGCATTGCTGTTGGAGAGGCTCAGGCTCAGTACCTGGTTGACAAGGCCACCGGCACCAAAAACCCGCTTTACCTGTATGCCGGCGCTGCCACCGACAACAACGCCTTCCTCTTCTTTGAGGGCGCCTGGAATGTCCTTCAGCCTAAGATTGCCGATGGCACCTTCATCATCAAGAACTCAAGCGAAGCTGTTGCTCTACAGGGCAAGTCCACGCTGACCCGTGACGAGATGGGCAAGATCATCGGCCAAGTCACCACCAACTGGGACTTCACCGTCGCTAAGAATCTAGCTGAAGCCAACCTGACTGTCGCTAAAGTTGCCGATAAGGGTAATGTATTCATACTCGCCCCGAACGATGGCACCGCCCGTTCAATTGCAGACGCATTTGCGGCCGACAAGGATGTCAAGAGCTACGTAGTTACCGGCCAGGACGCCGAGATACCCTCCGTACAGTACATTATTGATGGCAAGCAGTCGATGACCGTCTTAAAGGATGTCAGGACGCTAGTCAGCGATGCGATCGCCGCGGCTGTTGCTTATCTTACTGGCGGAACTCCTAAACAAACCAACACCTACAACAACGGCAAGATTGACGTCCCTGCCAAGCCGTCCGTAGTTGTTACTGTCGACAAGAGCAATGTCAAGGCTGCTTTGATCGATTCTGGTTACTATCCAGCCAGCGATTTTACCGGATTGCCGTAAGAAATAACATTACAGTTAGTTAATACAGGAATCTACTGCAAAAAAGGAGTACCGCGAGCGAAGCGAATGGTCTCTTAATTATCGTGGGGATAGTTCGCTTTGCTCGGCATGACAAAATTTAGTTTTTTCAGTGCAGTCATACATTTGTATATTTTTTTAAAGAAAGCGAGGAAACCTATGGAAGAAGCCACACCTATTGTAGAAATGCGGAACATCAAGAAGAACTTTGGTGGTGTACAGGCGTTGCGAGGGGTAGACTTGGTACTATACCACAATGAAGTGCTGGGGTTGGTGGGCGACAACGCCGCCGGCAAATCTACCCTGATGAAGATTCTCAGTGGGGCATACATCCCTGATGAAGGAGAGATTTTAATCGAAGGTAAGAAGGCACATATTGTCAATCCCTGGGATGCACACCGGCAGGGCATCGAGATGGTGTATCAGGACTTGGCGCTTGCCAACAACCTCGACGTGGCCGCCAACGTTTTCATGGGGCGTGAAGCGGTGAGTGTAAAACTAGGCCCGATCAGTGTAATGGACGAGCATCACATGGAGCAAGAGACGCAACGCCTTTTAGATCGTCTTAAGATTGACATCTCCTCCGTGCGCTTGAAAGTGGAGAGTCTGTCCGGTGGCCAGCGCCAAGCGGTTGCCATTGCTCGCGCGACAGCTTTCAACAACAAGGTCACCATCATGGATGAGCCCACGGCGGCCCTGAGCGTGACGGCCATTGGCAAGGTACTCGATTTGGTGCGGGAGCTCAAGGCACAGGGCTGTTCAATCATCATAATCAGTCACCGCTTGGAAGATATCTACAAGGTTAGCGACCGAATGATGGTGCTGCGCCACGGGAGTAAGGTCTGCGACACTCCAGTCACCGGTGACATTGACGGTTTCCGCGAGCATGTGGTGGCCTATATAATTGGCGCACGTAATGATTTTACCGAGGGAGCGAGTGAGCAGTCAAATGATACGCGCAAGTAGGTTCAAGATGTCGTTCATTAAGGATGTAAATAAAATATTGCGACAGAATATCCGTGAATGGGGCATGTATATCGCCTTGTTAGTTATCATGGCGTTCTTTACCATCACGACGAAAGGTATCTTCATTTCATCGAGAAACATAGGCAATCTGATAAATCAGACGGGCTATATAGCAGTATTGGCGGTCGGTATGACTCTGGTCATTATCATTGGGCATATAGATTTGTCGGTTGGTTATCTCTCAGGCTTCCTCGGCGCGGTAGCGGCAATCGCTATGGTATCCTGGCACCTGCCTGTATATGCAAGCATATCGCTTACAATGGCGCTCGGAGTTCTGGCAGGAATTTTCTCCGCTTTCCTGGTGGCGCAGATGAAAATCCCAGCCTTTGTGGCAACGCTTGCCGGATGGTTAGGCTACAGAGGAGCATTGCAGCTTGCAACTATGAGTAAGGGCACGATAGTTATTACAAATGCCGCTTTTAACGCCATAGGCAACGGCTATATTCCTGACATTCCTGACATTGGGATTTTACCTGGAGTACATAAATTAACTCTTATCCTCGGGGTTCTGGTCATTCTACTTTTCATCATAAACGCGATAAACAACCGCAGAAAGATGTCGGCCTACAACTTTAAAGTATCGCCGATGTATTTATTCATCATTCAATTGATATTTGTGTCGGCTTTAGTCGGGGGTATTACCTGGGTGTTCGCAGGATACAAAGGCCTCTCATGGACTGCGGTGGTCGTATTAATTGTGATTTTAGTCTATAATTTCATTATGTCACGGACGGTGCTCGGTAGACATATTTATGCTGTCGGCGGAAATCCGGAGGCGGCTGAGTTGAGCGGCATCAGTGTAAAGAAAATAACCTATGTGATTTTCATTTCGATGGGCATGCTTGCCGCTTTGTCGGGTATATTGTTCGCGTCCCGTTTTAAGTCCGCCACAACGACGGCTGGAACTCTGTTTGAATTGGATGCAATCGCGGCGGCTTTTGTCGGCGGTGCATCAGCATCCGGTGGCGTCGGCAAGGTTACAGGGTCGATCATTGGTGCGTTGGTTATGATGTCACTGACGAGCGGCATGAACCTTATGGGCATCGATATATCCTTCCAGTACATCGTCAGAGCACTTGTGCTTGTGGCTGCTGTTGTATTTGATGTTGCAACCCGTAATAGAGAAAAATAATAATTCAATTTTATCTGCAGCTACTTCTTGCGTGGATTACTGGTAGGTTCGCTCAAAGGCTAGTCAAGTGAGGCCTGGTTTCTTAAAAAATCAGGCCTTTTCTACAGTACAATTCACCGATGCGCAATTCATCCAGAAATACTATTCTCCTGCTGACGGCCGGAAGTTTATTTATAAGAATTTGCTTTCACATCCTGTAAGTATAATACAGCAATTCATGCTGGAATTTATAATCCCTATAAAAAAATTGACTACGGAATTTTTCAAATTAATTTTTATGCGAGGTAACGACTCAATTTCATAGAATCGCAAAGAGAGCAATTACAGAGGAGGAATTGCAGAAGCGGCAATTACAAAAGATTTCTGATGAGGCAATTCACCCTCTTGACAAGAATTTTTATTTGTATAAAACATAATCAAGGAGGTTTTACATGATTATGGGGCTTTTTGGAATAAGAAGGTTTTATTTAAAAACTTTCGAGGTGATATTTTTGTCTTATGCTGATGCAAGACTATTATTTGTTGGTCAAAGGAATTCGGTTTCTTTTAACATTCATCCTTCTATTTCTAATCTGACTTTTTGTTGCAAAAGGAAGGTGTCTCTTGAGATTATCATTTAGCTTATTGCAAGAAAACCTTTTGATGCAAAGAGAGCTTTGTTGAAAAAAACGGAATTAGTATTTATTGTGATTGTTTCCAGACTTTCGTTGAAAGAGAAAACTTCTTTGGAAAAGACGCCGATAAATTTCTTGCTAAAATATTACCCGGAGTATCGAATGTATGCAATCTGTACAGGGACTTGATAAAAATAGAAGATAGTGATAAACTAAAAACAACAGGAGAAATAATGAGTGGAAGGTGAGAAAAATTTGACTTTTGCTCTTTATCCAGTTAAAATAGAAAGTGAAAATAGGGAGGTTCTGGCAAAGGAATTTGTAAACACAACTTGAAGCCAGGATACAACAATGAACTTTGGCATGATGCGAACAGATATGTTTACGCCTGTACTCAATGGACAGGAAGTCGGGATACTTGGGGTTGGAAGAAGTGTAAAAGAGCTTGCTGTAAAAGATGACAACTCTACTGCAATAAGAAAAATGGCTTACTTTAGCCTTTTGTATGACCACAGGATTATTGATGGTGTTTTGGCTTCCAGGTTCTTTGGAAGTCTTGCAGAAGTTATTGAAAATGAAAGTCTGTTAAAAGAAGTATTAAAAATGTAAAAATTTAAAGGAGGTAACAAGATGAAAAAAGCAGTGATTATGCTGTTAGTTGTTGCATTGCTTGCTGGAGTTTTTGGACTTCCCCCCGTAAGAGCAGCAGAAGGTGTAACTATTCAGATGACAGTTGGAAGTACAAAAGCGTATGTAAACTCTGTAGAAAAAATTCTTGACCAGCCGCCTGTTATTGAGAATTCAAGAACACTTGTACCATTTAGGTTTATCGGTGAGTCACTTGGAGCTAAAATAAGCTGGAATGCTGAAACAAGAACGGTGGGATATGTTCTCGAAAGCAAGAATATAGTTCTCACAATTGGTTCAACAACTGCTTATGTTAACGGCATACCAACTACGCTTGATGTTGCACCTAAAATCCTTTCAGGAAGGACACTTGTACCTGTAAGATTTATTAGTGAGTCATTGGGAGCAAATGTTGATTGGAACAGTGCTACAAGGGTAGTTACAGTAACATATACTCCACCTGCAAAACCTGCTGAAAAACCCATAAAGATTGGTTTATCATTTGCTGATTTTACTCTTGAAAGGTGGGTAAGAGAAGCCGCTGACATGACAGAGTTAGCGCGTAAAGCTGGTGCTCAGGTTATCGTCCAAGAGGCTAATCATGATCCAAAGTTACAGAATGACCAGATTGAGAACATGGTTCTTCAAGGGGCAAATGTTATTATTATTGTTGCAGAGGACGGTGCAGCTGCAGCGACAGCAGTAGACGCAGCAGCAAAAGCAGGAGTTAAATGCATAGCATATGATAGATTAATCAAATCGCCTAATTTGTCAGCTTATATTTCGTTTGATAATGTTGAGGTAGGACGAGCTGAGACAAGAGGGGTATTAGCGGTGAAGGATAGTGGAAAATTTGCACTTCTTGGTGGAAGCCCAACAGACAATAATGCTGTACTCGTTAGACAAGGACAGATGGAAGTTCTTAAGCCTTACATTGATAGTGGTAAGATCAAGATAGTTGCTGATCAGTGGGTACCTAATTGGGATATGACTGAAGCACTTAAGATTATGGAGAATATGCTTACTGCCACAAATAATCAGATTGATGCGGTAGTTGCTTCAAATGATTCAACAGCACTTGGTGCAATCGAAGCTCTGAGAGCTCAAGGTCTTGTTGGAAAGGTCCCAATTTCCGGGCAAGATGCCACAGCAGCTAGTTGCAATGCTATAGCTAAGGGAGAGCAAACTGTGAGCGTATACAAAGATATAAGACTTCTTGTTCCAATGGCAATTGACATAGCTATGAAGTTAGCTAAAGGTGAAAAGCCGGAAGGACTAACAAATTCCACACTTACCGAACTTTCTGGAGATAAAAGCTTACAAGGATCTGTACCTTGTAAGTTTTTACAAGTTGTAGGGGTAACCAAGGACAACCTCTATGATGTAATTGTTAAGAGTGGTTATCAGACTTACGATGACGTGTATAAAGGTGTACCTGAAAAAGATAGACCACCAAAGCCATAGACCACCAAAGTCAGCAAGCTAATTACTAAAAGAGTGCACCACAGATTATCATTAATATCCCTGATCTGAGGTGCACTTGATTAGTATAAGTGAGAACTATAAAAACTTCATTCTTGAGGAGGATAGTAACGTTTTGAAAGATGAGCACATTTTGAGAATAGAGAATGTAACAAAAGACTTTCCAGGCGTTAGGGCACTATCAAATGTTTCCTTTGAAATAAAAAAAGGAGATATTCATGGTTTGTGTGGGGAAAATGGTGCGGGGAAATCTACTTTAGCAAAAATTCTATCAGGAGTTTATCCTCACAATACTTATGAAGGGAAAATTTACTTTAATGATGAAGAGCTAAAATTTACCCATTCTTCTATTGAAGAGGCAATCAAAGAAGGAATTGCTACCGTTTATCAGGAACCTGTTCTTGTTCCTCAAATGACAGTAGGAGAAAATATTTTTCTGGGAAGAGAACCGGAAGATAAAGGTATTATTAATTGGAGTAAACTATTTTCAGATACTAAAGAAATTCTTAAGAAATATGAATTAAACATTCCCTTTTTTGCTAAGGTATCGACGCTGAGTGTTGGTCAACAACAGATGGTTGAGATCGCTAAAGCCCTCGTACAGGAGGTTAAGCTTCTAATTTTGGATGAGCCTACTTCTGCTCTTAGTGAGGCTGAAGTTAATTACTTAATGGAAATACTCAAGAACTTGAAAGATAATGGAATAACCTGTATATACATTTCTCATAGGCTGGAGGAATTTTTTAGAATCACAGATAGTATTACAGTTCTTAGGGATGGCCGGGTGGTCGATACAGTAAGAACAGTAGATACCAGTGAAGAGAAGGTCATTGCTATGATGGTAGGACGTGAAATGAAGAAAAGATTTCCTGTTAGAAATCCTAAGTCTGGGGAAAAGATTTTGGAAGTTAAGGACTTATCGGTATTAGCTCAGCGTAAAATGGTAATCAAAAACGTTTCATTTGATTTAAGAAAAGGCGAAATATTGGGGATAGCTGGCCTTATGGGTTCCGGACGAACCGAGCTTGTTACCGCTATATTTGGAGAGTATGGAAAGCGAATTAGTGGAGAAATATTTTTAGAAGGGAAAATAGTAAAAATTAGATCAGCAAGAGATGCTATGAAGTATGGAATAGGTCTTGTTCCAGAAGATAGAAAAAAGATGGGGCTGGTGTTAATACAAGAAGTCTTTAAAAATATTTCATTGCCAAACCTTAGAAAATTTTCTAATGCATTGAGTATTGATAAGTATAAAGAATTAAAAGAATGTAAGAAGCATATTGACTATCTTGCTATAAAGACACCATCTCTTTTTACAATTACAGAATTTTTAAGTGGAGGCACCCAACAGAAGGTAGTAATAGCAAAGTGGTTAATGCAAAACCCAAAGATTCTCATTCTCGATGACCCGACCAGAGGAATTGATGTAGGAACTAAATATGAGATATATAACTTCATAAACAGACTTGCAGAAAATGGTGTAGGTATAATTATAATTTCTTCTGAGTTAGAAGAAATACTTGGAATGAGTGACCGAATTATGGTTATGTGCGAAGGAGAATGCACTGGAATCTTAGACCGAAAATATGCAACACAAGAGAGGATAATGGCTTTGGCTACAACTACTAAAGAAAGGAAAAGTATAGTTAATGAAACCATTAAATTTTATTCATAAAATTAAGAAAATTAAGATTGATATTAGAGCTTATACACTGATATTTGCTCTTCTTGTTATCTGGTTACTTTTTGGTTCTTTAACTGGTGGGGTCTTCCTTTCCTCAAGAAATTTTTCAAACCTTTTAAGGCAAATGACTATCATATCTTTCCTTGCCATAGGGATGACTCCAGTAATTATCGCTGGTAATATTGATCTTTCTGTGGGATCGATGGCTGGTTTTATAAGTGTAATAGCTGCTTATCTACAGGCGGTTATGCTCCCTACATTTCTCCCCAGACTATTTCCAACTTCATCTGTCGGACTGTTAGGTGTACTGAGTACAATTATAACTATCATTATCTGTCTTTTACTAGGCTTGTTAATTGGAATGGGTCAAGGCTATATTGTTGCTTATGGAGGGGTACCGGCCTTTATTGTAACTTTGGGAGGAATGCTTGTTCTTCGGGGAGGAGTTCTTGCTATTACTCGAGGGAAAACAATAGTTCCTATTGAAGATTCTCTCAGGTTAATAGCCCAAGGATATCTGCCTAAAAATCTAGGTATACCTATAGCAGTTATTACTATAATAATTATTTTTTTGATTACTTTGCAAAGTAGAACAAAAAAGAAACAATATGGTCTTGAAATTAAACCTCTTCCTTACGATTTAGTGGTAGCATCGATGTATTCAGCCCTTGTTTTAGGTTTCGTTCTTATTATGGATAGTTATAAGGGGTTACAGATTCCAGTATTAATTATGGCAATAATAGCAATTTTGGTTACCTACTTAACTAATAACACTCGGTTTGGTCGATACATATATGCTGTTGGAGGAAATAGAGAGGCAGCCAGACTTTCAGGTATAAATGTTCAATCTGTTATTTTAAAAACTTTTGCACTGATGGGTCTTCTAGCTGGAGTTGCTGGAGTTATTCTTACTGGTTATGTTGCTGCAGGTACCACTAGTGGTGGCATGAATTATGAACTTTCAGCTATAAGTGGTTCTGTTATGGGTGGTACAAGTTTAATGGGAGGCATTGGAACAGTTTTTGGAGCTCTAGTGGGTACCTTAGTTATGACAAGTCTCGAAAATGGAATGAGCGTTATGAATATGGGTGTGTTTTGGGAGTATATAGTTAAAGGGGTGGTCTTAGTTTTAGCGGTTTATGTAGACGTAACATCAAGGAAAAACAAGTCTTTATAAAAGAGTGTATAATATTTAGAAATAAATTAGAAAAAGAAGGAGAAAATTTTATATAATGAAAAGAAGTAAAGCTAGGTTAGGAAACTTGATCGTAATCAACGAGTGGAACTTAAGTAGTATTTTTAATTTAATTTACAAGCAGAGCCCTATTTCTCGAATAGAACTAACTAAGATTATCAGATGTAGTGCTTGTAAGGTGTCTAACCGTGCTATAAGTCCAATTAAAAGGGCTTTATGGTTGAAACTAAATACAGGAGGAATGAAAAATGAAAGAAAATAAGTCATTGCATAGTATCTGCCGATGGACATTCAATGCAGGCAAGGGTGGTTTCGTCCCGGATGATATGCGACCAAAGTGGAATTCTAAAAATTTAAGTACTGTCGATATGATTAAATTAGTAAGGAATAGAATTGCCTCGAGATTACCGGGTAATGTGGAGTTAGGAATTGAGATGCATTATGATAATGAATTTGACGAAAAGACTGCCCCTGAAATAGCTGATGCATTAGTGGATTCCAAGATATATCTGGCAATGGTAACTCCCGGAGCACATAAACATTATGCTTATGGAGGCATAGCTTCCCTCGATCCCAAAGAGAGAAAATCGGCAGAGAAATTTGGGGAAAGAACACTTGATATTACCTATGGAGCTCTTAGGAAAGCATGGCATCCGGACCCCTCAAAATGGCCTACTGCAGTTATTTGGAATGGGTCATTCGGCTATGATCTTGCTTCTATAGGAGTCTTTCAAATGTATCAGAATCTTAAAGAGAGCATTGCCAAACTATGCAAGTATGAAGAAAAATTAGGAGGAGACCTCTATCTTGCCTTGGAACCCAAGCCCAACGAGGGGCATCCGGCTCTTTTAATTCCTACTGTAGCAAGTGCCTTGGTCTTTTGGAATAGATTAGAAAAAGAGTTTAAAATTTCTTGTGCTAAAAAGGGAGTAAATAAAGAGTTTGGACACTCAGAGATGATAGGGCTTGACCCCATCTACGACACCGTGGAGGAAATAGACAATAATGCTTTAGTTCACATGCACGTAAACAGTCAGGGTTATAATGATGGTATTATTCTTGGTGGGCCGGGTAAATACGATATCGATCATGGAGTACGGGTTAACGGTATGAATATAGCCATAGCGGGTCTAATCCAGAAAGCAGGTTTTAACCGCTGGAAAGGTCATGATATGCAAGTAAGGCCATATGATAACGAAGAGCAAGGAATCAATAGAGTGATTAGAAGTATACTGAGTTGGGAGGCCTGTGCCCAAGCTGCTCAAGAACTGAATGAAGAACAATTAATGAAATACCTTACTGCACGAGAAACAGCCAAAGCAGAAGATGTTATAAGGGATGCTGTGGTAGAAGCACAAAAACATTTTGACCAAATGTATAAAGGGTGATTAGTAAAAATAATAAAAAGGAAAAAAGATAATGAAAAAATTTACACCAACTGGTTTATAAAACTGTTAAAGAAAAGTTTCTCTGCAAAACTTATTTTGAGGAAGAAGTAAAAGAGAAAATTTATCAATGGGAGATTATGTTTTAGTAAAAAATGAATCATTGTAGCGATGTAAGGGAGTGATATACATCTATGGGTTATTTATTAGGTTATGATATTGGAAGTTCCTCAATAAAAGCAACTTTAATAGAAGCTGCAACAGGGAGAGTTATTGCCACAGTTATATCCCCAAAAACAGAACTCAAAATTATTGCCCGCCATCCAGGTTGGGCTGAGCAGGATCCTCAAGTATGGTGGGATAATGCCAAGGAAGCAACTTCTAAGATTATTTTGCACTCAAAGGTTAGCCCGGTTGATATAGAAGCAATAGGTTTATCCTATCAAATGCATGGACTGGTTATTATCGATAAAGATCAAAAAGTTTTACGGCCTTCTATAATTTGGTGTGATAGTAGAGCTGTAGAAATAGGTGAAAAAGCTTTTTCCTCTATCGGAAAGGAAACATGTCTGAAAAAATTCCTTAATTCTCCAGGTAATTTTACAGCATCAAAATTAAAATGGGTTATGCTTAATGAACCTGAAGTTTATAGGAAAATTCATAAAGCAATGTTACCTGGTGATTATATTGCCATGATGATGACTGGTGAGAGTAAAACAACACCATCAGGTTTATCTGAAGGAATTATGTGGGATTTTCAAAATAATGAATTGGCTAATTTAATTCTTGATAATTATGGAATTTCTCCTGATATCATTCCAGAGATTGTACCTACTTTTTCAATTCAAGGAGAACTCACCAAGAAAGCCGCGGATGAATTAGGATTGAGGAAGGGAATAAAAATATCTTATCGAGCAGGAGATCAACCCAATAATGCTTTCTCACTTAAGGTATTTAATCCCGGGGAATTAGCAGCTACTGCTGGAACATCGGGAGTCATATATGGAGTCCTTGATAAAATAACCTACGACCCAAAATCACGAGTAAACATCTTTGCTCATGTAAATCACACCAAAGAGAATCCTCGATATGGAATACTCTTATGTATTAATGGGAGTGGGATTCTCTACAGTTGGTTAAAACACAACTTAATGAGTCCAGAGGCAACAGAAATAAATTATAAACAGATGGATAAATTGGCTTCACAAGCTCCTGCTTGTTCAGAAGGATTGGTAATTCTTCCTTATGGAAATGGAGCAGAAAGGACATTAGAAAATAGGAATATTGGTTGTTCAGTTTATGGCTTGAATTTTAATTTGCACAACAGATCACACTTTCTAAGAGCAGCACACGAAGGCATTGTTTTTGCTATTAATTATGGTTTAGAAATAATGCGAGATTTGGGAGTCAATACTACCGCTGTGAGAGTAGGAAATACAAATATGTTTTCAAGTTCACTCTTTGGAGAAATATTTGCTACTGTCACTGATACGAAAGTTGAGATTTATAATACTGATGGGTCACAAGGAGCAGCTCGAGGCGCAGGAATAGGTGCTGGAATTTATAAGACTTTTCAAGATGCTTTTGTCGGATTAGAAGCAGAAAGGGTTATTAGGCCAAATAAGAAATTAAAAGCCGTTTATCAAGATGCTTATAATAAATGGGTATCTATTTTAAAAAATCTTATTCTCCAAAAAGGAAAAAAATGAAAGAAAATAAGTCATTGCATAGCATTCGTTGATGGATGTTTAATGCGAGTAAGGATAGTTTTGCCTGAGATGATATAGTATGCAAATACTACTTGAAGATACTACACATTATCTCAATTTGGGTATCCTTATATCCTATCTAAACTTCCAGAAGTGTCTTTTTTCATCTAAGTTGCTAACTAATCCTTACCTTAATATAAATGGAGAAGCCCTAATAGGAAATTATTTAGAGTCTCTCGCCCAGGTCTAAGGAACAGTCATAAAGAGTAACTTTACCTTATCCCCTAAAACCATAGACATCTTAAATGGAAATTTAAACTCTTCTGTAATTCTTAGTGGCTCTTTTTATCCTCCTCAGGACTATATTACGAGTTTAATGAGTAATATCCAATGGACAAGAAGTATCTCTAAAGATCTATCTTTGAAACTAAACTCTAAACTATGAATATAGAGAAAGATAGGGAAACTCACAGTTCAATATACTCTCTGAAAGACCACCCTTATCTTTAAATACTATCTCAGGAAGCCTAGGTCTAAAATGGGGAAAGTACTCTGCTAATCTAATCTTTCTACAAAGTTTGATATCCCAACGTCTCCTCTCAATCCAATTATTCTTAACAGTGACTGGAAGCAGGACGACGAACATAAAATCAGCTTGAATCTCTCTATAAATCCATATAACCTGAGTGATATCTCAGCAATCTCCTCTGTTTCATGAAGAATTGATCCATTATGGAAAGTAGATACAAAATGGAGACTTGCTACAA
>Ga0315282_10007780_pt1 | contig 17502 bp, 10 predicted proteins | sample YL17G07_20_MG_FD_203693 | JGI IMG/M metagenome (GOLD analysis project Ga0315282, IMG submission 203693) | Sediment microbial communities from Yellowstone Lake, YNP, Wyoming, USA - YL17G07_20 | ecosystem: Environmental > Aquatic > Freshwater > Lake > Sediment | place: USA: Wyoming | collected... | reverse complement strand
AGCGTGTCGAACGGGTCGAAGGGCGGCGGACACCGCCGCACAGGGGCTCCGGAGACGCGGCGAATCCGCGTCCAACATCGGGGCGCCAAGATCCCGATTGCATCGGGATTCCGGAGCAGCGGACACCGCCGCACGCGCTCCGGAGATGCGGCGAAGCCGCACCATGGAGTTCGTTGTGCACCCTGCACATGATCTGAGATGGTCATGAATAATCCGGGCGAAAGGTGTCGCCGAAGGCGGCGCAGAAAACCGCTACACGTGTGGCTCGAACGCGGGCAGGTGCGGGCTTGTGCTGGGGGTTTGGGAGTCAGGCATGGCGGTTGGAACCCGGCTGGAGGTGCTGGCACAGAGGATTGCGGACCGGCTGGCGCAGGACGAGCGCGTCGTCGGCGTCCTTCTGCTGGGCTCGGTGGCGCAGGAGCAGAGCTGGGAGGGTTCGGACCTCGATCTGCTGGCGATCGTCGACGGCGATCGCCCCGAGCAGGCGCCGCCGCTTCTGGTGACCGAGATCGAGGGCGTGCCGGCGCAGGTCGAATGGACGGCCGCCGATGCCTTCTTCGGCGAGAACCGCGAGCGCGCGCGTCTGCGCAGCCAGCTTGCTCTGGGCGCGCGGGCCTACGCCAAGGTTCTGGTCGATCGCACCGGGCAAGTCGCCCAAGCCGTGGCGCGGGCGGCGGAATTCCCCGAGGCGACGCGCGACGCATTCCGGCTCATCTACATCGGTTGGGCGGGTCATGCCATCCACGCGGCCGAGCAACACCTCGCGCTGTCGCGCCCCGAGATTGCGCTCGCCTGGGCGCGGCGCGCTTTGGATGAAGCAGGGCGCTTGGCGCTGATCGAGCAGAGATTGTACCCGACCAAGTCGTGGCAGTGCCAACTCGAGCGGGCGCGTCCCGACTTCTACGCAGACTATGTGGCATTGGCGGGGGCGGCAGGGTGCCGCGAGATCCTCGACCGTGTGGGCGAGGAGTTAGACCGGTCGCTGCCGGCCTGCCTCCAGTTCGTGCGTCGGGCCTTCGAAGGATGCCCCGGCCCGCTGACGCTGTGCCAGCTCATGAACCGCCTTCAGACGGCGTGCCAGGTCGAGTTCGCGCGGGCCGTGGGGCCTGCGGCGTGGGGGCTGATCGAGCAGCTCGTCCAGCGCGGCGCGCTGGTGCAGGAGAACCGCCCCGCCGAATTCCCGATTCGCGGCAACGGCGTCGTGTTCGACGAGATCGTCTACGCGCCCGCCGGCGCCTAGCGCCCCGGCGGCGAAGAGCACGGCCTGATCCTCGCCTCCGCGGTACCGCGCGCGCTCTTCTCCCGTTGACGTGCCCGTTGGCCGCGGCAATCTCATCAAGGCGCCACGGCTCTCGCGCCCCAAGCCCTGAGCCTCCTGCGGTCTCCTATCCTGGCGGAAAGGACGGACAAGCCCTTGTCACGACGAGTGCTGGCGATAGCGGTGATGATGTATCTCGCTGGGCTTGGATCGCCCCTCACGGCGGCGACCGATGTGGGAGTCAAGGAGTTTCTGGTGGCGCCGCCCCAGGCCGAGCCGGGCGAGCACGTGACGGTGCGGCTCACCGTGACCGACCCGCAGAAGACGGTCGCCAAGGCCGCAATCGGGGTCCGCGGCATCCCCGAAGTCGAGGTCGGGCTCAAACCGGTGGGAGACGCCTGGGTGGGGCAGATCGACGTGCCGCCGATGGCGCCGCCGGGCGTCTATGCTCTCGACGCGAAGTTGCTGGACGCGGCGGGCCAGACCATCGCCGCGGGCGGCGTCATTTCGTCCAAGCTGGAGGTGCTTCGCGCCGGTCAGAAATCCCTTCCCCAGACGGTCACCCGCAGACTGACCGAGCTGCGGGAAATCCTGGGTATTCCGCTCGGCGATTGGCGCTGGAAGCAAGGCGATATCGCCGGCGCCCCGCAACCCGGATTCGACGACTCGTCGTGGGCGACCGCGACCCCTGAGATTTCCTGGGGGCCCGAAAACTCCGTCGCGTGGTTCCGCAGAGAGGTGACGATCCCGGACCGAATCGCGGGATTCGCGGTTGCCGGGTCGCCGATCATCCTGCTGGTGGGCGTGGACGATGACGGCGAGGTCTACGTCAACGGCACCCTCCGCCAGAAGTTCCACTGGGACGAGGGGCGGGTGACACTGACCGACAGCGCGCGGCCCGGGGAGAGATTCCTGATCGCGGTCAAAGGCATCAACGGCCCCGGCGCGGGCCGGCTGATGAGTGCGGAACTGCGGGTGGCGTCCTTGGATGATCTGCGGCGCGAGGTCGGCGCCTACCTCGGCGACCTGGCATTCGGGCAGGCGGCGCTCCAGCAGACCCTCGCCGGCGGTGAAGGCCTGCGCGACGCCCTGGCCGCCTCGGTCGCGGCGGTGAACCTCGACGCTCTGTCCGCGGGGAACAAGCAAGCGTTCCTCGATTCGCTGCACGCGGCGCGCGACCCACTGCGCCCGGTGGCGGCGGTGCTCAAGAACTACACCGTCCACCTCGTCGGCCACGCGCACATCGACATGAACTGGTTGTGGCTGTGGCCGGAGACGGTCGAAGTCTGCCGCGCGACCTTCCGCCAGGCGCTCGACTTCATGGGCGACGCCTCGCGTCGCTCCGGAGACGCGGCTGCGCCGCGTCCAGAGTCTCCGGAGTTCACCTTCTCGCAGAGCCAGGCGAGCACGTACCTCGCGATGGAGCAGAACTACCCCGAGATCTTCGCCGACATCGGCCGCCGGGTCAAAGAGGGCCGCTGGGAGGTCACCGGCGGCACCTGGGTCGAGGGGGACATGAACATGGCCTCGGGCGAGGCGATCGCCCGGCAGATCCTCTATGCCAAGCGCTACTTCCGCGACAAGTTCGGGGTTGACGTGCGCATCGCGTGGGAGCCCGATACCTTCGGCCACGCCTGGACGGTGCCGCAGATTCTGAAGAAGGCCGGGATCGACTACTATTACCTCTGCCGCTGCGGCAAGGATATCCCGTTGTTCTGGTGGGAGGCGCCAGATGGCTCGCGCGTCCTCGCCTACAATTTCGACGGGTACAGCGGGGGAGTGGACGCCAGCATCGGCAATCAGCCCCTGGAGTTCGCGCGCGCCTTCGGAGTCAAGGATGCGCTGCACGTGTACGGCGTGGGCGACCACGGCGGCGGCCCCACCCGCGCGGATATCGAATCGGCGCTGGAGCTTCAGCGCCGCTTGATCTTCCCGCGCGTGAAGTTCTCGACCGCCCAGGGCTTCTTCGACAAGGTGCTATCTCAGACAATGGAGTTTCCAGTTGTGCGCGACGAGTTGAACTTCACCTTCGAGGGCTGCTACACCACGCATTCCGACATCAAGCGGTGGAACCGAACCAGCGAGAACCTGCTGCCCACCGCCGAGGCCTTCTCGGCGCTCGCCGCCGCCTATGGCCGCGCCTACCCGCGCGAGGATTTCACCACGGCATGGCGCAACACGTGCTTCAACCAGTTCCACGACATCTTCGACGGCTCGGCGATCCACGGCTCCTACGAGTACTCACGCGGGCTCTTCGAGCAGGCGCACAAGCTCGGGAGCGACGCGCTCAATGGCGCGCTCGGGGTCATCGCTGCGCGGGTGAACACCCGCGGCGGGGGGGCGGCGGTGGTCGTGTTCAACCCGATGGCATGGGATCGCATCGACACCGTAACGGCGGCGGTCGATCTGCCGGCGGGCACGGCGCAGGTGCGTGTGACGGACGACCGCGGCAAGCAGGTCCCCGTGCAGATCATCGGGCGCGATGCGAAGACGGGCAAGCTGAGCGTCACGTTCATCGCAGAGGCGCCCTCGCTCGGCTACCGCGTCTTTCACATCGAGCCGGTGTCCGCGGAGCAGACGTACCGAGGCGGTGCGGAGGCCGATGACGCCGGACGGCTCGAAAGCGAGTTCTGGCGGGTGCAGGTGGACCCCGCGAACGGCACCATCACGAGCATCTACGACAAGCGCAGGAAGCTCGAACTCGTGCCGCCGGGCGAGCGCGCGAACGTGCTCCAGGCGCTGTTCGAGAAGCCACACGGGATGTCGGCGTGGGGGATCGGCGAGATCAGCGGCACCGAGAACCTCGACGGCCCGGCGGAGGTGCGCGTGGCGCAGCGGGGGCCGGCCAGCGCCGCCATCCGCGTCACGCGCAAGTGGCGTGCATCAACCTTCACGCAGGATATCACCGTCTATGCCGGCTGCGAGCGCATCGACTTCGTGACCACCGCCGACTGGCGCGAGATCGGCACGACGCAGGCGGATTTCCCAATGATCAAGGCCGCGTTCCCGGCGGCCCTGGTCCGCACCGAGGCAACTTTCGAGATCCCGTTTGGCAGCATCGTGCGCCCGGCTGACGGCCACGAGGTGCCCGCGCTCAAATGGATCGACCTCACCGGCACCGCAGCCGGCGGCGGGGAGTACGGCGTCAGCCTGCTCAATGACAGCAAGTACGGCCACGACGTCAACGGCAGCGTCATGCGCCTGACGCTGCTGCGCTGCCCCTATGACCCCGACCCGCGGCCGGACGAGGGCGAGCACCACTTCACGTATGCGCTCTACCCGCATGCGGGCGGCTGGCGCCAGGCCGCCACGGTCCGCCGCAGCTACGAGTTGAACAACCCGCTCATCGCGATCGCCGAGGCGGCGCATGCCGGCCGGTTGCCTGCAAGTCGCTCGTTCCTTCGCGTCGAGCCGGATAACCTGGTGCTCACTGCGTGCAAGCGCGCCGAAGATTCGGACGACCTCATCCTGCACTTCTACGACTTCGGGGGCGTCCCGACGCGGGCGCGCGTGATCCCGGGCTTCGGCTGGGCGAGCGCCGCGGACGTCAACCTCATGGAGGCCCCCACCGGCGCCCCCATCGACGTCGATAAGCCCGAGATCCGTCTCGACGTCGGGCCCTTTGAGATCAAGGCCCTGCGGTTGACAGGCAAGGGCTCGCGAGAGCGCGAGCGCCAGGGTGGCTGAGGACGCACTAAGAGGCGCGATATCGCAGGATCTGTCACCGACGGGCTGCCGGAGACAGCACCCATTTCGAGCCATCAACCGAGGCCAGACATAGACCCTCGGTTGCGGTGCCCTGGGGCGCTCGCGCCGGCCGGTCCTGGATGTTGACAACCGATGGACTTTGCCAGATAATCCATGCGGACGAGGCGCTTCCTACGCGCATCGAAGTGTCTCATATAGGGAAGTGCGACAGATCCAGTAGCTCCTGCTCCTGGAGTGTGTGAGGCATCCTAGCCTCGGGATGCCTCAAGTGCGGCCCGCCCCGACGCCTCTCGGGGCGGGCCGTTATTATGCGAGGATATGCCGGATCCAGCACAGAATCCCGGCACGGCGTGCCACATGAGGTGCTGGAGGAACCGCAGAGATCGCATTCCATGCTGCAGCACTCATGAAGCTGCATACATTACGCGCGGCCGCATCAACACTGCTCGTCGTCGGCTACCTCTTGACGCCGCGGGCGGTCACGGCCGAGACCGTTCAGGTCACAGTCGACGTCACCCGCGCCTACGCCATCTGTGGCCACGAGCAAGTGCAGCGCAATGTCTTCGGCGTTACCGCCTACGAGGGCGCGACATGGCCCGCCGAAGAGCAGGGCCGCAAAATCCTGCAACAGGCGGGCATCACCTGCCTCGGATTCCCCGGCGTCATCGGTTGGTGCGCCCCGACGGAGAAGCCACCGGATGGCCGTGCCGGCATTCAGCGCTGGTACGCCTCACCTGAGGCCGAACGCCTCATTCGCGATCTTCCCTTGAACGGCGACCGGTACATGTACGGCCGCATCCTGCCCGCCTGCCGCGAGATCGGGATTGAGCCCATGGTCTACCTGCTGGGCGGGCCGCAGTGGATGCTCGGGCCCGAGGCGATTCCGCTCGACGATGACCTCTACGCCGACCTGGTGACGCAATACGTCGGCCTGCTGCGGCGCTCCGACCCGAAGCTGCGCCTCTTCCACCTGGACAACGAGCCCAACACGCATTGGTTCAAGGTCAACAAGGCTGGCGCGGAATACGGCCGGCTTTTTGCGCGCGTCGCCGCACGCCTCAAATCGCAATGCCCTGACGCGCTCATCGGCGGACCGGTGCTGTGTTGGCCGCCCGCGTGGCCTCCGAGCCAGCAGGGCCAGCCGAACTGGTACACGTGGGACACCTGGACGCTGCCCTTCCTCGATGCCGCCGGCGACCGCTGCGACTTCTTTGATTTCCATCTCTACCCGAACGGTGAGATCATCGTGCCCGTCGCGCTTGAGGAGGTCACCCTCATCGCCAACGAGATGTGGCGGCGCAGGGGGATGCGCGTTCCCGTCGTCATCAGTGAGTGCGGCATCGGGCTGAGCGAGACGGAGTGGAAAGACGAAGCGGCGCACTGGTCTAAGCGCACCCTGCCCTGGGCGCGGTTCCTGCTTGCGATGCTCGATCAGCCTGACAAGGTGATGAGCGTGCAGATGCACGACCTGTCGGCGGTCGCCGGCGAATGGTTCAGGTTGGTCAAAGGCACCGACCTGCAAGACCAGACGCCGACGTACTGGCTCTACTGGTTGCTGCGGCACGTTCGCGGCACGCGGTTGGTCGCGACGGCGCAAGGCGGGCAATCGCTCACCGTGTTCGCAACCCGTGGTTCGGACCCATCCGCCGGACGGACGGCTGAAGCGGCGGTGGTGGTGTTCAACGATTCGGACGCGCCGCAGGAGGCACGGGTGAGGTTCATCGGCGCAGATGTGTCATCGCTGCGATGGGAGCGGCTATTCCTCGATCCGCAGACAAGGAAGGTCGTGCGCGAGAGTGGGCGCGGGGAACGTATCCGGCTGCCGGCGCGTAGTCTAGCCGCGGCGTGGGTCTCAGTTCTGCCAGGCCTGCCGCTGAAGCGGGCGCGCGAGCGCGAGGAGCTCTTCGGCGAAGCATTGATGAGCGAGTTCACCGCTGAAGGGATGGAAGTCGCGATTCCGGTGACCGTCCCCGCCGAGGTGCTGCGGGGCGCGCGGGAAGCTCGCGTCCGCGTCGGAACCCTTGGCAGCGCGCCCGGGGATCGAGTAACGCTGCTCGTTGGTAATGACTCGTATCCCCTGCGCGGCGGCGCCTACTTCCAGGAGATTCATCTGCGCCGCCTGCCTCGATCGGGCAATAACGTCCTACGCTTCCGCCTGGACAAACGCGACGGCGAGCACCGCCTCCGTGTGAGCTGCGCCACCCTCGTCATCGAGCGGGAACTCACGCCCGAGCCGGCGAAGCACTGACACCGCCTCATTACGGCGCCAAACCCGCGTCCTGGAGGCGGAGTCATGTCCCTCGAACCCGAAACCGCGATCGACGCCCGTCAGTGGCAGTTGTTCCTGGACGACCACGCGCTGGCGCGGACGACCGGCTTCGACCGCGTCATCCATCATCCGCGCCCGCTGGGTGTCGTTATCCCGGCCGACCGGCCGTGGGAAACCGCGGGCGTGGCCCCGATACTGGTCGACCGGCGCGAGGACGGCTCGTTCTTAGCCTACTACACGGCCATGTGGTGGGATCTCGACCAAGCGGACACCCTGCCCGACGGGTTCAGGCAAGACCGCGCGCATCACATCTTTCACGGCATCGCATGCGCAACGAGCGAGGATGGGATTCACTGGAGCAAGCCCGCCCTCGGCCTCGCCCAAGCCCCCGCAGCGGTCGATCGGCAGCGGCACGCGCCGTTCCCGTCGCCGCAGGGGACCGGCACGGACAACAACCTCGGCGTGCCGTTCATCGTCATCGCCGACCTCAGGCGTTGGGGCAATGTGCGCGATCCGGCGAAGCGGTATGCCCTTCGGATGGCGGCGGATCCCGCCCAGCCCCAGGGCGTAGGCGCGTCGTGGACACAGGCGCCGCGCGGCTACTTCGCGAGCGAAGTGCCTGACTTTCTGAACGATGCCGATTGGCGCGGCAGGCTCACGGACTCCGGCGGGTGCTTTGACCTGCGGCGCCACCTCCTGCATTTCTGGGATGAGGGGCACGAGGAATGGGTGGCGATGGAGCAAGGGGTCATCGGGCACTGGCTGCCGTCGCGCGAGATTGCACGCTTCGCATCGAAGGATCTGATGACCTGGACCTCGCGGGCAGTGCTGTATCCGGATGCCGCCGATCCGCATGCTCCTTGGCGATGCGATGAGCCGATGTCGCTAACGCCGTTCTGCGCCGAGGGAGTTGTGTTCGGCCTGCTGAGCTGGTTCCACTCCGATCGCACCCATCCCGACGGCGGCCCCAACCTGGTCGCTTCGCCCGAGCACCCGCACGTCTGGCCGTGGTGCCGCAAAGGCACGTGCGAGATGCGCATCACGCTGAGCCGCGACGGGGGTCTCACGTGGGATCGCACCGCGAGCCGGGAGGCATGGATTCCCCACGGCACCGAAGAGAATGGCTATGACCGATTGGTGATCGGCGCGCTGCCGCCGCTGCGCATCGGGGAGGAGGATTGGTTCTACGTCGAGGTCATCGACGGCGATCACCTCATCACGCGCAACAACGTGGAGCAAGATCCCTACTACCACGACCGCGTGCCGAAGCACCAGATCGCCCTGTACGCGCAGAAGCGCAATCGCTGCGTGAGCCTGACTGCGCGCAACGAGAGAGCGGTGCTCATCACACGACCGGTTGCGGTGACGGGGGATTCGCTCCAGCTCAATGTGGACGCCGGTCGCGGACAGGTGCGGGTGGGCATCGCGGCGGCCGAGCCGGTGCCGACATTCGGCGGGACGACGCCGTCCATCGCCGCGCACCTGCTGGAGGACCATCTGCTGCCGGGCTTGTCATTCGACGACTGCAACCCGATTCGTGCGAACCACGTCGAGCAGACAGTCGAGTTCAGAGATCGGAGAGCGCTGGACGCTCTGCGCGGGCAGCAGGTCTACCTATTGTTCGAAGTGTTCGACGCCGACCTCTATGGGTTTCGCGTCGTCTAGCTTCTGCTCGCGCCAACGCGATTGCGAATCAGATGACCCGGATCATCACCATGACGCCCTCGGCCGGCACGCGGACTTCCACTAACGTATAGCTGCCGGAGCACAGGAGCGCCTCGCAGCACTGGATGAGGCAGCGGCTCAAGCGGCGCGCATCGAACGGAGTGCTCCGGCGCAGCTTGGCATCCAGCCGCTGGGACCACCGCAACACGATCCACCCCACTGCCGCAATGCCGAACAGGATCGCCGAAGGGATGACGAGCCAGATACGCCCGAATGGCAGCCGGGCATGATGCACTGCGATGATTACGAAGATACTCGGTCGGCTAGTCACCTGTCGTCTCTGGGCCGCAGGCCACCGGGCGCGCCCGCTTCGAGGCGGAAGATTCGTGCGGGATCGGCCCAACCGTCATAGGTTTGGGAACGGCAGGACGAAGGCGCGTCCAGTGCTGGCGGACGGTCAGTCAACGACGACCTCAACCTTGATCGTCTGCTCCCCGTCCGCCACGTCAACGTCCACCAGCTTGCCCTCGGCGCCTTCGCGCACCATCTGGAGGATGTCGGCAAGGTTCACGCCCCCCATCTGCTTCAGGAAGTCGCTGAGGACAATAGTCTCTCCGTCGCGGGTGATCTTCGCGCCTTCCGCCATCTTGAGGGCGACTTCGGCGAGCGCGATGGGGATATTGCTGTTCACCGCCACCTTCTCGCGGTCCCCTTCCTGCACGTGCACCCGCACCCGGATGAACTGCGGCCTGGACTGCCCCGGCGCGAGCGCTCCCGACGTTGGGGCCTTCAACGCATCAAGCAACTGTGCGCCTTGCTCGGGGGACACCCGGCCGTCCTTCACCATCTCAAGTATCTCCAGCGCTTCCTGTTCCATCGCGGTCTCCTTGTGCGTTAGCCTGGATTATTCATACTGCGCTTGAAGAGCGTGCATCTTGGAAGCGCAGCCGAAAAGCTCACGTTTCGGCTGCCAGCTTCTCCGGATCTTTGGCCCCGACTTGCGACGCGGCTTGAGTGCGGCTGCGCTGGCGCCGCGAGCGGCGCTCCGGAGCCCCGACCAATCGGGGCCAACACTTCCGGAGGCGCGATATCCTATCGCGCCACAGCCGCGTCTCCGGAGCGGCCCCTCGGCTTTGCTCGGGGTCACCCTGAGCTTGCTCGCCCTGAGCGTGTCGAACGGGTCGAAGGGCGGCGGACACCGCCGCACACGGGGCTCCGGAGATGCGCATAGCGCATCACAGGCGATGGCGCCTCCGTCCGGCCGTCGATATGGCTTTGCGGCCGGACCTCTACGTGCGATGCGTGCGCGCATGAATAATGCGCGTTAGGTGGTTCGCGCCAGGTTGAACGACTGGCGCGGCTGCGGCGCGAGTCGCCCTGAGGCGCAGACTATGGATGAAGCGAATCATCGCTATTGCTTGAGGGCGCGAATCGCGTCCTCGGGAGAGATCTCGCCTGACTTGAGTTCCTCTATCACCTGGCGCCGGCGCTGCTGACGCTCGGCAGTAGGAGTCGGGCTGACGGGATAACCGAGCGCTTCGAGCAGGTCATCGAGACGGGCGCGCACGGTGGGGTAGGATATACCTAGTTCCCGTTCGACCTCGCGCAGATTACCGCGGCGCGATACGAACAGGCGCAGGAATGACAACTGTTCCTGCGGCAGCGCGCAGAACTCGCATCCCTCGAACTTTCCCCTGATGCTGATGCTGCATGCCGGGCAGCCAAGCTCCTGGACCTCCAGGCGGGTATGGCACGCCGGACATTCCTGAATTGGCTTGCTCATGTATGTATTTATAAATCAATCATTTCTATTTGTCAATAGTTCTGACGGTATTTTTTCACATTATCTATCTTATGGTGACATGATGACTATGATGTTTGATATCGTGACGATGCAGCAGAGGCATTTGTTTTCAAAATATTCATTTTCAACCGTTGAGTCGGTTGACATGAGAAAGATGTATGGTATAATGCGAACAAACGTTTCTAAGCGAGGCGTTGTCTCTCATGATCGGCTGTTTGGTTCTGCCCTACCTCTATACTGAGGCCGAGGCGCAGCGGCGCCCGGAACTGGCCGGGCGGCCTATAATCATTCACGCCCGTGGCCGCGTCAAGGCCGTCTCCGCCGAGGCCCAGCAAGCAGGCCTGAGCGTGGACATGCCGCTGGGCCGGGCTTATGCGATATGCCCGGACGCCGAATCCCTTCCGTGGGACGACGATCTCTACCGGGCCGCGCAGAGGCGCGCGCTCGACGTCTGCGCCGCATATGTCTTGGCAATCGAGCCGTTCTCGATGAACGAGGTTTTCCTCGACCTGGGGAAGGCGGACACGCCGTCCCCGATCATGGCGGAAATCGCGGAGGCGGTAGGGACGCAGGCTGCTTTCACCTGCCGAGCGGGCGCGGGTTCGAGCAAGCTGGTGGCGCGGATTGTTGCCCTTCAGGGCAATCCCGAAAATGTAGGGCGGGCCTGCCCTTCGGCTGCGCTCAGGACAAGCCCAGGCCCGCCACCGCCGCTTGAGGACTCGCGGCTTCGGGCCTATCCTGAGCCATGCGGCGCTTCGCGCCGTTCCGGAGCCCCGACATTTCGGGGCCAGCGAAGGGCGAAACCGCATCCAGAGATGGGCGCGCGGTCTTTAGACCGCGCGAGAGAATCGCGGCTTCAGGAGAAACCGCGCCCATTAGTATTCGTTGTCCCCAGAGGCCATGAGGGCCGATTCCTCACCCCCCTTCCCCTCTCGCGGCTCTGGCTGCTCGACGAGAATACCATCGAGCACCTGCAAGCGCTTGGCATCACAACCATCGGCCTGCTTCAGCAGACCCCGCCGGGCCAGCTCATCGAACGCTTCGGGCGCATGGGGCGCAGGTTGGGCGAGCTCGCCGTCGGGGTCGATCGCTCGCCCGTGCGCTCCGCCTACCCGCCGCCGATGATCGAGGCGCGCCTGTCATTTTCAGAAGGCGCGGAGGATATGACCGTCATCGAGGCCGGCCTGCGCCGCCTGGCGCGGAAGGTAGCCGAGCAGTTGCGGAACCGCGGACAAGGTGCGGCTTTGCCGCAGTCCGGAGCGCAGATCCGCGGCGCCAGGAGCTGCCGTCGCCTCGGGTTGGAGGTGGAGAGCGATGACGGCGGATCCACCTCTTACTGGCTGCGCGCAAGCATCGCGATGGTCACCGAGGATGAAATCTTTCGCGCCGCCGCACGGCTGCTCGAGCGAGCGCTGGGGCTGGCTGCGGGACGGGCTCAACTGAAGGCGCCGATCGCCGCGCTGGCGCTTCACGCCGCCGACTTGCGGCACTGCGCGGGGGTGCAGCTCGACCTGTTGGGTGACAAGGAGCGGGAGGAGCAGGAACGCCGGCGCGAGCGCGTGACCGAGGTGGTGGCTTCGGCGCAGAAGCGCTTCGGCGCGCGCACCGTGCGCTGGGCGCGGGAGGTCGAGACGCCGCGGCGGGAGCGGATGCTGGCGTGCCTGATGGCGGAACGGCGATGAGCAAGCGCCTCGATCGGCAGACGACGGTGAGCGCGGATGCGATGGGCCGGCCGCTGCGCCTCAATCACGGCCGGCGGCAGATCGAGGTCGAAGAGATCCTGGAGGAGTGGGAGGAGGCGGGCTGCTGGTGGCGGGGCGAGCAGGCGCGGCGGGTGTACTGCGTGCGCTGCGCGGGCGGGGCGATCTACGAGGTCCATCATCAGCCACCCGCGGGCTGGCGGCTCTACCGGGCGTATGACTGAGAATTAGCCGCGGATCGACGGTATTAACACGGATTAGATCTAACCGCAGAGGCGCTGAGAACGCAGAGAGGAATGTGGGAGCCGCGTCTCGCGGCGATTCCCCGCGCGGATTAAAGACAATCCACAGATTTCACAGATTGCACAGATAAATCGGCGAAATCTGCGGATGACAAAAATGATGTTTGTTCACCTCCATGTTCATTCGCCGTTTTCGTTTCTCGACGGGGCCTGCTCCATCGAGGACCTGGTCGAGGCCGCGGCCTCTTTCGACATGCCGGCCCTGGCCATTACCGATCACAATAACGTTTCTGCCGCGGTCCGGTTTCATCGCGCCGCGACCGCCGCCGGCATCAAGCCCATCATCGGCGCGGAGGTGACGCATGTGGGAGCAGCACTGCCGGGGGCCCGTTCGGCAAGCTCCCATCGACGCTGCTCGGGACAGGCAGGACAGGCGGTTGTGTCACGGACACAGCCGAGGGCGACTGTGCCACAATATCATCTCACCCTCCTCGCCCAGAACCCCCGCGGCTATGCCAATCTCTGCCGCATCCTGACCCACGCCCACCTGTCCCAGCCGCGCCTCGAGCCCGCGACTTCGCTCGACGTTCTGCGCCGGCACCGCGACGGGATCGTCGCCCTCTCGGGATGCATGCGCGGGGAAATCCCCTCTCTCATCTTGCGGCGCCGCTTCGCCGAAGCGGCGCAAGCCGCCCGCCGCTATCGCGACATCTTCGGCCCCGATCGCTTCTTCATCGAACTGCAGCGTCTCTTGCTCCCCGGCGAGAGGGATCTCAACGCCCGCCTCGCCGAGCTGGCCGCGCGCCTGGGCCTCGGCCTCGTCGCGACCAATAACGTGCACCATCGCTGCCCCGCCGATTTTCCCATCCACGACGTACTCACCTGCGCCCGCACCCTGACCCGGCTCGATGACGTGCACCCCGAGCGCCGCCTCAACGCCCAGGCCTACTTCCGCTCCGCGCAAGAGATGGATGAGTTCTTCCGCGAATACCCGCAGGCCCTGGAGAACGCGGGGCGCATTGCGGCAATGTGCGAGCCGGCGCTGCATCCGGGCGATTACCGCTTCCCGACCTATCCGGTGCCGGAGGGGGAAACGGCCTACGATATGCTCAAGCGTCTTACCGCCGAAGGCGCGCGCCGCCGTTATGGCAAGATCGAAGGCGAGGTCGCCCGCCGCATGCGCCACGAGCTTTCGGTTATCCGCGCGCTCGGCTTTCAGGATTACTTCCTCGCGGTGTGGGATCTGGCGCGATTCGCGCGCCGCAAGGGCATCCGCTATGCCGGCCGCGGCTCCGCCGCCGACAGCATGGTGGCCTACTGCCTCGACCTCACCAGCGTTGACCCCATCGCCCGCGGCCTGCTCTTCGAGCGCTTCATGAGCCTCGAGCGCGCGGCGCCTCCTGACATCGACCTCGACTTCCAGGCCGAGCGGCGCGACGACGTTACCAATTACGTGATATCGAAATACGGCCAGGAGCACGTCGGCGCCGTCGCCACCTACAACACCTTCCGCGCCCGCAGCGCGGTGCGCGACCTGGGCAAGGCGATGGGGTTTTCCATGGAGGATCTGGACTACCTCTCCAGCCGCCTGCCCTACCTCCCGGCCGATGCGATCGACGATGCCTTCGATCACGTCCCCGAGCTGCGCGACAGCGACGTCCCCCGCGAGCGCTACCGCACGCTGATGGAGATCTGCAAGGCGGTGGCCGCTTTCCCGCGGCACCTCTCGACCCACCTCGGCGGCATCGTCATCACCGGCCAGCCCATCATGGACCTGTCGCCCCTGCAGATGGCGGCCAAGGGCATCCCCGTCATGCACTTCGACAAGGACGATGTCGAGGACCTCGGGCTGATCAAGCTCGACCTGCTCTGCCTGCGCATGCTCTCGGCGGTGGAGGACAGCGTGCGCTCGATCCAGATGCGCGAGCCGGGTTTCGATTACGATGCGATTCCTCATGATGACGAGGACGCGTACCGCATCATCGCCGCGACCGATTCGGTGGGGGTCTTTCAACTCGAGAGTTCGGCGCAGCGGGCGCTGCACGCGCGTCTCCAGCCCAGCACCTTCGAGGATCTGGTGGCAAGCGTCGCCATCATCCGCCCGGGGCCGATCCTGGCCAACATGGTTGACCCATTCCTGGAGCGGCGCGCGGGGCGCGAGCCGGTGACCTATCTCCACCCGGCGCTGGAGCGCATCCTGGCCAAGACCTACGGCGTGGTGCTGTTCCAGGAGCAGGTCATCGAGATCGCGACCGAGATCGCGGGCTTCACCCCGGGCGAGGCCGACAAGCTGCGCCGGGCGATGACCCATCATCGCTCGTGGGAGGACATGGAGCGCATCGGCGAGCACTTCGTCCAGCGCGCCCGCGAGCACGGGGTGGCGGAGGAGGTGGCGCGGGAGATCTTTTCCTACATCCATGCGTACGCCGGCTATGGATTTTGCGAGGCCCATGCGGCGGCCTTCGCCGACACCGCGTACAAGACGGCGTATCTGAAGGCCCATTACCCGGCGGAATTCTATGCCGCGCTGCTCTCCAATCAGCCCATGGGGTTCTGGCCGCCGAATACGTTGATCTGGGAGGCGAAGCGCAAGGGCATTCGCATCCTGGGGCCGGATGTCAATCTCAGCCAGGCGAAGTTTACAGTGGAGGACGGAGCGATCCGCGTCGGCCTGATTCAAATTCGCGGCATCGGCGAGACATCGCTGAAGGCGATCCTCGATGCGCGCAAGGCGGGGCCGTTCCGATCGCTGGAGGATTTCTGCCGGAGGGCGAAGGCAGTTGACCGCGGCCTCATCAGGGACATGATCCTGTGCGGGGCGTTCGATTCGCTCTGCCCCAACCGGCGGCAGGCGCTGTGGGAACTCGACGCGGCGCTGGCGCAGGCGCCGGAGGAGGGCGGCCCCCCACGCCTCGACATTAGTTGTAAGGCGGGCATCCCCATGCCCGCCGATGCGAAGAGCGTCGCCGATTTCTCCCCCCGCGAGAAGTGGCATCACGAATTCGACATCCTGGGCATTGCGATGCAGCAGCACCCCATGGCCCTGATCCGGGAGCGGCTGCGCCGGGAAGGGGTCATCACCGCCGCACAGGCGGCGAAATCACGCAGCGGGCGGAGGGCGAAAGTCGCCGGGGTCATCATCCGCCCTCACCGACCCCCGACCAAGAGCGGGCGGACGGTGGTGTTCTTCACCCTGGAGGATGAGACGGGGATGCTGGACGTGACCGTGTTCGAGTCGGTCTATCAGCGCTGCGGCAAAGCCATCTTCACCCAGCCGATCGTGACCGTAGCGGGCCGCCTCGACCGCCGCAGCGAGGCGACCTTGCCTGCCCTGAGCTTGTCGAACGGGAGCTCGTCGAAGGGCCGCCTGGATCGGCGCGGCGCGGCGCCCCCAAGGGACTCCGAGGGCCGCCGCACTGAAGCGACCATGCCTGCCGTGTCTACCCCGCTTGCCCCGAGCGGAGTCGAGGGGAGCAAGGTCGAGGGGAGCCAGTCGAACGGGAGGCACGCAAACGACCTCGGCCGGTCCAGCGAGCCCTCCACTCCCGCCTCCCTCACCGCCGAGTCGGTGGTCTGAACCATCACGCCGGTTCAGCCGACGAAGCTCCAGGCGCAAAGAACGGCCAAAGTGAACCAGTGCTCTCAAGCGCCGCCGGCCTGAGCCCGTCGCTGGTGCCATACCGGGTCGGCCGCCCGACCGGTTGGCGCAAGTCGCTACGAAAACGAAGAGTCCTGGGCCCTCTGGTGAGCCCAGGACTCTTCGTGCACTGCACCACCATCGGGGGAGCTCAAGCTCCCGCTCTGAACGAGCCCCTCACCTCGGCCGCGGGTTGAAGTTCACCACCGTGGTCTGGCCCACGACGAGCGGCACGCCCTGGCGCTCCTGCGCGACGTACCCGTCCGGCACCACGTCCACGACATAGGTTCCACTGGGCAGCCCCTGATCGATCACATAGGTGCCGGTCGGGCCGGTCAGCGTCTCGCCCCTCCGGATGCCGTTCTGGAAGGCGAGGATGGGGGCTCCCACCACCGGCGCGCCGGTGACGGCATTGGTCACTCGGCCCGTCAGTCGGGCGGATTGGGCAGGCACAACGCTGCCATCAGGGGTCAGCACGAAGTTGATGATGGTCGTCTGGCCGACGGTCAACGAGACTCCGGAGCGCTCGGAACCGACATAACCCGAGGCGACTACATCGATGACGTAGACGCCGGACTCGAGATCCCAGGCGATATCATAGGTGCCGTCGGCCGCGGTGGTCGTCTGGGCCTGCAAGATACCTGCCTTGAAGGCGAGCACGGACGCCCCGACCACCGACGCGCCGGTAACCTGGTCACTGATCCGGCCCGTAATCCTGGCGGAGGAAGCGGCAGGCCCGCTGCCCTGGGGCGTAAGCGCGAAATCGACGGTCGTGCTCTGGCCCACCGCGAGGGAGACGCTCTGGCGCTCGCTGGCGATGTAGCCTGTGCGCAACGCGTCTATGACGTAGATCCCCGTGGCGAGGTTCTGATCGATGGCGTACACCCCGCTGGCGTCGGTAGTCGTCGTGCCGCACAGGACCCCGTTCCTGAATGCGAGCACGGTGGCCCCGCTGAGCGGGTCGCCGGTGAACGCGTCCGTGATCTGCCCCATGACGGTCGCCGACGTCGCCGAGTACTCGGGGGTTAGGAAGAAATTGACGTAGGCGGTCATGCCCGGGCCTACGGTAACGTTGATGCGCGACTGGTCGGTGTAGCCCGGATAAGAGGCAGTTGCGCGATACGTGCCCGGAGGCAACTCGGGGCCGAACGCATAGATGCCCCAGGGGGTCATAGTCAAAGTGCTATCGGTCCACGTATCGCCACGATAGACGTTGACG
>Ga0315282_10007779_pt1 | contig 17507 bp, 11 predicted proteins | sample YL17G07_20_MG_FD_203693 | JGI IMG/M metagenome (GOLD analysis project Ga0315282, IMG submission 203693) | Sediment microbial communities from Yellowstone Lake, YNP, Wyoming, USA - YL17G07_20 | ecosystem: Environmental > Aquatic > Freshwater > Lake > Sediment | place: USA: Wyoming | collected... | reverse complement strand
CGCGGAACAGCTCCATCGTCCGCGCCAGGATCGGCTTGAGCTTCGGCTTCATGGGTCGCACACCTCGCAGCAGAGGGGCGCCTGCGGTCGCCGTTCGGAGGGGCTGAATGCGAGCCTGTGGTCCGCCGCAGGCTCGCATCCGGCCCGGCTGCCCGCCCCTGAGCGGGCGTCCGCACTCCGGCCCCAAGACGCCGCGCGGACCGACGGGGGCGCCGGTCCGCTGGAGGGGTCATGTAGTTGGTGGAGGCGGCGGGAGTCGAACCCGCGTCCGAGAAGGAGCCAGTGGGGCTTCTACGAGCGTAGTACGTGTTTGGTGATTCGCCCGGGAGAGCCCCACGCACAGGGCACTCCGTCGCTAGCTCAGGTTAGGTTTCCCCCTGCTCCGCGCCTGAGCACCACGGAGCGGGGTAGCCGGCCTCTGTGACGCCGCTTACCGCACTACCGGCGAGTACGGGGCGACGGCTGCCTGTTTAGGCAGCTAGTGCGAGATTGCTCTCGGCAGCTATCAGGGTGCCGCGTTTCACGAGAGAGCGGCGATCTCGGCTCGCTTCCCCCACCCGCTCACAGCCCGTCGAAACCTGACGCCCCCACATCCACCAAGTACGTTATACCCAAGACGAGGGCGCGGGGTCAAGGAATCCCCGCGCCGTCCGTAGCGCCTGCCGCCCCAAAGGAACCCGCCGCTCCCCCGGCGAAGCCCGTGGCGCGACGCGACACCTGACCGCGCGGAGGGGCTCCCCATGCGTATCGCCGTGGATGGCATCTACTTCGATCCCGGAGGGCCGTTCTGGGAGAGCGAGCTGATCGCCCTGGCCGCGGGCGTGGGGGCCGACGGCGTCAACTGGCCGCTCAAGGCCGACCACGGCGGCCAGTTCGACAACGCCGCCGACGCCGCGCCGTGGCTTGAGGACCAGGGAGTGGCCGTCGTGGCACTGGGCCTCACCAAGCAGCTCTCCGCCACGCCGGGCGCCGAGCAGGAGTTCCGGGAGTTCGTGCGCTACGCCCTCGAGGTGGCCGCGGCGCTGGGGGTCACGCTGCTGGATTGCTGGCCGTACAAGCCGCCCGAGGTCACCAAGGCCGACGCCCGTGCGGTGCTGACCAGCAACATCGAGGCGGTGCTGCCGGAGGTCGAGGCCGCTGGGTGCTTGCTGAGCTTTGAGTTCGAGCCTGACACCACCATCGAGCGCTACGGTGAAGCGGTGCAGTTCATCCGCCAGTTCGGACCGGCCGCGCGCCTCACCGCCGACACCTACCACATCGTGCGCATTGGCGATGAGCTGGTGCCCGCGGCGGAGACCATCGCCGACCGCTTCGGCATCATCCACCTCTCGGGCAGCCACCGTGGCGAGCCGGGTTCCGAGGGCGACCGCTGCGACCACGCCGCCTTCGTGCAGGCCGCGGTGCGCGCCGGGTACACGGGCGACCTGGTGCTGCAGTATGCCCCGCCCGAGAACCGCGCGGCCAGCCTTGCGCGGGCCGTGGCCGTGGCGCGTGCCGCCGCCGGCCAGTAGCAGCCCGCACCCCCGCCCGGGCCGCCCGCCTCGCCAAGGTGACCCCCGCCGCCACCGGGAACAAGCACTGCACGACGATACCCCGCGGGGTACGCGGCGGCCGCCGCAACCCGTGACGTACATCACGCTAGGAGCCCGCGCCGCTGGGTAACACCTGCCCAATCACACCTGGGGGACCTCGTACTGCCCCCCGTGTGCGCTGCAGGACCCCGAAGGGAGGCCGCGCTGGTGAGTGACGATCGGACGCTGTTCGGCGTCGAGCTGGGCTCGAGCGCCGATGAGGACACCGCGACCGTGGAGCTGGACCTTGACCAGGACGGCGAGGCCGATGTGGCGCTGACCGACAGCGATGGTGACGGCACGCTCGACAGCCTCGCCGAACCGGAAGAGACCTCCGTGGAGCTGGACCTCGACCAGGACGGCGAGGCTGACGTGGCGCTGACCGACAGCGATGGCGACGGCACGCTGGACACCGTGACCGAGCCCGATGAGCCGGGCGTGGAGCTGGACCTCGACCACGACGGCGAGACGGACCTCACGCTGACCGACAGCGACGGTGACGGAACGCTGGACCAGGCCACGCCCTCCGAGGATGAGACGGCCACCGACGACGGCACGGACGGCAACAGCGGCTACCTCGAGCCCTCGGACGAAGGCATTGATGCCGGGACCGATTGGGTCTCGGGCCCCGGCGGCACCGTCACCGTCCCCGATGACATCGCTGCGACGCTCGACGGCGGCACGGATGAGGTGAACCTGGGCGGCTACGACCCCGAGGACCTCCCCACGACCGAAGACACCACCAACGCCACCGACACCGGCGAGGAGGTCGCGGCGGACGAGGGCGACCTCACCATCAGCGACACCGAGGCCACCGACGATACCACTGCCGAGGACACAGCCACCACCGACGACACCACGGCCACGGATGACACCACCGCGGATGACACCGCGGCAGCCGACGTCGAGCTCGCGGACGCCGCGGCTGAGGAGCCGACCGTGGACGACTCCCTGGAGGCGGGGCGCTGGGGCGATATCATAGACCGCCGCGACGTTGATGGTGATGGGGAATGGGACATGGAGCTGCGGGACGCCGACGGCGATGGGAACGCGGACTACGTCTGGGCCGACACCAACGACGACGGCTACACCGACATCGAGGCGACCGACGTGGACAAGGACGGGGACCTCGACGGCGGCAGCGGACTGAACGAGAACTGGGACCAGATCTCGAACTCCGGCGACTCCGACGTGGACTCCATCGAACGTAACCCTGAGCAGATGGACAGCGACCACGACGAGATCTCCAACCAGGACGAGTACAACCTGGGCACGGACGGCTTCGAGAAGGATACCGACGGCGATGGCCGCGAGGACAACTGGGAGCTGTCGGACGGAACCGATCCCACCGACTACCAGAACACGCTGACCGATGAGGCGACGTGGGACGCCGCGGCCAGTGATGCCGCCGACGCGACCTACGATGCGGCGTACGATGCGACCGAGGATGCGGCGTGGGATGCGAGCGCCGACAGCACGAGCTACGACACCAGTGGCCTCGATGCGAGCAGCTATGATGCTGGAAGCTACGACGCGGGTGCGGACACCAGCAGCGACTACTAGGGCTCGGCCCGCCGACAACGGAGCGTGACTGAGGATGTACTGCGCCCACTGCGGGCAGGCCCTGCCGGAGCAAGCGAACTTCTGCCTGAACTGCGGCACCCCCGTCCAGCTTCCGGCGCCCGCCGACGCCCCGCAGCCCCAGCCGGTGGCCCCGGCGGCAGTGGAGGCGGTGCCGGCGGCACAGCTTCTGCCGCCCAGCCCGGCTCCGGTCGTGCCGCCCATGCCCGCGCCCCAGGCCACCTGGCAGGTGGTCACCCGCCTCGTGCCAGGCCCCAATGTCGTCGACTTCCCCGGCGTGTCGGGCGTTTATGCCATCCTCGACCCCCTCGCGCAGGAGCCGCCAGCCCAGCAGCTGATCGGCGCTGATCCGCAGATGGTGGCCGCGCTGCATGCTAAGTGCTACGCCGCCGTCACGTGGCTGGCGCAGCAGTACGGCGGCACCAGCCGCGTGCGGCAGGCGACGAGCCTCCTCAAGCGTGCCGCCGAGCAGATCGGCGGCGCGGTCGGGACCGGTGGCGGACGGGCGGGAGGCGCCCCCGTTGCCGCGCAGCTCAACCCGCACACTTGGCTCGTCACGCTGGAGGTGGACGAGCGCGAGGCGTGGCTCTACAACCGCCTCGCCGAGCAGGACGACCTGCGCCGGGACCTTACGACGCGTCTCCAGCGTACATGCGAGAGCTGCCACGCGCAGCGGATCGTCAACCCCGACTACCAGGCCCTGCAGCGGCGCTCGCAGATCCTCAAAGGCATCACCGCGCTCTCCCCGAACGTGCTGCTGACGCTGGTGCGCCTGGGCAGCATGGGCATGAGTGGTCCCGACTTCGTCTGCCCCCGCTGCCAGGGCCTGAAGTACAACGAGCGGACGATCGTCCTCTGCCCGGGCTGCGGGCTGCCGACGCCGGACCCAATCCTGACCAAGTGTCGACGCTGCGGGCACGACTTCGGCGGCCCCGCACCGGCGGCCACCTCCACCCCACAGGGCGCGCAAGCGGCTGCCCCGGCGGGCCGCCCGGCGGGGCGCCGGCGCCTGCTCAACGGCCGCTGTCGGCACTGCGGCACGGGCTTCCGGGTACCGGCCGAGGTGCTGGCCAAGTCCGGCGCGGTGCGCACTAAGTGCAAGCGCTGCGGTGCCGATATGACCATCAAGGCCCCCTCGCCCGCGCGCCCGCGGCTGCTGCGGGGCAAGTGCCCGGACTGCGGCCGGCCCTTCGGCGTGCCCATGGACCGCGTGCCGCCCGAGGGTGTCAAGGCCAAGTGCACGCACTGTGGCCGGGAGCTGCGGCTTAGACCACCCGCACCACGTCCCGGCGCCCAGGCCGAGGGGTCGCCGCCGCAGGCAGCTCCTCCCGCCGCAGAAGGAGAGACCTCCCATGACGCGACGTAATGCGATCGTCCTAGCGCTGGCCCTGGCGACCCTCCTGTGCGTGGCGGGCTCGGCCGCTGCGGCCGGCCTCTCGCGTCCCGTTCTGGACAAGATCCGCGCGGCCGTGGTCTACATTGACGTGACCCTCACCGGCGGCGACCTCACCGGCGAGGGCGGGGCAACGGGCAGTGGCTTCGTCATCAGCCCCGACGGGCAGATCGTCACCAACGCCCACGTGGTGAGCTACGAGGCAGAGGGTGAGAACCGCACGGTGCTGCGCGCAACGGAGCGCACGATCACCGTCACGTTCTTCGCGGGTACCGACCATGAGAAGACCGTCCCGGCGACCGTCCTCCGCGAACACACCGCGGTGGATCTGGCCCTGCTGAAGGTGGACCTCCAGAACCTGCCCTACCTCGAGCTCGGCGACTCGGATGCCGCGCAGGAGACCACGCCCATCTTCGTGTGCGGCCATCCGCTGGGGCTGCGGGAGCTAAGCATCCGCAGCGGCACGGTGACCGCCCATCGTACCTGGGAGGGGCGCAAGTACCTGGAGCACGACGCGGCGGCCGAGGTCGGCAACAGCGGGGGACCTGTGGTGGACTCCGACGGCGTGGTGCTGGGCGTTCACACCCTCACCCTCTCCCAGGCCAATGCACCCCAGGGCAGCCGCTTCGCCATCCCCTCCAACGTAGTCAAGGCCTGGCTGCAGACGCCTCCCGACCAGGACGTGGCAACCACCGCGGTCGCGGCCGGCGGCGCCGTCGCCGACCTGCTGACGCAGGCCAACCTCCACTACCAGGACGAGGGCGAGGGCGTGTACCTGCTGCCCTACGAGAACGACGTCAAGGTCTACATCCACAAGTGGAAGGACTTCGTGCGCGTCTTCGGCCCCCTCGGTCCGCTTCCCGGCGATGACGACGCCGCCCGCGGCCAGGCCGCCGTCGGGGCGTTGGGCTACAACTGGCGCGACCCGATCGGGCGCTTCTCCCTCAGCGAGGGCGACAACGGCCAACTGCTGCTGTACTGGGAGTGCCAGGTACCGGCCTCCGCGGCCACCGCCCAGCTCGTGCGCTTCATGACCGACACCGCCGCCGGCAGCATCGAGGGGTACCCCAAGGGCGAGATCCCCACCCACGAGGGCGGCGAGGCCAACAACGACGCCATCCGCGACCTCCTCGACAAAGCCAAGCTGGTCTACGAGTGGAACGCAGACACCGAGTCCTTCAACCTGCCCTACAACACCGACGAGAACGAGGGCACCGACGTCACGGTGCACATCAAGTCCCTCGGCGACATGGTCTGGACCTTCTGCTGGGTCGGCGGCCTGCCGGGCGGCAATGACCGCGAGCGGGGCGAGGCGGCGATCAAGATCCTCAAGCGCAACTGGGACGACCCGGTGGGCCGCCTCAGTCACGACGACGACAACGACGTCTGCTGGGAGAGCCAAGTCCCGCTCTCGGCGATGACGCCCGACTATATCGCGATCCTCAGCGGCACCTGCGCAGAGCAGGTTACCGCCTACTGGAAGGAGTTCGGGGTCGTGCCCCTCAACGGCGGGCAGTAGCCGCGCCGGCCCCATACATGCGGTGGATCCAGGGGCGGCCCTCAGAGGGCCGCCCCTTTGGCGTCCGTCAGTGGGACCGGTCGCCAGCTTGTCCTGAGCGAAGCCGAAGGGGCCGGTCCTCCGTGCCGTGGTCCGCGTAGGTTGCGCGTCCCGCGCGACACGCCCGTTGTGTGTAGGTGGGGCGGTTCGTCCGGCACGTCCCTCCGGCAGGGCCTGACCCCTCCCCGCGCGAAACGCCCTGCCATGCCTACGGACCTCGACGTCCTCCTCGTCGGCACGCTGATGGTCGAGCTGACGCCGCGGCCGGCCGGCTGCCCGCTGCGCGACGTGCGCGAGCTGGTGCCCCTGCCCGCCGGGGCGGCCGCCAACTTCGCCTTCGCGCTGGCGCGGCTAGGCGTGCGCGTGGGCTTCCTGTCGCGGGTCGGCGATGACGAGTGGGGGCAGTGGCTAACCGCCGGCCTTGCGGCCGACGGCATTGACACCTCCCTGGTGCAGCCCGTTGCCGGCCAGCTGTCCCCGGTCTCCTTCGGGTGGATGGACCGGCAGGGCGCCAAGACCTTCTACTTCTACCGGTTCCGCGGCGCGTGCGACCCCATGGCCGACCTGAGCGTGGCCGATGTCGAGGCCGCCGACGTGAGCCGGGCGCGGCTCTTTGACTTCACCGAGGCGACGATCCGCGCCGAGCCCTTGCGCACGGCCGTCCTCCGCGGCGCGGCGCTGGCGCGAGCCGCCGGCCGCACCGTCTGCTATGCCGTCAACTACCGTCCTGCCTCCTGGGACGAGCCCACGCCGCAGGTGATCGCCGTGCAGCGCCGGACCTGCGCGGCCGCTGACATGGTGGTGCTGAACGCGGAGGAGGCTACGCTGCTCACCGGCCTCGCCGACATGACGCCGGCTGCCCGGGCCATCGCCGGCGATGGCCCGTCGCTGGTGGCCGTCACCGACGGCGACCGCGGTGCCCTGCTCCTCGCTGAGGGAGAGGAGGTGTGCATTGCCCCTCGCCGGGTCGAGGTCCGCTACGACATCGGCGCGGGCGATACGTTCCACGCCGGCCTGGTGGCAGCGCGGCTGGCGGGGATGACCCCGGCCCTCATGGGCCGCTTCGCCGCCGATGCCGCCGCCCTGAAGATCAGCCGCGGCCCCGACGCGGAGCACCTCCCGACGCGCGAGGACGTGCTGCGGCTGATGGAGACTCCGCCGTAGGACACCCACCATCAGCGCCTCGCGCGGGCAGTGCTCTGAGGACGTCCGCTCCCGGCCGCGTGTGGCCAGCACCCCCTTGCCCGACAGGAGGTCCGACAATCCTGTCGGGCCGGGGTGGAGGGCGGTGGTCAATGCCGTCGCAGTCTGCCTCCCGACCAAGACCTCCGGGTGCGCCGTCCGTCTCCCTCATAGGTACCCGCGACGCTGACCGAACCAAGGACTGGGGTGCGCACTATGGTCACTGCACGCTTCGCCGTACCGGCCTCCCTGTGCGCGGCCGCAGTGGTGCTGGCGGGAGCCGCCAAGGCCCAGCCTCCGCCCACGGACGAGGCCCCAGCCGCTCAGGTGGCCGAGCAGTTCGCGCAGGCGCTTCAGGATGGGGACCTGGGCACCGCAGTGGACCTTCTCGCGCCCCTGGAGGACGGCACGCGCCTCACCCAGGGGGAGCTGAGTCTGTTCCTGAAGGGCTGGCCGGGCAAGGGCCTCCAGCCCCGGTACCGGGTCGAGGAGGTCGGCCCCGACGACGCGGGCGTGTTGGTGTCGCTGATCCCGAAGTGGGAACCCCTGAAGCTGGTGATCGTGCGCGTGGAGAACGAGTACCTCGTGGACGCGCCACGGACGCTGCAGGCCATGGCGGGCCTGGGGCCCGAGCAGTTCGCGGCGATGCGCGAGCAGGTGAGCCGCGAGGTGTGCCAGGGCAACCTCAAGCAGCTCGCGCTCGCCGTCCTGATGTACGCCACCGACTGGGACGGCCAACTGCCTGCACCGGAGCAGTGGACCGACCAGATCACCCCCTACATGAGGAACGACGAACTGCTGCACTGCCCGAGCGACCCCGGCACGCAGTGCAGCTACATCTTCAATGCCGCGCTGGAGGGGCTGAAGCTCAAGGACCTGCCGCGGCCGGCGGAGACGATCCTGCTCTTCGAGTCAAACGTCGGGGAGCGCAACGCCGCGGGGGGCGCCGAGCAGGCATGGCCGCACCACGGTGACGTGATCTACGTGGCCTTCGCCGACGGCCATGTGGCGGGTCTCCCGCAACTGACCGCGCCGATGATGGAGCCGCCCCAGGGCCCGTGAAGCGCAACAGGGCCGCCCTTGGTGGGCAGCCCTGCGTGGAAGCTCCGTTCGGTCCCGGTCGAGGTCTTCGGCTTCAGACCTCGGCGGATAGCGCCTTGGCGATGGCCTCTCCGGCCACCTCCTCGGCCTCCTCGACTTCCTCGTCCGTCGGCCCGAGGGGCACCGGCAGCGCCTCGACCACCGGCTGGCCGTACGGGTCCTCGATCGCGCGCCCACACATCTCCTGGACCGACTTGCCGCGGCGCTCGGCCACCTGGGCCGGGTTCATCAGCATCCCGAGGGCCTTGTAGCAGGCCTTGGCGCGGTTGAGGGCATTGCCGCTCCCGAGGGACTTGCTCAGGATGTCACGGATGCCCGCCAGTTCGACGATCTGCCGCACGGCGCCGCCCGCGATGATGCCTGTGCCGCGCGACGCGGGTCGCAGCAACACTACCGCGCCCCCCACCTTGGCCGTCACCTCGTGGGGGATCGTGTAGCCGTCAAGGGGCACGCGGATGACGGTCTTCTTGGCCTTTTCGATCGCCTTGCGGATGGCGTCCGGCGCCTGGCGCGCTTTGCCCATCGCGATGCCGACGCGGCCCTTGCGGTCACCCACGCCGACCACCACGCGCGAGCTGGGGATGCGCCCGCCCTTGACGGTCTTGCGCACCCGGTCCACGCGCAGCACGCGGTCCTCGAACTCGGACTCCTCGCGGGGCGGTCGGCTATCCCGACGCGGACCTCGCCCGCCGCGGCCTGGGCCTCGCCGGTCGTCCCCTGGCCGTCCCGATCCTCCGGGGCCTCCCGGGCCTCCGCGTCCGCCGCCAGGACCGCCGCGCCCACGCTGTCTCGGTTCCGACATCCTTATCGCTCCCTGCACACCGCAGTCCGGGGCGCTGCCCCGGAGGCATAGAAGACTGGCCGGACGGCGCGGGCCCGCCCGGCAGGACATGCAGCATAGCAGGTTTGCGCCGGCCTTGTCAACGATGGCAAGGTTCGCTGTGGTAGGTCAGCGATAGTGTCACCATGGCAGGCCAGGTGGCGCGTGCGGCCCGACCCTCGAGGCTCAACGCACGGCAGGTTCCCCTTCGTCCCTCGCCGAAAGGCCCGCGCAGCCCGACCATCGCCCTCGTGGATGGGGTGTGATCCTCCCATGCGCCGCGCCCTCTGCCTCGCCACGCTGCTGTCGCTCTGGCCCGGGGTCGCCCACGCGCTGGACCGGCCCTGGATCGCCGACACCTACTTCTACTGGTACACGTGGGACTACAAGCTGGAGCAAGGCGGCTGGATGGGCGGCGTCTGGAACACGCCCCTCTGCGGCTACTACGACTCCTCGCTGTACAAGGACAACCTGCGCGAGCTACGCACCGCCTCCGAGTGGGGCATCACCGACCACTTCATGGACTACTGGGGCCAGGGCTGGAAGGGCGAGGGCGATGTGCCCCGGGAGGCCGTGGTGATGCGGGCCGCCGAAGAGCTGGCCCGGCGTGGCTACGACATCCACATGTCCTTCTACCAGGACGGCACCGACTTCGACATGAAGGACTTCGCCCGCAACCTCGACGAGGGGCGGGACTTCCGCTTCTACGTCGAGAACTGGGGGCAGTCGCCGGTGCTGCCCAAGGTGGACCTGCGGCCGGTCTACCTCGTCTACGGGCGCAACGGCGCACCCGCCGTGACCAAGGGCGACGAGGGCTTCCGGGCCTGGGTGCGGGAGCGCTACCCCGGGCTGTACCAGGTGGGCAAGGCATGGGGCCGGGAGTTGGCCTCCTGGGACGACGTGAAGCTCGACTTCGGCACCGGCGTGCAGCGGGCCGACTCGATCCTCTACCAGCGGCACGTCTGGGCGACGCAGTGGGGCGAGCTGGAGCGCCGCGCGCAGGACGAGTTCCACCTCTCCGGCGTCAAGTGCAGCTTCGATGTGGCCTGGAAGCCGTACCAGGGCTGGGACTACTCCACGATGCCCAAGGTGCTGTGCGGGCCACACTCCTATGCCGGCATCTTCGGTGCGCCCGAACAGGACGAGACCGACCGCTTCATCCAGAACGTCGTGGCCAAGTACTACAACACGGTCTTCTTCGACACGTTCAAGAACTACTACCACGACGCTGAGATCCGCACGCCCGGGACGATCTACCCCTCCGAGCCGCTGCACTTCGACCGCTTCTGGGCCGGCAACCTCGGGCGCTACGCCGAAGCGATGCTGCACCTCTCGTGGAACGAGTGGTGGGAGGGCTCCAACCTCGAGCCCAGCCTCGAGTACGGCAAGACGTATTGCGAGAAGAACCTCCTCTGGGCCACCGTGATGCGGCAGTGCTTCGACAGCATCCGCCAGTGGCACCAGGGCGCGCGGGTGGCCGTGCTGCTGAACGACTGGCACTGGCTGGTGGGCGGCCGCAACCAGCAGGACATCACCGGCTGCATCGAGACGCTGCGTCGGGCGAACATCCGCTTTGACCTCATCCCCGACGACTTCGTCACGCGCGAGAAGCTCGGATCGTTCGAGGTGGTCATCGCCCCCACCGGTGGTACGGGCCTGGGCCGCAACGCCGCGGGCGACTCCATCGCGGACATCCTGCGCGAGTGGGTCGAGCAGCAGCCGGCCGGCCCGGGCGCGCGGCCCCGGCGGCTCATCGCCTCGCAGATGCCCGAGTGGCACGAGTGGCTGGGCCTGCAGGCCGCCGAGGCGCGCCGGGGTGAGGCCAAGGCCGGACCTGACCTGAACCTCTGGGTGGATGTCGGCGTCGAGGGCGGCGACCGGTACCTCGTGGAAGGGAGCACGCAACGGGAGGACTGGGGCAAGCTGCCGCCCGAGTCCTTCGGCGCCACCGACCACACCCTGACCTGCCGCTGGACCCCGGGGGCCGGGGACACGACCGTGTTCCTGCTGCCCTTCTCACCGCATCGCGACCACGTGCTGCGTCTGGCTGGCAGCGCCTTCCGTGCCAACCGGGTCCACGTGCTGCTGGACGGGCAGGAGGCGGCCGTGTTCGACCTCCAGGAGGGCTACCACGAGTACGAGGTGCGCCTGCCGGCCGCGGTGGTCGGCGCGGCTCGCCTCGGGGAGCTGGTGCTGCGGTACGAGCGGCGCAATGTGCCGATGGAGCTAGACCCCGAGCACTTCCCGCAGGAGGGCCGGGTCTGCAACCTCGCCATTGACTGGCTGCAGCTCTCCACCGACAACATCCCCGCCCACAACCAGGCGCCCCTGAACGCCGATCTGCCGGAGGAGACGGCGCGCTTCACGGGGGAGGCCCCCGGGGAGCTGCGCGGTGCGGCGTGGCGCGTCGGCTGGACCCGGCACGAGGCCCTGGCGGCGCCGGCGGCGACCGTGATGAGCCGGTATGCCAGCGACGAGATGCCGCGCGACCTCGTCGTCCGGCGCGGCGAGAACGCGGTGTGGTACGTGAACGGCCTCGTCGGGGCGGAGGCGGGCAAGCAGATCGCGCCTCTCGTCACGGCCTGGGCCGGCGTGGAACCGGAGTACCGAGTGGAGGGCACGGACGTCACCGGCACGATGCTGGCTGCCGCCGACACGCGGGTGGTCCTCGCCTACCACGACGACAGCAGCCGACGTGCCGGCGTGGAGCTGCGCGTGCCGCTGCCGGGTGGCGACCTCTCGGAGTTCATGGCGCTGTCGCGCGACGGCAAGACGTTCGTGGACCTCACCGACCGGGCCCAGGTCGCCGGCGGCTACGCCTCGCTGCGCGAGGAGCTGCAGTACTACGGAGCCTATGCCGTCGCCTCGGGGCCCGTGACCCTGCGCACCCCGCCGCTGGCCCTCGTGCCGGGCGAGGCCAAGAGCTTCACGGTCCTTCTGGACAACAACGTCAACCACGTCACCACGGCGCGGCTGTCCCTCGTCTCGGCCGTCCCCACCATCCGCGGCGACGAGGTTGAGGTGCACCTGGACCCGTACGAGGACGAGCAGGCGGCCATCACTCTGCGCTGCGACGACACGGTGGATTGGGGCCACAAGACCGTAGTCTTCGACCTCGCCTGCAGTGGGCGCCATGTGTACCTCTGGCGGCAGCTCGACATCCTCCGCCCACCCGAGCCGCGCCTGACCCACACCCTCGTAGATGCCGCCCGGGCGGAGTGGGAGGTGGAGAACCCGGCCTCCCCGCTCATGCCCGGGGGCGTGGCCGAGGATGTGCGCTTGGCGGTCGGCGAGCGCCAGGCCGAGCTGGGCGACGTGGCCTGTGGCAGCCGGAGCAGGGCCGGGGTGCCGGTCCCGGTGCTGCCCGGCGGGCCACGCCTCGAGAGCCGGCTGGCTGAGCTGTCCTGGCGCACCGCCAGGCGGCGGCAGTCTGCCACCACGCCGGTCTACTACGCCGTCTACCCGCAGGAATACGAGCATGTGCCCGATGCGGTCGGCCCGGTGGCGGTCTTCAACGCCCAACCGGAGGACGCGATCAACGAGGTGGTCTCGGTCTCTCCGGAGCCGTTCCGCAAGGCGGCGAAGGTGGAGTTGCGCCGGCTCTTCGTTCGTGCCGCCGATCAGCGCGTGGTGCCGTCGCAGCTCAGCGCCGACGGCACCGAGCTGCTCTTCCTGGCCACGGTGCCGGCCCGCTCCGCGGCCACGTACTACGTCTGCGCCGGGCCCGCCCCTGGCGAGACGGCCCAGACGCTCCTCACCCTTGCCTCCGACGGCCTCGGCACGGGGCATGGGTGGGTCGCGGTGAACAACGACGCGGTGGAGGTGCGCCTCGAGGAGCAAGCCGGAGGCTGCGTGACGGCCCTCCGCTCAAAGCCGACGGGGCTGGACTACGCGCCGCGCAGCTTCGGCGTCGCTTACGGCAACTGGGGGCGCTTCGAGCCGTCCGACGCTGCGGTGACGACGACCACCTATCTGGGCAGCAAGCTGGAGCGCGTGGAGCAGGCCTCCGCGCCCGGCGTGCTGGAGGTCCTGGAGGCCGGCCCGGTACGCGCGCGCGTGCGGGCGACGTGGCACGACGCCGCCGTCGCCGCCCAGCAGGTCTACACCTTCGTCGCCAACCGCGCCGGCTTCAGCCTCGACGTGGTGGCTGAGCCGCACGGCGCGCTGGACCGGTACGACGAGCTGGTGCCACTCAACGTCCGTCTGGAGCGCAACCGGCTCACGAAGGTCTTCCCCGATTTCGTCGGCATCGCCGAGGGCCTCGACCAGGAACAGGAGAACCACGGCTGGCGCCAGGCCTCGTACGTGCCGCCGTACGCGACGTGCATGACGCCGTGGGACTTCCCCGAGAGCATCTCAGTGGTGTTGCGCTCCTCCGAGGGCCTCGATCGGTTCCGCAACGGTCTCTGGCCTGCCGAGCGCCCGGGCAAGGGCCCGGCGCGGTACGTCTGGCTGGAGTACATCTCGCAGGCCAAGCGGCCCTGTCGCCTCTCGGCCGACGTGCTCGTGCATCCCGGCCACCAGAAGGTCGCCCGGGTGCACCTCGAGCGGCTGAAGGACCCGCTCCTCGCGATCGTGCCTGACAACTACCGCTGGGCGGGGCAGGAGTAGGCTGGCCCCAGGGCCCCCCCCGGGGGCCCTCCGGGCGAGAAGGGGCTTGCACCCAGCGCCAGGATTGTGTATCATCCAGGCGTGTGCTCCGCCGCGGGCCCCGGTGACGGCCGCGGCGGCGTAGTTGCCCGGGAGGCGAAGCGCCAGCTTCGCTTGTTTTGAGCCTTGGCTCGTGAACCCGATCACAATATGCCATAGAACATGGCATCAGCCCGGTGGCCAGCGCCGCCAAGTGCCTACGAAGGGAGGCGTGCCGCCGCCGGTGTGAGGCGCACGAACGGATCGCCGTTGACGTTGGGCCCCAGGCTCCTGGCTGCCGTGGTCGCGACCCGGCGGAGACCCTCGGGGCAACGACTGCCTTGGAGGAAGCACAGACCATGGCGCTAAGGGTGCTGGACAAGACAGCGCTACCTGCATTCGTCGAGAGCCTCGCTGCGGCTCAGCACGTAGTGGGGCCCGTGCGCAAGGAGGGCGGCCACGTCCTCCAACCGGTCAAGGCGGCGAGCGACCTAAGTCTGCAGTACACAACGACGGTCCTCCCGCCCAAGCAGTACCTCTTCCCCTCCCGCGAGAAGCTGCTGCGCTTCACGCTGGGCGAGACGCCCACGGTGGCCCCGGTCGTCGAGGCGGAGCCGTTGGTGCTGTTCGGCATTCACCCGTGCGATATCGTCGCCATCAACCAGCTCGACCGGGTCTTCGCCGACACCAACCCGGACCAGAACTACCTGACCCGGCGGGCGGCCACGACGATCGTCGGTGTGGACTGCGTGCCCGACGACAAGTGCTACTGCGAGTGGACCGGCTCCGGCCAGGTCTCCGTAGGCTATGACCTCTTCCTGACCGACCTCGGTGACCTCTACGCGGTGGACGTGGCCTCGGACAAGGGTCAGGCGCTCATCGCCGCGCACGCGCAGACCAGCCCCGGGGGACCGGAGCAGATCGCGGCGGTGCACGCCAAGCAGGAAGCCAAGGCGCAGGCCTGCACGCGCCACCTGCCCTCGAGCGTGGCGCTGATGCCGCTGGTCATGACCAAGGCCGAGGGCAGCGAGGTCTGGAAGAAGTACGCCCGCCGGTGCTTCGCCTGCGGTAGCTGCAACCTCGTCTGTCCTACCTGCTACTGCTTCGATGTGCTCGACCGCATGGAGGTGACCCTCACCGAGGGCGCGCGCCTCCGCCAGTGGGACGGGTGTCTGCTGGAGGAGTTCGCTGCCGTGGCTTCGGGCGAGAACTTCCGCGAGCACCGCGAGAACCGGCTGTTTCACCGCGTCAGCCGCAAGTTCCACTACCAGTACGTGAAGTACGGCCAGCCGCACTGCGTCGGTTGCGGACGCTGCGGGCGCACGTGCGTGGCCGGCATTGACCAGGTGGACATCATCACGGATCTCCTCGCTGAGAGCGGGAAGGGAGGCTAGGTGGTGGCTGCAGAGCTACAGAGCGCAGAGCAATCCATCTACCTGCCCGAGTTGGCGACCGTCGCCCGTGCCGAACCCCAAGGCGTCACCGAGATGCGACTGTGTCTGGCCCTGGACAGCGGCCGGCCCCTCGGGCACGACCCGGGCCAGTTCGTCGAGGTCTCGCTGTTCGGGATCGGCGAGGCGCCCATCTCCGTCTCCTCCGGCCCGCAACAGGCGCCGGACTTCGAGCTGGTGGTGCGCCGGTGCGGGACCGTCACCGAGGCCCTGCACAAGCTGACCCCGGGTGCCAAGCTGGGCATCCGCGGCCCCTTCGGCCGCGGCTTTGACGTGGCCGCGCTGCACGGCCGCGACCTCCTCTTCGTGGCCGGCGGTATCGGCCTGGTACCGCTTCGCTCGCTGATCCACAGCGTGCTGGCCGACCGCGGGGCCTTTGGCGACGTGACCATCCTCTACGGGACCAAGACCCCGGGCGAGCGGCTCTTCCTGGACGAGCTGGCCGCCTGGCAGGAGCGCAGCGACGTCAGCTTCCTGGATACCATTGACCGCCCGGACCCCGCCTGGAGCGGCAATGTCGGTGTCATCACGACGCTCTTTGCCGGCCTCGACCTGGACGCCAAGCAAACGACCGCCGTGATCGTCGGGCCCCCGGTGATGTACCGCTTCGCCATCATGGAGTGCCGCAACGCCGGGATCGCTGATGAGGACATCGTCGTCTCCCTCGAGCGGCGCATGAAGTGCGGCGTCGGCAAGTGCGGCCACTGCCAGATCAACGGCCGCTACGTCTGCCAAGACGGCCCTGTCTTCAAGTACTCCGAGATCAAGTTCCTCAAGGAGGCGCTGTGATGAAGCCCAAGGTCGCGGTGTTCAGCTTCACGGGCTGCGAGGGCTGCTCGCTGGCCATCCTTGAGTGCGAGAACGAGCTGCTCGACCTGCTGGCCCACATCGAGTTTGTCAACTTCCGCGAGGCGATGACCGAGAAGAGCGACGACTACGACATCGCCTTCATGGACGGCTCCCTCAGCACGCCCCATGACGTGGAGAAGGCCAAGGAAATCCGCTCCCACGCCAAGCTGGTCGTGGCGATCGGCGCCTGCGCCCACACGGGCGGCGTCAATGCGATGAAGAACCGGCGCGGCCCCCTGGACCAGATCATGCGCGAGGTCTACGGCGACAAAGCCTCGTACTTCCAGGTCCTCCCGGCCATGCCGGTCGGCGCGGCCATCCAGGTGGACTTTGCCATCCCGGGTTGCCCGATCAGCACGGCGGAGTTCCTGGAGATCACCAAGGACCTCCTGCAAGGCAAGCCCCCGAAGCTACCCAACTACCCCGTCTGCGTGGAGTGCAAGCGCAAGGGGAACGTCTGCCTCTACGACCAGGGGCGTGACTGCATGGGTGTGGTGGCCCGCGCCGGCTGCGACGCCATCTGCCCCAGCTTCGGCGACCCGTGCGAGGCCTGCCGATCCTTCGTGGACAACCCCAACACCGACGCCCACCGCGAGGTGCTGCAGGAGCACGGCCTGACCGTGGAACAGGTCATGCACCGCTACACGCACTACAACGCCTACGACCCGGAGACTGACCGGCGACTGGAGTAGCGGTCCGGCGCAAGGCGCGACCGCGGGAGACCATCACCTGAGGTGTGCAATGGCCAAGCTGGACATCAACGTGCACGACATCACCCGGGTCGAGGGGCACGGGAACATCGTGGTGGACGTGACCAATGGGGAGCTGCAGAAGTGCGAGCTGCAGATCACCGAATCCCCGCGCCTCTACGAGGCCATGCTGGTTGGCCGCCCCTGGAGTGAAGCGGCGCACATCACCTGCCGCATCTGCGGCATCTGCTCTGTGGGCCACACCACCGCCTCTGTCCGCGCCATGGAGAACGCCCTCGGTGTGAAGCCATCCGAGCAGACCAAGCTGCTGCGCAAGCTGATCATGCACGGGGAGCACCTCCAGAGCCACGTCCTGCACGTGGCCTTCCTGGCCCTCCCCGACTTCCTGGGCGCGGGCAGTGTGATCCCCCTGGCCTCCTCGCATCCGGAGGCCATCAAGATCGCCCTGCGCCTCAAGCGCCTGGCCAACGACATCTGCTGCACGCTGGGCGGCCGGCACATCCACCCGATCGCCGAGGTGGTTGGCGGCTGGACGAAGCTGCCTGAGCCCGAGGAGCTCCTCGGCCTCAAGGAGCGCATCATCGCCGCGGTGCCGGACCTCGAGGCCGTGGTAGACCTGCTGACCACCGTGAAGGTGCCTGCCTTCGAGCGCGAGACCGAAT
>Ga0315282_10007778_pt1 | contig 17507 bp, 10 predicted proteins | sample YL17G07_20_MG_FD_203693 | JGI IMG/M metagenome (GOLD analysis project Ga0315282, IMG submission 203693) | Sediment microbial communities from Yellowstone Lake, YNP, Wyoming, USA - YL17G07_20 | ecosystem: Environmental > Aquatic > Freshwater > Lake > Sediment | place: USA: Wyoming | collected... | reverse complement strand
CTGATCCCCGCTCGCCCACGACCGTGACCGAGATCCCGCGCTTGTGCGGGCGCTGCCATCATGAAGGCTCGCCGGTTCAACTCACACACCACATCCCGCAGGACAAAATCCTCGAGAACTACACCGAAAGCATCCACGGTGAGGGCTTGTTCCGTCGCGGTTTGGTAGTCACCGCAGTTTGCACGAGCTGCCACACGGCGCATTTCGTCCTGCCGCACACCGACCCGCGGTCGTCGATCTCCAAACGGAACATCGCGAAGACCTGCGAGAAGTGTCACGCGCAGATTGAATTGGTACACCGCAAGGTGATCCGCGGCGAACTGTGGGAAAAGCAGCCGCACATGGTGCCCGCCTGCATCGACTGCCACGAGCCGCACAAGATCCGGCGCGTTTTCTACTCGCAAGGCATGGCGGACCGCGACTGCCTGCGCTGTCACGGGCGCCCGGAGATCCAACCCGCCACGGCGGGCCGCAAGCTCTCCTTATTCGTGAAGGAGGCGGGGCTGGCGCAGTCTCGCCATGCGCGGGTTGCCTGCGTGCAATGCCACACGGGCGGCACGCCGTCGCACGAGCGACCGTGCGTGACCATGACGTCGAAAGTGGATTGCTCAATCTGCCACGCGGATCAGGTCGAACAATTCAACGACAGCATTCATGGAAAGTTGCTCGCCGAGGGCAGCCCCGATGCTCCGACGTGTCTCGAATGCCACAGCGCGCACGGGACGCTGGGACGAAAGGATCCGCGCTCGCCCACTTTCTCGCGCAACGTGCCGGCGCTTTGCGCGAAGTGTCACCGCACCGGGCAAAAGGCGGCTCTCCGCTATACCGGCGCGCAGACCCAAATCGTAGAGCGTTACACGGAGAGCATCCACGGGAAGGGTCTGCTCCAAAGCGGTCTCACGGTGACGGCGAACTGCGCCGATTGCCACACACCGCACCACGAACTTCCCAGTAAGGATCCACGCTCGAGCGTGAATCCCAAGAACATCGCGGCGACCTGTGGGCGCTGCCATCAGGGGATTTTTGAATTATTCGAGGCGAGCATCCACGCGCCGCAGGTCGCGAAGACCGGCAAGCCCCTTCCGGTGTGCAGCAGTTGTCATTCGGCGCATAACATTCGCCGCGTGGACGTAACCGATTTCCGGCTGCACATCACGGACCAGTGCGGCAACTGTCACCAGGCCATCGCCGCGAGCTACTTTGACACCTATCACGGCAAGGTTTCGAAGCTCGGCTACGTGAAGACGGCGAAATGCTACGACTGCCACGGCGCGCACGACATTCTTCCCGTATCGAATCCTGCCTCACACCTCAGCCGGGAGAATGTCGTGAAAACCTGCGCGCAGTGCCATCCTGGTTCGCATCGCCGATTCGCCGGCTACTTGACCCACGCCACGCACCACGATCCCGAGAAGTACCCGTTCCTCTTCATCGCCTTTTGGGGAATGACCTCGCTGCTGATGGGCACGCTCTTCGTCGCCGGGCTGCACACCGTCGCCTGGCTGCCGCGCTCGCTCCAGTACCGCAGAGAGTTGAAAGCCATCGGCGCCGCCCACGGCGAAGTCTACGTCCGCCGCTTCCGGAAGTTCGACCGCAACCTGCACTTGATGGTGATCACCAGCTTCATCGGCCTGGCGCTGACCGGAATGACGCTGAAGTTTTCCTACACGACCTGGGCGCAAGTGCTCTCACGCCTGCTGGGCGGGTTCGAGGCGGCTGGGATGATCCATCGCGTCTGCGCGCTGCTGACCTTTACCTATTTCGGAATGCACCTGTGGGACCTCTTCCGCAAGAAGCGCGCGAGCGGGAAGTCCTGGCGAAAGTACATCTTCAATCAGGAGAGCATGGTCTTCAACGGCCACGACTGGCGCGAATTCATCGCTTCGCTCAAGTGGTTCTTCGGCAAAGGCCCGCGACCCGATTACGGCCGCTGGACTTACTGGGAGAAGTTCGATTACTTCGCGGTGTTCTGGGGCGTGGCCGTGATCGGCTCGACCGGACTGCTGCTTTGGTTCCCGGAATTCTTCACCCACATCTTCCCGGGCTCGATGATCAACGTCGCCACCATCATCCATAGCGACGAAGCGCTGCTCGCCGTCGGCTTCATCTTCACCGTGCACTTCTTTAATACGCACTTCCGTCCCGAGAAATTTCCCATCGATACGGTTGTGTTCACGGGCGGCGTGCCGCTCGAAGAATTCAAACGCGACCGTCCTCGCGAGTATCAGCAGATGGTCGAAAGCGGCCAACTGGAACAGAGCCTGATGCCCGCCCCGCCGGCGCTCGCCGTACGGCTCTGGCGGCGCTTCGGGTTCACCGCCCTTGCCCTCGGCCTCGTCCTGATCGCCCTCATCCTCTACGCCGCGCTGTTTGTGTACCGGTAGCGGCGATTTCACATCGCCACTCATGTAGCACGGGCATCCCGCCCGTGACCGCTCACGGCCAGGATGGCTGTGCTACGTGCGCCGTAGCGGCGGCCTTCAGGCCGGCATGGATTTCATTCGATCTGCCCGCCTGAAGGCGGCCTCTACACTCCCCGCCGTTTACGCGGCATTGCTGTGTAGATGCAGCGGCGATTTAGCATCGCCACGAAGGCAGTCGTGTCATTCTGAGTCTACCAGCTGACGGACGAAGAATCTGCAGTATGTCATTCTGAGCGCGAGCGAAGAATCCCGGCATTGCAAGATTTTTTCCTCTTAAGGTGGACGAAATCCCGAGACCCTTCGTCGCACTCAGGGTGACAAACAGGGGGGCGTGTCATTCTGAGCGCGAGCGAAGAAGCCCGGCATTGCAAGATTTTTTCCTCTTAAGGTGGACGAAATCCCGAGACCCTTCTCCCGCTGAGCGGGCTCAGGGTGACAACCTCGAGCCGCGAGCCACAATTCCTTCCCACTCGTCTCCCCGTAGAGACGTCCCGGCGGGCCGTCTGAGACGTTCCATCGGAACGTCTCTACGTCAAGTACCCGTCCGCTGACGGACACGTGAGGGCGCTGCGTCCACGTCATCAGCGTCATATACGAAGGCTCGCATTGGTCGCAGAGACCGCAAACTACTCGATGTCCGACCCACCCGGGAGGGGTGCGGGGGGAGTGGAAAGTCTCATCTCATTTTCCGCGTCTCCAGAGCCTCGATGAGCTGGCTTTTGGTTCTGAAAGTACGGCTTTGGTCGATGAGTGCGACAAGGCACAAACACGCAAATTTCATGAATGCCTCTAGCGTAGCCATGTCGTCCGGACTTTCTCCGTGGTGGACGAAAGAAGACCGAAGAGCGTAGGTCCGGCTGACATTCTCGACGATCTCCATTCTTGCCTCTGCCGATTGTCCGACCAGAAACGCCATCCTTTCGCCAAGGTTTTTTTGAATAGGCTCATTCCGGTCCTTCAGTAGTATGGATTCCAAGGCAGCGAAGACGTACACCAGCTTGTCCGACGGGTCCTCGACCAAGGCGTTTTTGGAATAGAGAATAATGGATCCAAGGAGGTCGTCCTCGAATTCAGACCTGTTTGCGTCTTCGAGCATCTTGCTGAGAGCATCCAACCCGATGGCTTTCAGTTCCGTGATTTCTGCTTTGTCGATTATCCAAGCGGAGCTGCCCCTAGGTTGAATCTTCTGACTCTTGGAGAGGATCTTGCCATCTTCCACGATGAGGTGAGTCGAGCTGCGGAGAGCCTGTTTCCCAAGCAATGTGCAGTAACACCTCAGGTAGGGTGAGGAACTAGCAGGATGGAGGAATCGAAGAAGTGAAACTGCCTTGTCGGCCTCTTCCTCGGCTATTTCAGATGCCCTGATCGGCTCAGCCAACAATTTGACCGTTGCTGCCGCTACGCCCTGCAGATCCTTTCGCTCTCTACTGAAAACGTCCTGCATTTTCGCGATTTTCCCCCCGAGAGCCGCTTTCAGAGTCTCCTCAAGGCGGTCTAACATCTCCTTGTCTATCGTCTTGAACACGACTCCTCCGATCTGGATTTCGGTCTCCATGAAGAGGCGAAATACGGGAATCCATATCTCGATTTCCCGCACCCTTTTCTCACATTCGCCGAGAACGGCCTCAACAAGTGGCACAGTCATGCTTCCTCGATATCGCATCTTTAGCCATTGAAATGCGATATCAAGCAGGCACTTGTAGCTGACCCTTTCCCGCAATCCGGGCAACCCTTGAAGGCGACGTACTGTATCCGCCAGAATTTGAAAGTTGGGTCCGCAAAGACCCAGAGCACGCTTACCGTCCTGAAAGAACTTGGCGACTTCGTTACCTCGCTGATCGACTAGACCGGTTTCGATTTCTCCGAGAATGTCCTTCTCGCTCAGCTGAGCGGAGACGAAACCATCCGGGCGGAAAGACCGGACCGTTTGGTTTTGTAGGATATATGGGCTCAGTCTTGTGACAAGAACTTCGGCCTTCTCGTTAAAGCTTTTCGCCGCCTCTGGGTGCACCTTAAATCTGACTCGTGTTGCCATACGAGGCCTCACTAGTGGTAGCCACGGTTAATCGGGTGTCGCGGTTAACCGTGGGCTCTTGAAGAAGGAAAAAGCCCACGGTTGGGAGAGCCCCAACCGTGGCTACCGGTTCCCTACCGACCGGTCGGATGGTTATGGGCGCCCGCCCAACTCGCCATCCATAGAGCAATTACAGCGGAAACGAGCTATCACGGAATGCCACGGAATGCGCGCGGCAGGATCTACCCGAAGGCGAGGTGCGCTATGCCTCTTCGTGTTGCGCGGGCGGTTCGCTTGCCGGCTTGGGATCGGATGCAGGCTCGGGGACCGCCAGGCTGTCTTCCTGGCGGACCTCGTGCTCCGGCGCGCGCCCGGTGAAGAACGTCCACTTCAGCGGATACACATCGGGATCGAAGATGACGGCGTAGAAATGCCAAATGGCGATGGCGAAGGTAGCCAGGATAGCTTCATAGAAGTGAATCGCGGTGGTGACGTCGAGCACGGACAAGGGGTAAGGCAGATGGGCCAGAATCCAGTCGTGGGACCAGAGCAGGATGCCGGTGATGGCCATCACCGCGGTGCCCCACACCAGTGCCCAGTATTCGGCCTTTTCGACGTAGTTGAACCGGGCGTACTGCGGCAGGCTCTTGCGGTACCCGAGGTTGTAGCCAACCGTCTCGACCGCCTCGTGAACGTCCCGAACCCTCGGGAGGATGTCCTTGAGCCAGCGGCGGCCGTTGCGGCTCTTGATGAGGTAAACGAGGTGATACACGGAAGCGCCGATCAGCACCACTCCCGCAATGCGGTGCAGGATGCCGCGCAGGGGGAAGCTGCCCTCCCAGCCTACGATCGGTTCGGCCCAGAACGCGTGCGGGTACTTGAGCGCGAATCCGGTGACGACCAGAACCAGGAAACTGCCCAGGAGCAGGTAGTGTTGAGCGCGTTCGTTCAGGCTCATGCGGAGCTGGCCGTGCCCCGCGCGCTGCTGAGCCAGTGTACGCTTGGCCTTTCGCCACCAGTCGAGCAGATTGTGGAAGATCATGAGGCCCAGGATGACGGGAATGGCAAGCAGGTAGAAAGCCCTCACAAAATCCAGGACCCGTGCGCCCGTCGTAGCGGGCGGAAGCGTGTGCACCATCCCGATCGCGAATCGCTGTCCGGCATCGGGATGGCACTTCCCGCAGGTCTTGCTCAGATTGGCCTTGTTGACGGTCGAGCGCGGATCGGTCGAGGGGAAGATGTTGTGCACGCCGTGACAGCTGGCGCAGTTGGCGACGGTCTGCTGGCCGGCGCGTGAGGCCAGGCCGTGGTAGCTGTCCTCGTAGGTCGGAACCCGTGCCGCCGGAACGTTGAAGCGCGCCATCAGTTGGGTGTCCCCGTGGCAGCGAGAGCAGGCAGCTTGCGAGATATTGGCCAGATAAACCGGCGATTGCGGATTGCCCGGAGCCAGAATTCTGTGCTCCCCGTGGCAATCGGTGCAGGTGGCAGAGGCCAGAACGCCCGCGGCCACTGCTTGCCCGTGAATGCTTTCCCGGTATTGGTCGTAAACACTGGCGTGACACTTGCCGCACGTCGAGGCCACGTTCTGCTTCCAGATCTTCGATTGCGGATCATGGGCGGGAAGAATGTCGTGCACGCCGTGGCAATTGTTGCAGGAGGCAGCGTTCATCTTACCCTGGAGGATGGCGCGGCCGTGCACGCTCTGCTCGTAAGCCTCCACGGGATGGGCCACCGCGAAGAAGTACTTTGCCGCGAGCTTGGGGTTTGAATGGCAATGTCCGCAGGTACTTGGAAGGTTCACCTTGTTCACGGGAGATTTGGCATCGCCGACCACGAGAAGCTGGTGGGCGGCGCCATGGCAGCTCTGACAAGTGGGAGCGTCGCCGTTCGTTTTGGCGTGCGCGTGGCCGTGGATGCTCTTGTTGTATTGACTCACCTCCGTAGAATGGCAAGCGGCGCAGAGCTGCGCGCTAAGCTTGGAGGGCTTCGCCACGTCATGAGCGCCATGGCAGGCGATGCAGGTCTGAGGGTCGTTCGGCTCGCCCAGCATGGCGTGTGCGCCGCCGGCAAGATCCTTGGGGACATCGCTGTGGCAGGCTGCGCACGAAGCCGCAGCCGTCTTTGCCGTATGGCCGGGTTTTGCCGCTCCGGCGTGGCAGTCTATGCACTGAAGATCTCTGTGAACGCTTTTCTTCAGGACCTCCACATGAACGGTGATGTCTTTTCCCTTGGAGTTGGTCAGGCCGCCACCGGGCGTATGGCAGGCAAGACAATCCTCCGCAGCGCGAGCATTCGTCGCGAGGGCCAGCGGAACCAGGAGCAGCAGACACGCGAGGAGCAGGCGGCTCCCGGCCGGAAACTTTCCCCGCTGTCCTGCTAGGGATACTCCGCCAAGCGAATCATTCGGGCTTATTGTCCGTGCGAAGATGACCGCCTCTCCAGGCTGGGGGATTCTGCGCATAGGCCGCCATAAGTGCCGAGCCATCAAGACAATCCAACCGACATCCCGGCATAGCAGACAGACTGTTGCAGTTCTCATGCCGGAGAGAGGAATTCTTCAATAGTGGAACTCGGACTTTGCGTCCCCATTTTGCCCTGATGTTACGCTTCATCGCGTCGCAAGAAGACGATCAAGCATGGGGGAATTGTTGTGGACGCCACGATGACCTGGGGTGGCGGGGCGCTGCGACTGAATTGCCTAATCGGCGACTTGGAAGCTGAAGACCGTCTCCGGGCCGATCTTGCTTCCGGGTGCGGGGTTCTGGAAGAGGATGTTCCCCTTAGGGATGTTCTCTGCGGGGATGGGGGTAATCTGTCCTACCTTCATCCCCGCCTTCTCAAGTTCGCGGCGCACCCTGACGAGCGGCTGGCCCGTGAGGTTTGGGCAGACGTATGCAGGTGGCTCCTCGCTGAGCGAGACCAGGAGACTGATTGTCGGCGTGTGAACATTCGCCGTCGAGGGCGGCGGATCCTGGGCCACGACCTGATCGGCCTCGGTGCCCGGCCACGGCAAGGCTGCCACACTTGCCACACTCAATCCGCGCTGGACGGCGGTGATTCGCGCGGCGCGGAGGCTGGAGCCGACGAGGTTCGGAACCGCCACGCGCGGCGGGCCCAGGCTGACAAGGACGTGAACGTGTTGCCCCATCTTGATGCGCGTGCCGGCAGGAGGCTCCTGCGACACAATCTGATTCGCGGGTTGTTGGGCGCTGTAAACTTTGTCCTCGACTTTCATGATCAGGCCCAGGTTCCCGGCCGCTCGCTCGGCGGCTTCCAGCGTCATCCCCACGAGGCTGGGCATGGTTTCCTGGTGGCCATGGATGGTGACGCGGATGGTGGTGATGGCGCTGATGAGCGCCACAGCTACCAGAACCGTGAAGAGCAGGAAGAGCCGGAAAAGCTTGCGGATCTGTCCGCGCAAGGACATGGTTCGCCTGAAGGATCAATTCTGAATGATGAAGGATGAATTGGCAAGGGCGTGCGCTGGCATATCGTTCCGTGCCCCGCATTCATGGTTCTTCTCTTGACCTCACCCTGTAATTCCAGTAGCGTTTGAACTTCTTCGCAGCGCCTATGACCTACCGAGTGGATGTCCTCAAGATGGGTCAGTGCCAGGTGCGCGGTCCGGAAGTCTACTGGATGGACCGGTGGGACGACTGGGAAGAGCTGTACTTCTATATGGTGCTCGTCCGTGGCGGCGAAGGGCGCGTAGCCGTCACGGACTGCTGCTTCAAGTACGGTAACGTGGAAGGCAACCATCCCCTAGGGATCATGGAGAGCGTGCAGGAGTGCCTGGAGGCCTATGAGCGTCTGCGCAAACAGGCCGCCATCATCATCCCCCTCTACGATCCCGAAGTGCTCCAGCGTTTTCCGGAGGGCGAGGTCGCGTGAGCAATCTCTCTAGTGCGGCGAAGCCTCGGGTGGCGCTCTTCATCACTTGCCTTGGCGACCAGTTCTTCCCTCAGGTCGGGGAATGCGTGGTCAAGATTCTTCGCCGCCTGGGCATCGAAGTGACCTTCGATCCCCGGCAGACGTGTTGCGGCCAACCGGCATTCAACACGGGATATCGCCGGGAAGCGCGCGCCGTGGCCGCGCGGGTGCTCGACCTGTTCGACGATGCCGACTACGTCGTCGCTCCTTCGGGCTCGTGCACCTCCATGATGCGGGTCTTCTACCCTGAGCTTTTTCGTGGCGACGACGAAAGGCTCGCCAAAGTCGACCGGCTGCGCTCCCGTCTTTTCGAATTCTCGGAATATCTGGTGAACGTCCTGAAGGTGGAAGACCTGGGCGCAAGTTTCCCGCACCGCGTCGCCTATCACGATTCCTGCCATCTGCTGCGCGAGTTGCATATCGAACAGGAGCCCCGACGGCTGCTGCGTGCCGTGCGGAAGGTCGAGCTTGTGGATCTCCAAGACAACCAGTTGTGCTGCGGGTTTGGCGGAACCTTCAGCGTGAAGTTTCCGGAAGTCTCGGTGCCGATGGGAGAAGATAAGCTGCGTGCGGCTACCACTGCCGGCGCGGAATATCTGGTGGCCAACGATTCCGGGTGCCTGATGCACCTGGCCGGATTGATCCATCGGCAGGGGCTGCCGCTCAAGACCCTGCATCTGGCGGAGGTACTGGCAAGCGAGGAGTGACCGTCTGTTGCGCCGGTCTACGACCGCCGCCGGCATCCGGCGCTCATAGAGCGCCGCTACAGAATCAGAGATGAGTGAGCAGGGCGTTCAAAGCAATCAGATCCACGAGCTGGGCAAGCAGGCGCTCGGCGACGCACACCTGCAGGAGGCTTACCGCTCCTCAACTCTTCGCCTCTACACGCATCGCCTCGCAGCGGTCAGCGAGGTGCCGGGCTTCGAGCGGCTGCGTGAGCGTGCGCAAGAGCTCAAACGCGAAGTCATGGACCATCTCGATTTCTACCTCGCACAGTTTGCCGAAAACGTCGAACGCCGAGGCGGCGTCCTCCACTGGGCGGAAACGACGGAGGAGGCCCGGAGCATCGTTACCGAGCTCGCCACGCGGGCCGGCGCGAGCGAAGTCGTAAAAGCCAAGACGATGGTGAGTGAAGAGATCGAGCTGAACCCGGCGCTCGAGCGGGCAGGGATCCGGCCCTTCGAGACAGACCTCGGCGAGTTCATCGTGCAGCTTTCCGGCGAGCGCCCCGCCCACATCGTCGCGCCGGCAATGCATATGACGCGGCACGACGTCTCGGACCTCTTTGTCCGCAACATCCAAGCGGAACCCACCGAAGTCCCCGAGGAGTTGACGGCCATCGCGCGCCGCGCCTTGCGCGAGAAGTTCGCGCGCGCGGGTTTAGGCTTAAGCGGGGCCAATTTCGCGGTGGCAGAGACGGGAACGGTCGTGCTCATCGAGAACGAGGGCAATATCCGCTTCTGCACGACGGCTCCGCGCGTGCACGTGGCGCTGGTGGGAATCGAGAAGCTGATTTCACGCTTCGCGGACTTGGCCGTCTTCTTGCGGCTGCTGGGCCGCTCCGGGACGGGTCAGAAGCTGACCGTCTACACATCGCTCCTGACGGGCCCGCGGCGGCCGGGCGAAGACGGGCCGGAGGAAATGCACGTCGTCCTGGTGGACAACGGCCGCATCGCCACGCTCGCCGACGAAAAGATGCGCGAGGCACTCTACTGCATCCGCTGCGGCGCCTGCCTGAATACCTGCCCGGTGTACCGAAAAATCGGCGGACACGCCTACGGCTGGGTCTATAGCGGGCCGATCGGCGCCCTGGTCACGCCGCAACTGACGGGCATCCAGAACGCCCGCGAGCTGCCGTTCGCGTCTTCGCTCTGCGGCGCCTGCCGTGATGTGTGCCCGGTGAAGATCAACATTCCCGACCTGCTGCTCCATCTCCGCGCGGAGGTGCAGGAGCATGCGCCCGCGCCCTCTGGGGGGCCGCTCGGCGAGCGGACGGCAATGCATCTGTGGGCGTGGGCGATGCAGCGGCCGTGGGTGTACTCGCTGGGCTCGCGTATGGCCCGCTGGGGACAGAGGCTGCTGGCGCGCCAGGGATGGATTCGAAAGATTCCAATGTATCCAGCCTCCAGTTGGACCGATGGCCGCGACTTGCCGGCGCTGGCCCCCAAAACGTTCCGCGAGTGCTGGAAAGAAATCGAGAAACAGTGACGAGTGGCGAGTGACAAGTGAAGAGCAAGAACAACACGAAATGCAGTCTGTTGTTTGTCAATGGGATGAGGTGGGCCATGGCTCGATTGCACAAATCCATTCTGTTGGTAGCCCTGATGTTTGTCTCATTCATTCGGGTCTCGCAATTTGTTGCTGCCGCCGAGGGTCCGCTGCCCCCGCAGAACCAGAGATGCGAATACCTCCGCGACCCGATGGGTATCGACGTCAAGCAGCCAAGGTTCTCCTGGGTGCTCGGGCACACCGAGCACGGCCAGAAGCAGACGGCCTATCAGCTTCTCGTCGCGGCGCGGCCAGAAACGCTCGGGCAAGATAAGGGCGACCAGTGGGACAGCGGCCGCGTTCCCTCCAGCCAGTCTATTCAAGTTGTCTACGCCGGAAAGCCACTCGAGAGCGGCCGCGCCTATTACTGGATAGTCCGCACTTGGGACACGCAGGGCAGTGCCAGCCCATACAGTCTTCCGGCGCGCTTCGAAATGGGCTTGCTTTCTCCGCAGGAGTGGAAGGCCCAATGGATTGCGGGAGGCAACGAGCTTCGTAAGGAGTTCGCGATTCCCGGCCGAGTGGCGCGCGCCCGCGCTTACGTCACGGCGCTGGGATACTACGAGCTGCGGCTGAATGGCCAGAAGGTGGGCACGAATGTTCTCGATCCGGCCTGGACGACTTACGAGAAAAGGAATCTCTACATCACCTACGATGTCACCGCGCAACTTCAGCAGGGCTCGAATGCCGTGGGCGTGATGCTGGGCAACGGCTGGGCCGTCCCGCCGCAACACTTCGGGCCGCCGATTACGACCTCGTTTTCCTCGCCGGCGTTCCTGCTCCAGATCGAAGTCGAGCTTGAGGGAGGCAAGCAGCTGACGATCGCCAGCGATCCGACGTGGAAAGCCGCTCACGGCCCCATCACCAGCGACAGCATCTATGATGGTGAAACCTACGATGCCCGCCTGGAAACTCCCAGTTGGGACCTGCCCGGGTTCGACGATTCCGCGTGGGAGGCGGCGCAGGTCGCGAAGGCTCCGGGAGGCGTGCTTTCTGCCCAGATGATGCCGCCCATTCGCGTCATCGACACCCTCGTGCCCGTGCAGATGATGAACCCGCGGCCCGGCGTTTATGTGTACGACATGGGGCAGAACTTCAGCGGCTGGGCTCAACTGCGCGCCCGCGGCCCGCGCGGTACGACGATCACGCTGCGCTTCGCCGAATTGGTTTACGACGACGGCATGATCAACCGGGAAACGATTCGGCGCGCCAAGGCGCGCGACATGTACTTCCTGCGCGGGAAAGACGTGGAAACCTGGGAGCCGCGCTTTACTTACCACGGCTTCCGCTACGTCGAGCTGACGGGCTATCCCGGCACGCCCAGCCTCGACACGCTGCGCGGGCGCTTGGTGCACAGCGCGGTCGAGCCCACGGGCAGCTTCGCGGCTTCCAACCCAACCCTGAACGCCATTCAGAAAATCATCCGCTGGGGGCAGCGCACCAATCTGCATAGCGTCCCGACGGATTGCGACCAGCGCGACGAGCGCATGGGCTGGATGGGCGACGCGCACGTGACCGCCGAAGAGGCCATGCTGAATTTTGATATGGCGGCGTTCTACACGAATTTCGTTCGCGACATCCGTGACGTGCAGGGGCCCGACGGCACTATCACCGATACGGTCCCACACAAGTACGGAAGCCGGCCCGCCGACCCAGCTTGGGGAACCGCTTATCCCCTGATCTGCTGGTACATGTACGAGCAGTACGGCGATCGGCGCGTCCTCGAGGAAAATTACGACGGCCTGAAGAAATACGTCGAGTTCCTGCGCTCGAAGGCTCCTGATAACGTCCTTCGCTATTCTTACTATGGCGACTGGGTGGCGATCGAGCACACGCCGGGCGAATTCGTCTCGGACGCGTATTACTACTATGACGTCCAGGTCCTCGCCAAGATCGCAGCGCTGCTCGGCCGGTCCGCCGATGCCGAGGCCTTCAAGCAACTGGGCGAGCAGATCAAGGAGGCCTTCAACCGCGAGTTTTACGACGCGAAGCGCGGCGTCTACGCCAACGGAACCCAGACCGCCAACACCTTGGCCCTTTTCCTGGACCTCGTCCCGGACGACCAGCGCGGCCGGGTGACCGGCAGCCTGACGAACGACATCGTGTACGGGCATGACACCCACGTGACCACAGGCTTCATCGGAATCAAATACCTGCTGCCATTGCTCACCCGCTCGGGGCGCTCAGACCTGGCCTATGATCTCGCCACGCAGACCACCTATCCGAGTTGGGGCTACATGATCGCCACCGGCGCGACGACGCTGTGGGAACTCTGGCAGAACAAGACGGGGCCTTCGATGAATTCGCACAACCACCCGATGTTCGGCAGCGTAGGCGCGTGGTTCTATCAAGCGGTGGGTGGGATTACGCCGGAGACGCCTGGCTACGAGCGCATCCGCATCGCGCCCCAGATTGTCCGCGACCTCACTTGGGCGAGCGCTACGGTGGAGACGGTTCGCGGCACCGTCTCGTCTTCGTGGATACACTCCCCGGGCTCGATCACCTTGGATGTCGCGATTCCCGTGAATAGCACGGCGACTGTGGTGATCCCAAAAGATCCTGAGACGACGGATGTCACGGTCCGCGAAGGGGATCGTGTTGTTTGGGAACACGGTAACTTCGTGCCAGGGACAGCCGGCGTCACCGCTGCCAGCCAGACCCATGACGGTAGCCTCACGCTGGAAGTGGGCTCGGGTCGCTACGCCTTCAAGCTCGATGAGAAGTGACCGATCGCGCTCTGCGACTCGCGGGCCGTTCCTCGGTACTGGCGGCAGCCGTGGCTCTGCTGTAAACTATCGCATTCGATTATCGCCCAGCTTGAAATCCGTCCGCCGCCGTGTGGCTGCTGAGGGCAATGGCCGTGTGCCGGGCGGACGTTTCGCAAGGCCATGCGGAGGCCCCATGCAACATCCCTGGAAGACCAAGAAATGGTTCGTGAGCCCCTGGTGCTATCTGCCCGAGGTGACCAGGAATTTCAAGTTCCCGAAGAAAATCAAAATCCACGACGTCACACTGCGCGACGGCGAGCAGCAGACCTCCGTGGTCTTCCGCCGCGAGGAAAAGGTGGCGATCGCCAAGAAGCTTGACGCCATGGGCGTGCACCGCTTCGAGGCCGGAATGCCCGCGGTTTCACCTCAGGACCGCGCCGCGGTCTGCGAAATCGCCAACCTGGGGCTGAAGGCGGAGATCTTCTCGTTTTCCCGTTGCCTCATCCAGGACATTCAGGCCGCGAAGGAATGCGGCGTGAAGGGCGTGATCGTCGAAATCCCCTCGAGCGACCACATCATCAAGAATGCTTACGGCTGGACGGTGGACCGCGCGATGAAATCCTCGATTGAGGCCACGTTGGCGGCAAAAGAAGCGGGCCTGTACACGGTCTTCTTCACCATTGATTCGACACGCACCGAGATCGAGCGGCTGCTGGACATCGCCGAGACCGTGGCCAGCGAAGGCCACATGGACGCTTACACCATCGCCGACAGCTTCGGCGGCTGCTCGCCCGAGGCGGTCTACCACGTGGTGAAGAAAGTTGTGAAGCGGCTGAAGAAACCCGTGGAAATCCACTGCCACATGGATTTCAGCCTGGGCGTGGCCAACACGATTTCCGCGTTGGCTGCCGGCGCCTCTGTCGCCCAGGTGACGATGACCGGACTCGGAGAACGCGCCGGCAACGTCCCGCTCGAGGATACCGTGCTCGCCCTGAAATGCCTCTACGGCGTCGACCTCGGCATCAAGACGGAGATGTTCTGCGACGTCTCGCGCTTCATACTTGAGAAGGCGAAAGTCACCATTCCCGGCAACCGGCCGATCGTCGGCGAGATGCTCTATCAGATCGAGTCGGGAATCGTGGCGGGCTTCTTCCGCAAGGCTCGCGAGCATCACCCCCTCGAGTACGTGCCCTTTGCCCCGGACCTCGTCGGTCAGAAGCCGGTGGGCATTGTGCTCGGCAAAAACAGCGGGCTGCCCTCCATCGAGGAGTGGTGCGAGAAACTGAAGGTCAACGCCAGCGAAGAGCAGAGGATGGAAATGCTGCGGCTGACCAAAGAGAAGTCATTCGAGAAGAAAGATTTGCTCACCGAGGACGAATTCAAGGCCATCGTGGACCGCGTGATGAATGGAGCCGCGGCGGCGAGCTGATATACGCGTCGGGGCGGTTCGCGAACCGCCCCTCGAAGAGGATTCTTCGCTTGATTCGCGACCTGAATGAGCTGGTGGACCGTGCCAGGGCACTTGGTCCGGCGCGCATTGCCGTGGTTGAAGCGCACGACCCCGACGTGCTCGAGAGCCTCGCGGAAGCCGAGCCGATGGGACTGGCAGATTCCATCCTGGTCGGCAATCCCTCCAAGATCGAAGCCGCCGCGAAGAAAGTCGGCTACTCGTTGCGTTCGGAAACGCTCATCGTGACCCCGGGCGAAGACGCTTCTATCCGCCAGTCGATCGACCTGGTCCGCGAAGGCCAAGCCGACCTGCTCATGAAGGGCAAGGTTACAACGGCCAACTTGGTGCGCGGGATCCTCGACAAGGATCACGGCCTGCGCACGGGGAACCAGCTCAGCCAGGTGGTCGTTTTCCAGGTGCCGCACATCCCGCGGCTGATGCTGATGACGGACGGCGCAATCAACATCGCGCCCACGCTTGCGCAGAAGGCCGACATCACGCGCAACGCCATTATGGTAGCGCACGCGCTCGGCATCGCGGAGCCCAAGGTCGTGCTGCTTGCAGCGCTCGAATTCGTCAACCCGGACATGCCCGCCACCGTGGACGCCGCGGCACTCGTGCAGATGAACCGCCGCGGACAGATCACCGGCGCGTATCTCGAAGGCCCGCTCGCCCTGGACGTCCCGCTCAGCCGCTTTGCCGCCGAACGCAAAAACATTCAGAGCCCCGTCGTCGAGGCGACCGACGTTTTCATCGCTCCGGACATTGAGGCGGCCAACATCCTCTACCGCGCCATTCTCTACTTCGCGCAGGGCAAGTCCGGGGGCATCGTCGTCGGCGCGAAGGTGCCGCTGGTGCTGCTCTCGCGCGCTGAGACGCCGGAGACCAAGATTCATTCCATCGCCCTCGCGCTGCTCGTCCAGTACCACCAGCGCCAGCCGTGCTGATTCGAAGCGCCGTGAAAGTACTAGTTCCCAATCTCGGCTCGACGTCGCTCAAGTACCAACTGCTCGACATGGAGGGCGAGCGGGTGCTGGCGCGCGGCAAAATCGAACGCATTGGCAGCGTGCAAGCTGTCATCACGACGTGGGACGCTGAAGGAAGTTCGGCGCAAACGACCGCGGCTATTCCCGACCACCGCGCGGCGATTCAGGATCTCCTCGGCCGCCTGCAAAGTGGCTCTCACCCGACAGGGATTGACGCGGTGGGCTTCAAGGCCGTGCACGGCGGGCCGCGATATCGGGGCAGCTTTGTCGTGGACGACGCTCTGCTCGAGGCGATGAAGGAATTCGTCCCCGTTGCCTCCGTCCATAATCCCGTCTACATCCAGGCGATAGAGATCTTCCGCGAAGTGCTGCCCGGGGTGCCCATGGTGGCCGTGTTCGAGCCGGGTTTTCACGTCACCATTCCCGACCATGCCGCCGTCTACGGCGTTCCCTACGAGTGGCTGGAGAAGCACGGAATTCGCCGCTACGGTTTTCATGGTTCATCGCACTGCTACATCTCCGAGCGCGTGCCGCAGTTACTGCGGCGGACCGCTCAAGATCTGCGGCTGGTTTCCTGTCATCTGGGTGGAAGCTCCTCGATATGCGCCATTCGAGACGGGAAATCGGTTGATTCGAGCTTCGGCTTCTCGGCGCAGTCGGGCGTGGAGCACGCCGCACGCGTGGGTGAACTCGACCCGTTCGCGGTGCTTCACGTGATGGCGAAGGAAAAGCTCACGCCCGCGCAGGTGAGCGAAATCCTCTCAAAGAAGAGCGGCCTGCTGGGGATCTCCGGCGTGAGCAGCGATCTGCGCGACATCGAAGACGCCGCCGCGAAAGGCAACGCGCGCGCCGCGCTCGCCATCGACATTCTGATTTACGAGGTCAAGAAATACCTCGGCGCGTTCGCCGCGGCGATGGGAGGACTCGATGCCGTGGCGTTCGCCGGCGGCATCGGCGAAAATTCCTGGCGGGTGCGCGAGGCAGTCTGCCGCGACATGGAATTTCTCGGCATCTTTCTCGACGGGGAGAGCAACCGCCAGCCCGCGAGTGGCGACCGCCTGATCTCGAGACCCAGTTCCAGCGTGGCGGTTCTGGTCGTCTACACGAACGAGGAAATCATCGTCGCGCGCGAAACCGTGCGCGTGATCTCCGGAATCAAGTAACCACACAGCGCGCCGTGGCCGATGGCTTTTCTGGCCACCGCCGCAGACGGGAATCTCCCATGAAACTTGTCACCTACGAATCGGCTCATCAGCCGCGCCTCGGCGTGGTGGAAGGTCAACTCATTGTGGACGTCCGCAAGAGCCTTGAGTTGCTTTCCGCGCGTCGCGTCCCGCGCGTCCTGGCCGCGCGCCCAGCGTTTAAGGCGGCGGCTCGAGCGCTCGCTGCCGCGGGTTCCGGTCCGCGCAACATGATCGAGCTCCTGAGACAAGATGCTGGATGGCGCCAGGCGCTGGGGACCGTTACCGAAAGTTTGGCGCGGGCTCATGACCCGAGAAGCGCGCCGAAAGGATTGTTTTCGCTGGTCGAGAGCGGGCGTCTGTGCCCTCCCGTCCCACGCCCCGGCAAGATCATCTGCGTGGGCCGCAACTACGCCGAGCACGCACGCGAGCGCGGTGCCGACGTTCCCACCCAGCCGATTTACTTCCTGAAGTCGATCAACACCCTCTGTGGTCCGGGAGATCTCATCCAGTTGCCCCCCAATTCCAACCAGGTGGACTACGAGGC
>Ga0315282_10007776_pt1 | contig 17512 bp, 14 predicted proteins | sample YL17G07_20_MG_FD_203693 | JGI IMG/M metagenome (GOLD analysis project Ga0315282, IMG submission 203693) | Sediment microbial communities from Yellowstone Lake, YNP, Wyoming, USA - YL17G07_20 | ecosystem: Environmental > Aquatic > Freshwater > Lake > Sediment | place: USA: Wyoming | collected... | reverse complement strand
AAGCGCTTCAAGTCTGCCGGCGCCCTATTTGAGGACTTAGGAATTTGACCGCGCGAAACCTGATTAGCGGTACGCAATTCCGGCGTGACGTCAAACTAGCCCAGCGGCGAGGCAAGGATATGTCGAAGCTGCGCGAGCTGATCTTGCTGCTGGGTCAGGGCAACCCGCTTCCGCCCCATTACCAAGACCACCCGCTCGCCGGAGAATGGAAGCACCACCGCGACTGTCACCTGGAACCTGATGGGCTGCTGATCTACAAGATCGACGGTGACGACCTGTACTTGGTCCGCACCGGCACACATTCGGATTTGTTCTGACCGTCGAGCAACTGGCAAGGAGCAAGCGTAGCGCCTGTTCGGTGTGAGGTCCGCGGCTTTTCGCGCCCGCCAGCGCTCGGCGGCTCGGTTCAGTGTTGCCTCCGCACGGCATCGCGCGTAGATCGGGCGTATGTGCAGGTTGGGGCGTCCGTTCCTTTATGGCCGCGACATCTAAGAGCAGTGACGAGTGACCAGTGACGAGTGGCGAGTGCTGAGAGCAGTGATGAGTGACAAGTGACGAGTGACAAGGGCGGAGCACCCCCTGGCCCCCTCCTGAACCAGGAGGGGAATAAACCCCGGAGGCCGAACGCCATTCGGCCCTACACCGGCCCCCGAATCCCGAATCCCCAATCCCTGACCCCGAATCCCGAGTCCCCAATCCCTAACCCCTAACCCCGAATTGACAGCCGCATCCTTAATCTTGTACGCTCATCACTTCAACCCGAACGAGCGAATTGAACTTATAAGGAGAGCGAGAAAGGACATGAAAATTAAATCCGGATTCTTACTGGGGCCAGCGTTGTTTTTGGCGAGCACCCTTTTTGCGCAGGCGCCGGGCGCCCCGACGATGGGGCCGACGGCAGCGCAGGCACCCATGACCGAGAAGGAAGTCATCACCGAACTCAAGAAGGCCGGGGCGGATCAGCTCCTAAAAGACCTCGACAAGCGCGGCGTGGCCTTTGAAATGGATCCGGATATCGAGAAGAGGTTGCGCAAGGCCAAAGCGACCGACGATGTGATCAAAGCCGTCACCGCCGCCGGCCCGAAGGAAAGGGCGGCTGCCGCCAAAGCGGCCGCCATGGCCAGTGGCCAGGTGATAATCTCGCCGGAGGAAAGCGCAGATTTCAAGGCGCTGCAAACGGAACTCGACCCGGACAAAGCTATCGCCCTGGCGGAAAGTTTTGCGCAGAAGTATCCCAAGAGCGAAGTTCTCAGCTACGTCTATTCGTTTGAAGCCAATGCGTATGAGATGAAGGGCGACGCCCCCAAGATTGTGGAGTATGCCGAGAAGAGCCTGGCGCTGAAGCAAGACAACCTGATGAGCCTGCTGATAGCCGCTTACGCCATACCCACGCCGCAGTACCTCAACCTGCACCAGGCGGATCAGGAAAAACAGCTCACCAAAGCCGAGAATTATGCCCAGGAGGCTCTCAAGGCGATTGACGCGCTGAAGAAACAGGCCAACGAGTCGGACGCGGATTTTGCCCGGCGCAAAGCCGGCTACATCTCCGGCATCCACGCCGACCTGGGGATGATCCATTTGGAGCGCGCGCAAGAGGGCCTGATGGGGTTGGATCAGGGAGAGCTGGCCAAGGCGGAAAAAGAATACCGGCTGTCTGTTACCGGCGCGGAACACCCCGATCCGAGTGCCTACTATCGGATGGGTGAAGCCTGCCGGCTACAAGGCAAGGTAGAGGACGCCATCGCGGCTTTCACCAAAGCCAGCGAGCTTGGCCAAGGTACGGTGGTAAAACAATACGCCGATGAGCAAATCGATATGCTGAAAAAGGCGAAGGCACAGCCCGGAACTCCCGCCAAGCCCTAGACGGGTGGAGGCACTACACCAGCGGCGGAGGAAAGACGGGTGTTGTGTTCCCTTGTCAGGGGCGCTGCCCTGTGTAACCTGCCGGGCAGGGTTGGACCATCGCCTCGCCCGCGATGAGAGGAATCGGCGCCCGAAAAGCATGGCAGAAAACTACCCCGAACGATTTCAGAGTACGGTCGGCTACCAATTTCGTAACCCTCAATTGCTGCTGGAAGCTCTCACGCACTCCTCGTTTGCGCAAGAGTCGGCCGACCGGCCGCGCGACAATGAGCAAATGGAGTTCCTGGGCGACGCCGTGCTGACGTTTGTGGTCAGCGTGATGCTGGCGGATGTATTTCCGGATTGGGAGGAAGGCAAGCTAACGCGTGCGCGCGCGCATCTGGTGGCGGCGCCGCACTTGTACTCGGTGGCCAACCGCTTGAATCTGGGCGAGTACTTGCGCCTGGGACGGGGGGAGGAAAAAACCGGTGGGCGCGACAAACCCGCACTGCTCGTGAATGCGCTGGAAGCGGTGGTGGCCGCGCTCTATCGCGATGGGGGCATCGAGGCGGCGCGCGATTTCATTGCCCGCTTCATCGTGCCCCAGGATCTGGGAGCAACGGCCGGCGAGCTGTTCGCGATCGATTACAAATCGGCCCTTCAGGAGTATTTGCAAGCGGAGAGGACCCCTCCTGCCGAATATCGGGTAGTCGAGGAATCCGGCCCTGAGCATCAAAAAACCTTTACGGTGGAGGCCCTGGCAGGCGACAATCTTATTGCCCGCGGGCGGGGCGGCAGCAAGAAAGCCGCGGAGCAGGAAGCGGCCCGGTTGGTTCTGGAAAAGCTGGGGAGGAAGACCGAAACGCATGGAGGAAATTAACAAGAAGTCGTCAACGCGCGACACCTTTGAGTCCTTGGTGGTTACCGTCATCCTGGCCGTCTTCGGCACCACCTTCGTCCTCCAGGCGTTTAAGATTCCCACCGGCTCGATGGAGGATACGCTTCTGATCGGAGATCACCTGCTGGTGAATAAATTTATTTTCGCCGCACAGGGTGGAGTGCTGGCACACCTACTGCCCTACCGGGATCTGCGCCGGGGGGACGTGGTGGTGTTCAAATTTGTGCCCATTGACGAGCAGACGGAACCCGGTGAGCACTTTGTGAAGCGCGTGATTGGCCTTCCCGGTGACCATATCCGAATCTTTCACCGGCACGTTTTTGTCAATGGGAAGCTGCAGGATGAACCGTACGTTCGCCATGACCCGGCCTATGCCGAAGAGCTCCGCCCCGGCGACGATTTCCCGCCACCGGATGCCGAGTATTTGGCCGGAGCCACATCCCCCTGGGACGCGGAAATTGCCAGCACGGTTAAGAATGGTGAACTCATTGTGCCGCCGGGAAAATATTTCGTGATGGGGGACAACCGCGAGCAAAGCTGGGACAGCCGCTTTTGGGGGTTCGTTTCGCGCAGCGCGATCATGGGCCGCCCCGTGTTGATTTACTGGTCTTTTGAGACGGCTCGCGATGAGTACCTTCATAACTCTCTCAGCGACCGCATCTCGCAGGTCGTGGACCTGATTATCCATTTCCCGACCAAGACCCGCTGGCGGCGCACTCTCAACATTGTACGCTGATGCCTTCCCGCAACCGCCGACGCGTTCGCAATTTTACGATCGCCCTCCTGCTTTTGGGATTGGCGGCGTGGATCGTTCCTTCTTACTTCAGCGCCGAACGCTATCGCCGCCGCCTCCAGGCTGGGTTGGAGCAAGCGTTGCACCGGCCGGTTCAGTTTGGGGCCTTGTCATTCCGTTTGTTGCCGCGTCCCGGATTCACCATTGAAGACGCGGAAGTTGACGAAGATCCCGATTTCGGGTCGGAGCCTTTTGCTCGCGTCGACCGTATTGATTGCGACCTGCGCTGGCACAGCCTCTGGCGCTCGCGCATGGATTTTGCCCACCTCCGTCTGGACCATCCCAGCTTCAACATTGTTTTGAACTCCCGCGGGGAGTGGAACGTGGAAAGGCTGTTGCTGCAAAGTGGTGTGACCGCCCCCACCGGCGCGACGGCGGGCGGGTACCCTTCCGTCGTGGCGGAGCAACTGGACCTGAAGGTGGATGACGCCCGCATCAACTTTCAAGTTGGCCCCAACAAAAAGCCTTTTGCCCTGACAGACGTCCAAGCGCGCTTGCAAGTCAATCCCGCACGGCGCCGCGTGCAGTTCAGAATCACCGCCAGCCCGGTGCGCTCGGACCTCACCATTCCCACCCCCGGTCCGGTGGAGGCCAATGGTACTTGGACGCCCGGAGCTGATTTGCGCGGTCCCATTGACATCTCGCTGCACACCACGGGCGCCTTACTTTATGATTGGATTCCCGTCGTCACCGGCGAGAATCCTCATGTTTATGGCGTGATCGATTCCGACATCCACCTGACCGGATCGTTGCCCGACCTTACTGTGGAGGGAGAAACCCACCTTTCGCAACTCCATCGATGGGAGGAACTCCCGCCGTCTGATCCCATGCCGTGGGCCTTGCGCTTTCGCGGCCGGCTTGTGCGCGGACGTGAACGTGTGCAGGTGGAAAGTCTGGAAGCTTCCTTTGCGGATTCGCACTTGCACGTTTCCGGTTCGGTGGACAACCTGCAATCCGCCCCGCAACTGGACTTGGTGATGTCGCTGGAGCGCTCGCACCTGGAGGATGTGATGGCGGTCGTCCGCCGCTTTTGGCCGAACGCCAGTTCCTGGAACTTGAAGGGCAGGATTGATGCGATGCTGGCCATTCAGGGCTCCTGGAAGGAGCGGCGGTATGGCGGTTTTGTGGGCGCGCGGCAGGTCAGCCTGGAGACGCCCTCCGGTTCGTTTCCCCTTTCCGAAATTGCCGTGCGCATCAACCACCGCGGGGCGAGCCTGGCGCCGGTGCAAATCACCCTGGCTCCTCGCGTTGCCTTGTCGGCGCAGGGCACGATTGATCGGACAAATCTTGGGCCGCGGTATGAAGTGCAGCTTGCGGCCAAGGGCGTGCCGTTGCACGACGCCGTATCATTCGGGCGCGGGCTGGGCATTCGTGCTTTTCAAGGGATTGACGCCACGGGCTCCGCCACCGCCTCCATTCATCTGGCCGGCTCTGCCTGGCCGCTGGCGCGTCCGGTCCTGACCGCACGCGCGGAAATGCGGGCCGCGCGTCTGTTGATCCCGGGGCTGACGGAACCGCTCAACCTTCCTCGCGCCACCTTGCAAATCAACGGCGATCAAATCACCGCGGACCCGGTGGTCGCGGTTCTGGGGACGAGTGTTTTCAACGCCAAGCTGGTGCATCACGGGGCCCGGACCAATCCCTGGAAGTTTGACCTCCAGGCGAATAGCTTAAGGCTGGAACAGGGCGCGCTTTGGTTCGATGCGCTGGGCCTGCGCCCGTCGCTGCCCCTGCTGGAACGCCTGCCGGGGCTGGCCTCCTTCGCGGCGCGGCGCGTAGCGGCCTCGCAAATATTTGGCAGCTTGAATGCTGAAGGGCGATTTGCCACCCCCACCCTGAGCTATCGCGGCGTGACGTTGAACGATTTTCAGGGAACCTTTGAGGTGGCGGGCCGCACGATTCGGATGAAGACAGCTAAGTTCCGCGCCGATGGCGGGCGCGGCGAGGCGGAAGGCGCCGTGGATTTCACCCTCTCGCCTCCCCTGCTTTCCGGCAAGGCTTCGCTTGCGGGCATCTCCGTGCAGTCCTTGACGGGCCGCCTCCCCGGCCCGGTGCGTGACGTGCGCGGTTCCGTGGACGCGACCGGGACCTTCCAGACGCGCGGCCTGGCGCGCGAAGATCTGGCGGACAACCTGATCGGCCAGATGGAGTTGCGCGTCAGGGATATTTCCTTTGGGGATTTCGATCCCCTCGGAACCTTGGCACAGCAGGCGCACTGGGGGAAGCTCGAACCCGCGCGCGGCCCGGTGACGGCCCTCCCTGCAACACTGAATATGGAGATTCGCGCTCGCCGCTTCATCCTGAAACCCACCGCGCTCGACCTGAGTGGAGCAAGCTTGCAATTCAACGGCGCCTACACCTGGGCCGGAGCACTGAACCTGAATGTGCGCGCCGACTTGCGGCGCCTTCGCCGCCGCTGGTTGGTGCGCGAAGATGATCCCCAACCCCCGGCGCGCCTCGCGGAAGTTCGCCTGAGCGGGCCGATTGACCATCTCGTGGTCAACCCGCAGGAAGGGGTCGCGAGCATGGAAAAGAGTCGGGGGGGCGGAGTCCGGTAACCTCGCTAGGCTTTTCGTAGAAGCCGGCTTCAGCCGGGCAGCTTTTCATCGCGGTGGCCTTTAGGCGAGCAGAAAGGACTGCCGCCCTCCCGACCTTGTCGGGACAGGTTCCGGGCGCCTCTACGAAAACTATTTAACGCGACCCTGTAAACTCACACCCCATTACGGGAGAACCCTTTGAAACAAAGCGCCAGAGAAATTTTCGCTAACGCCCGCCCTATTCCGAGCCAGACCACGGAGCCCTTGGCCCGCGCCCTCGTGGTCACCTCGCTGGCCGCGATCCTCGTCGTCCTCGGCGCCGCGCGGGAAGGCAGAACCGCTGTGGTCGACCAAGCTACCCAAGCGGCGTCCAAGTCCCTGGAAGCGAAGTTGCAAATCCTGGATAGCAACGATACGAAACCCTCCGGGGTCTATCCGGCGGTGGTGATTACCGAGTACGAAGCGAACTCCTATCTGAAAGTTCATTCCGGAGAATTTCTTCCCACGGGCGTGCGCACTCCCTCGCTGAGCGTCCAACCGGAGCACGCGACGGCCTCTGCGGATGTGGACTTCGATGCGCTGAGCCGCTCCTACCCTAATCCCAATGACTGGGGACCGAAGGTCCTGGCGGCTATGTTTAAAGGGACGCAACACGTGACGGTGACGGCCAAAATCCAATTCGAAAATGCCGGGGCCCGAGTGCAGATTGAAAGGGTGGTGGTGGGAAGCATGACGGTGCCAAACTGGCTGGTGGATTATGTGATCCAGAATGTCTTGCAGCCGCGCTACAATTTCGATTTGAGCAAACCCCTGCCGTATCCCGATCACGTCACGCAGGTTGTCCTGGGTTCGGGCCAGGTCACGTTCTTGCGGGGGCCCAACGAGAGGAGGCGGTAGGCAGTAGGCAGAAAGCAGAAGGCAGTAGGCAGATTTCACGGGTCTTCAGCGGGTTTCTTCTGCTCATTCAGCATTGTGTCCTGCCTTGTATCCACCGCCTACTGCCCACTGCCTACTGCCTACTGCCTACCGATCACTTATGGCGCGTCGCTACAAGATTTACACGGCGGAAACCGGCACGGCGTATCAGTACTTCTTCGCGAGTAGCCGAGGTGTAAACCGCCCGGAGGGCCAGGGCGCGGGCAGCGATTACATCTTCGTTGTCACGCGCAATCAAAAGCCGCCTTTCATCCTGCGTGTGTTTATTTCAGAACGCGCGTTAGGGGCCTGGCGGCAGGCTCACGGCCGCGATCTTGATTCCAACGAAATGTACGCGGTCGCCAAGATGCGCTTGTTTCGCGCCTTCGACGAGATCGATTGCCTGCGCGGCGATGGGTTGAACCTGCTTGTGGATGAAGGCAATGTGGAGGAGTTGCTCGCGCCACTGAATCTGTAGGAGTTTTTGATTCGCCGCGGAAGTCGAAGTGACCCTCAATCGGGTCCTGCCCGTTCCCATTGCGCCGTTCCCGGTCATGCAGGTTCGGGGAGCCGAGGGCTGTGACCGAGACTCTTACCGTTTGCCCAACTCCCCCGCAATGATCGGAATCCAGTAGGCCTGCGACTCGGGGTGTATAGTCCGGGCGAGGTGCAGGGCATTTGCAAAGGCCTGCCGCGATTCTTCGGTGTGCCCCGCGGCCTTCAGCACGCGTCCCAGAACGAATTGCACGTCTACGGACTTCGGCGCGAGTGACTCGGCCTCACGCGCCTCGGCGAGGGCCGCATCAAACTCACCCTGATTCGCCAGCCCCACAACTTTCCAAAGCCGGCTGAGCGCAGAAGCAAGTGGAACCTGAAAGCTTCCCTGGTAAACGAGAATCGAGCCTGCCAAGCAATCCACGGGGTGCGCGGTGCGGAACTGTTCGTAGGGGTTGAGTTCACCGGGCCCCCAGGCTTCACCGGACATCTCCGTGGCGCTCACCAGCACGGTGCCCTGGATGACCGGCGTGATTTCGCCGAGCGGACGTTCCCAGACCACGGCCGAGGATACCGTTAGGAGCGTGCAGGGGATTTCATAATGAGCAGGATCCACGGTGCCGAAATAGGCCAGCCAGCACGGGGTGGCGGCGTGGGTTTCAAGATAACGCTTCACGGCCGGCAGGCCTTGGCCCCAATCCACGTTCGAATCCGTGAGCACGCGGTAAGTTTTTGAAGGGCCACCCCACAGTTCGTTCGAATAGGACAGGTAATTGGGGAAGGCTCGCAGCGAGGAGGCGGCGTGCATCAGGATGAGACCACCCACGACGATTCCCCACGCCCGGCGCTTTTTCGCCAGCCTCCACCCGCTCACAGCGGCCAAGACGCTCAGGAAGGGGTAGATCGGAAGAATATGTCGCAACCCGATGTTGAGATTTGAGGTCATGCTGGCGGCCAGAAAGACGGTGGCAGGAATCATCATCCATAATGTCTCGCGGCGTCCCTCACGCGCTCGCAGCAGCCGGGCCAAGGGCGTGAGAGCGAGGAGGAGAAGAAACCCCAGGGTGGATTTGATTACGAAGGCTGTGGGAAAATAGAACCATACTCCGTGCGCATAGAGCTTGCCGAGGATATACGCGGGGCGCGAGTCGTTGGCGCGGAAAAATGCTAACCCCTCCAGATAAGCCTCCGGCAGCAGGTGAACTCGCGCCGCCACAGAGAGGGCAGCGGCCATGCTCCGGCTGCGCACTGCGCCCAAGGAGGAAGCCAAAGTGGGTGAGGGCGGCCCGGAGGGCCTCGCGCTATAGCGGAAGCCGTAAAAACTCCAGAGCACCGCGACGGAAATGGCCACTGTGACCATGAGGGCCAGGAGCAGGCGCAGGGCGAGCCGGCGGCGCTGTCGGGCCGGATGATTTTCTGGAGAGTCACTCCCTCGGCTGGCCCACGTTGGGATTAGCAATTCTGCCAGCGCCAGCAGAAACAAAATCGGAAAGAGGATGATGCCGGAGTGCTTAGCCGCCAGGGTCAAGCCGCCCGCAATCCCGCAACCGGCCAGGCGCCACACGTTGGGGTTCACCACGTAACGCCAGAAGGCATACACCGCTGCGAAGAGGCAGCAGGCCAGCGCCACGTCATTGGTCACCAGCGGACCATGGGCCAGAATATTTGGCTCGAATACGATCAAGGCCAGGGCGACCAACGCCGGGCCGGGGCCGGACATTTCCCGTGTGGCCAGAAAGACGATGGTGGCCAGCAGCAGGGGAAACACCGTCATGGCAACGCGCGCGGCGAAAAGCAGCCGGCTGGCGCGATTCGCATAGAGAAATATGCGGCCGCCGCGGAAGTCGGAGGCTTCTGCGTCCGTCATCGGCGGGACACGTGGCCGGAGGACGAGCAAGGGTAAAGCACTCACATCCTTGGCCAAGGGGGGATATCCGGGACAGAGGGCAAAATCGCCTGCCGTCAAGTGAAGGTAGCCTGCAAACAGGCTGTAAGCCTCGTCGGAGGTTTGCGACTCCTGGCGCGCCGAGAGCAGCATTGCCGCCTCCATGAGGGCCACGAGACCAATCACTGTGGCCAGCGTGAGGGCTCGGCGTGAGACTGTGGGAATCAAAGTGTGCTCCCGGACCTTCCAACGACGAGGATTCTAACATGGCGACCCTTCACGCGATGCCATCCAGAGCGATATAAGTAATGCTGTAGCGGTGGTCTACGACCAGGCTTGTCCAAATTACGATCGGGTCGCCGGGAAGCAAGCTGCGGCGGAGCCGTATCGAGCACTCGTAGGGCCGCTAATTCGGACAGCGGTCGTCTACGACCGCCGGTCGGCGCTCATAGAGCGCCGCTACAATTTATGTCGCTCTGTATGAAGTCGAATGCGCGGGATATTTTTGGCCTGTGTATAATCTGAGTATTTCTGAGGAGCCGAACATGAGGGAATCGTGCCGTCGAGGTCATTTGATATTGCCGCTGCTTGCCGTGCTGGCTGGTGCTGCGCTGGCGGTGGCGCAGCAGGAGCCGTTCACGCTCGAACAGGTGATGAGCGCGCCGTTCCCCAGCGAGTTGGTGGCGGCGCCGGCGGGTGGCATGGTCGCGTGGGTATTCAACGCTCGAGGGGTGCGGAATGTCTGGGTGGCGGCGCCTCCCGATTACAAGGCGCGAGCGCTGACTTCCTACCCTGCGGACGACGGGCAGGAAATCGCTGAACTTGCGTGGACACCTGACGCTCGCGCCATCGTTTATGCGCGCGGGGGTGACTTCGAGAATCTTAAGGAGGCGCCCAATCCGCGCAGCTACCCACAGGGCGTCGAGCAGGATGTTTGGGTGGAAGCGCTCGCGGGAGGCCCGCCGCGAAAATTGGGGGAAGGGCATTCACCTGCCGTTTCGCCCAAAGGCGATGAAGTGGCATTCGTTTACAAGGATCAGGTTTGGTTGGCAAAGCTCAGCGGCAGCGACAAGCCGGCGCAGCTTATCCACGCGCGAGGGAAGGCCGAGCGGCTGCGATGGTCTCCGGATGGCTCCCAGTTGGCGTTGGTGAGTGCGCGCGAGGATCACAGTTTCATTGGCGTTTACGATTTCGCCCAAAAGAGTTTGCGATATCTTGACCCGAGTGTGGACCGTGACCAGGAACCAGTGTGGGTGCCGGATGGTAAGCAGATCGCCTATCTGCGCCTTCCGGCCACGCCCGAGCCACAAATGTTTGGTCCCAAGCGAGTCGGCCCGCCATGGTCGATTCGCGTGGCCGACGTGGCAACGGGCGTAGGCCGGGAAGTTTGGAAAGCGCGCGAAGGGCGGGGAAGTGTCTTTCGTTTTCTGGCAGCGGAACAGCAACTGTTTTGGGCAGCGGGTGACCGGCTGATCTTCCCCTGGGAAGGCGATGGCTGGACGCATCTCTATTCCGTGCCGCTGAGTGGTGGCGCGGCGACGCTGATGACCCCGGGAGATTTTGAAGTCGAAAACGTGGTGCTCGCGCCTGACCACCGAGAAGTGGTCTTTACTTCCAACCAGGACGACACCGACCGTCGGCATGTGTGGAGAGAATCCGTGGCGGCTGGCCCACCCATGCCCGTGACGAGCGGGCAGGGCATCGAGTGGGCCCCGGCGGTCATGAGCGATGGTCAACATATCGCCCTGCTGCGCTCCGACGCGCGCTGGCCGGCGCGGCCGGCACTGATGGAATCTAACGGGACAATGCGCGACCTTGCCCCTGAATCGATGCCCAAGGATTTTCCCGCCACGAAGTTGGTAACGCCGCAGCCGGTAATACTCTCCGCCGCGGATGGGCTGAAGCTGCACGGCCAAATCTTTCTTCCTCCTCAAAACCAAGGGGCAATGGAAAAGCCGCAGGGCTGGAGAGCGAGCCCTGCGCTACCTTCATCTGCCGGGGCGGGTGAGCGGCATCCCGCCGTGGTTTTCTTCCACGGGGGCTCGCGCCGGCAAATGCTGCTCGGCTGGCATTACATGCAGTATTACCACAATGCCTATGCCCTCAACCAATATCTTGCCAGCCGTGGATACATGGTACTTTCCGTGAACTATCGCAGTGGAATTGGTTATGGAATGGAATTTCGCGAAGCGCTGAACTACGGGCCCGCCGGAGCAAGCGAATTCAACGACGTGCAAGGAGCGGGCTTGTACTTGCGTTCACGTCCGGATGTTGACCCCGCCCGCATCGGCCTGTGGGGCGGCTCCTACGGGGGTTACCTGACGGCGCTGGGGCTGGCGCGGGCATCCGACCTGTTCGCCTGCGGCGTCGACTTCCACGGCGTGCATGACTGGAATCTGGAGGTCCCGCGCACGCTGCGCGCGGAGAACCCCCAGAGGCTCGAGGAGTGGGCGCGGGTGGCGTATGAGTCTTCGCCGCTGGCCGATGTGAAGACGTGGCGCTCGCCCGTGCTGCTGATTCAGGGTGACGACGACCGCAACGTGGCCTTCTCCAATATGGTGCAACTCGTGGAAGCGCTGCGGAAACAGGGCGTGGAGTTTCAGCAGATCGTTTTCCCCGACGAGGTGCATGATTTCCTGACGCAGGAGCACTGGCTCACGGCCTATCACGCCGCCGCGGATTTCTTCGACCGCCATTTGCAGGGTAGCCGTTAGCCAAGCCGCTGGCAATGAGCAGACGATTCCCAACTTGGCGTGAAGGAGCGAAAGGACAAAACCATGGGTCAAACGATTTACCAAGTAGACGCGTTCACTAGCCGGGCGTTTGCCGGGAATCCGGCGGCGGTTTGCATTCTGGCCGCTCCACCGCCCGAAGCGTGGATGCGTGATGTGGCACGGGAGATGAACCTCTCGGAAACGGCCTTCCTGGTACCGAAGGAGGACGGTTTTAACCTGCGCTGGTTTACGCCTACGGTAGAAGTGGAGTTGTGTGGGCACGCGACGCTGGCCAGCGCGCACATTTTGTGGCAGACCGGCGTGCTCAGGCCGGACGAGCAGGCACGCTTCCACACGCTGAGCGGATTGCTTACCGCGGAGCGGAAGGGTGATTGGATCGAGCTCGATTTTCCCGCTAAGCCGGAGGAGCCCACCAAACCGTGGGACGAATTGGTGAGCGGCCTGGGCATTACGCCGCGCTACGTGGGCAAGAGCCACTTCGATTATTTGGTCGAGGCGGACTCGGAGCAGACCGTGCGCAGCCTCGATCCTGACTTCACCCTGTTGAAGCGGACCAAGGCGCGCGGAGTGATCGTGACGGCGCGAGCCGAGGGCGAAGAATTCGATTTCGTCTCCCGTTTCTTCGCGCCGGGCGCGGGGGTGGACGAAGATCCTGTAACCGGCTCGGCGCACTGCGTGCTCGGACCGTTCTGGGCGAAACACCTCGGCAAAACGGAGTTCGTCGCTTATCAAGCCTCCGCGCGCGGCGGTGTGGTGAGGGTTCGCTTGGTGGGCAACCGAGTAAAGTTGGGCGGCCAGGCCGTTACCGTGATGCGGGGGGAGTTGGTTTAGGACAGTAGGCAGAGGGCAGAAAAGAGAAGGCAGTAGGCAGTCGACGAGACAACGGGCGGATGTTGGCGCCCGCGCTGTGGCGGCGAAGCGCATTCAGAAGTGAGGTGTGCTGTGGCCATTGAATCGACTTGTACCGCTCACAGGGGATGGCCGATAAAGGTTTTCCCCAGCCTTTTCGCGTGCTTGGTTCTTGCGGCGTGCGCCGCCAGGGGGCAGCAAGCGCCTATCGATACCCGCCTCGCCAAAGCATACTTCCAGGATGCACAGGCCGCCTCGGGCCGTGACCACGGGACGCTGTGGGGGCAGGAGCTTAACGGGCCGATGCTGTTCATGGACCCGGCGACTCACGCGGTTGTGGCGAATCAGCCCGACCGGGAAGGGAAGCTCGCGCCACGCGACGGCGTCTATGCGGGAAAACTTCCGTCGGAAATCGCGCCGGCCAATACGGCGATCCAGTGGGCCGGTGTGCACTGGACGATGGTCATGTGGCCGCTTCCGGAATTCCGGCAGGCGAGGGTGCGCCTGATGATGCACGAGTGTTTTCACCGCCTGGCGCCCCGCATCGGACTACCGGGGGCCGATGCTTCCCCCAGCCACCTCGACACGCGCGAGGGCCGCATCTGGCTGGAGATGGAGTGGCGTGCCCTCGAGCAGGCCACGTGGCGCCAAGGCGCGGCTCGGCAAAGGGCCGTCGCCGACGCCCTCTATTTCCGCGCCTACCGGCGCTTGCTCTTTCCCGGCGCGGGAGCACAGGAAAACGCCCTGGAAATGAACGAAGGTCTGGCGGAGTATACCGGCGTCAAACTCAGCACGGCGTCTCGGCAAGAGTTTGCCATGGTGGAGGATGCTGCGTTGCGCCAGGCGCCCGACCGCCACCCCAATTTTGTGCGGTCGTTTGCTTACGTTTCCGGGCCGGCCTACGGGTTCTTGCTCGACGTGGCGGGAACGCCGTGGCGCCAGGGTCTGACGCCGCAGTCCGACCTGGGGGCCCTGCTGGCCCGCGCCAGCGGGATCGCAGTTCCCACTGGGAACGAAGACGAAGCGGTGCGGCGCGCGCGATCCTACGACGGAGAAGAAGTCATTGCGCTCGAAACGCAGCGCGACCGCGACCGCCAGGCACATTTGGCCTCGGCGCGCCAACGCTTCATCACCGGCCCGATTCTCATCCTCCCCGTGGGGGCGCAATTCAGCTACGGTTTCGATCCCAACCACGTGACGAGTGTGGACGAAAGCTCGACCGTTTACGAAGGAGGGCAGGTCAGTGACGTCTGGGGAGTCCTACGGGCCCCCGATGGCTTCCTGATCGTTCGCGGGACAAACCACGTCATGCGCGTGCAAGTGCCCGCGCCCCCCGACGGCCAAAAACGCCCGCTCAAAGGTGAGGGGTGGACGCTGGAGTTAACGCCGGGGTGGACGCTGGCCCCTGGCCCGCGCCCGGGCGACTTTACGCTGAAACAGAACTAATCATGATTGCAACCGTTACCTTGAATCCGGCGATCGACAAGAGCGTGACCGTTCGAGGTTTTGAAATCGGAAAAACCAACCGTGGCGAAGTGACGCGCGCGGACGCCGGCGGAAAGGGAATTAACGTGGCGAAAGCCCTCAAGCGTTTGGGCTCCGCGGTCTGCGCGCTGGGATTGGTGGCGGGCAGCAACGGCCGCTTCATCCTCGACGCCCTCAGCGCCGAAGGAATTCCTGCGGACTTCCTCAATGTGCCTGGGGAGACGCGCGTGAACCTGAAGATCCACGATCCCGAAAAGGGAACGGAGACCGAGCTGAACGAACCCGGCTTCCGAGTCAATGCTGAACACTTGGAGGAATTGCGACGGAAGATCGAAGCGCGTGCGCCACAATGCGAAGTGATGGTTTTTTCCGGAAGCCTGCCACCCGGTGCGCCGCCGACGATCTTTGCGGATTTGATTCGCACTGCCAAAGCGCACGGCGCTAAGTGCTTTTTGGACACGGCCGGGCCGGGGCTGAAGCATGGACTTGCGGCCGGGCCGTTCTTGATCAAACCCAATCGCGCGGAAGTGGAGGATCTCCTGAGGGCGACACTGCGAACTCGCCATGAACTGGTGGAAGCAGCTCGTGCACTCATGAAGATAGGAAGCGAGCAGGTTTTGATCTCTCTTGGGGCGGAGGGAGCCGTCGGCGTGGCCGGGAAAGAGGCCCTGGTCGCCCAGCCGCCGGCCGTCAAGGTGCGAAGCAGCGTGGGGGCGGGTGACACGATGGTCGCGGCCATGGCTCATGCCGCATGCGAGGGCCTGCCCTTCCGTCAAGCTTTTCGCATGGCCGTAGCCGCCAGCGCCGCAACCGTAGCCATGGAAGGGAGCAAAGTGGCGGATTGGGCCGCCGTGCAAGAGTTGATCCCGCAGGTTACGTTGGAAGATGCCGCCGGGTAAAGCGAGGAATCCATCGCGGCACAGTCTTGCAGTAGTCCTCGTATTCCTGCCCGAATCTCTTTCGCAGGCCGGGCTCTTCTGCGAAGACCACAAAGGTGTGAATAAGTAGGAATGCAAACAGCGCAAACAAAGCCATCGAGACAGAGGTGAGGTAAAGCCCTAACCCGAGCAGCATCGCGACACCGCCGATGTACATGGGATTCCGGACAAATCTGTAAGGGCCGCGCGGAACGAATCTTTTCGGGGGATCAAACACCGCCGGGGTGCCGCGGCCTTCGAAGATGAAAAAAAACACCGTGGTGAGTGCGAGGACAGCGCCCAACAGGAACAACACAGCACCCGGCGCGATCAACCAGCGGGGAAGCCGGAGTGGAATGTATTTGTCAAAGGCACGGCACGCCAAGGCGACCCAGCCCCACGCCGCCAGAAACAACGTCGCATAAATAATTGATCGCAGTGCTACCCCAAGCCGGCTCATCCGCTTTCTCCCGGGATTGATTTTTCCCTGTCCAGGGGGTCAATGCCCCGATCTTCGCAAGGCTTGGATTCGGGGAGCGCGGCGCTTCGGGCTATCGAGGCTGAAGGAGCGGGCGTCTCCCAAATTGGTGCGAATGAATTCCTCGGTACGGCGAACAGCCTTTTCGAGATCTGCATTGGAACGAATGAACGACATCCAGGCAATGGTCTGGCTCTCGGGATCGTACTCCCACAATCCTACCAGCCGCCCGCGGTCGAGAATGGCGTGGCTCGGCAAATCCATCAGACTGCCCACCTCCACTCTTTTTGCCTTTTCGTTTACGGCCGTTTTCTTCAGGTCCTCGCGCGCAAGCAAGCCCTTCACGTCGCGTCGCAGCAACAGGATTCCGTCGAGGTTGCTCACCAGCCCATACTGCGGCTCTTTCGGCGCCTCGAAGGCTCGAAGTTCTTCGTGCCGATCCGGCAGCATGAGGCGTTCGTCGCCCTCTTCAAGCGGCCGCAGCTTTAGCGGTCCGATGGCGGTCTTGGCAGCATTGACACCCAAAGCCGCAAAGGCCTGGAACTCTGCGGCTGTCGCGGGTCCAATCCAGTCGAAATAGAATCGCGCCAATTGCGTGTAAGCCTCTTGGAGAGAGACCTGGAAGCTGCCAAGCGGGTTGGGACGCCACAGCGTGTACCGGTAGCGTTGCTGGTCTAGCCGGCTGCTGGTGGGAACGCGTCGGATCTCGCCTTCCGCTTGCAGTTGCCCCAAGGCGAGCGGGAGCGTGCTGGTCACGCCCTTCTTCTTGCCCTCTTCGCCGAGGCTGCGCGACGCTCCACCCGTGGCCGAGCGCAACTCGTCCGGGTCAAGTGGGCCGTTCTTCAAAGCCTCGATTACGGCCTTGCAAAGCTTGGCGACCTCAGCGTCCGTTACGCCGAGCTTGCGGGCGACTTTCATGTCGGCTTCGGGACTGCCCTGGCCCAGCTTCAGCCCCAGCGCGAAGGCGGAGTTCGGCAGGACATAGGTGCAGCCGCGCGCGGAAGGCAGTTCGTGGATTTCAAGGCTTGCGACCGCCTGGTCCACGACTTGACGAGCCACAGCACAGCGAGCGTATAGACCCAGATAAGGCCCTACTCCGCCCACCGACCGCGCCCAACTGGTTTGCTCCAACACCTTCGCTGGCGCCGCACCCGCCAACCGGCCATCCAGCCCTTGACGGTGTGACCACCAGGCACGAATTTTCGCAGCATCCATAAGGATGGCACTCCAGTCCCGTGATGATAAGCGAAAGGGATAGTCCCCGCAACACGAAGGCGCCGCCGAAAGCTATCCTCCTCGTGGTGTTGAGAATTAAAGCGCCTACGTAACGCACCGTCATCCTGAGCGCCGATGTCCTTTATCGGGCCGAAGGATCTGTATGGGTAACAAAAGCAAATGCAGATCCTTCGCCCAAAATGCGGACTCAGGATGACACGGGCTCGGGATGACAGTTGACAGGTTGTACCCGCGAAGCCAAACTAGAAAGAGGAGACAGGCACTCCAAGGCCGTGAGGGAATCATGGACGCAGAAGGACGCGTTTCGCGTAGGCCTCTTGAGCAGGAGTTGGTTTCGCGCGGGGTGCGGATGACGCACCAGCGTCGCCTGTTAGTCCAGATCATTCAAGAGGCGGATGGCCACTTGGACGCGGTGGCCCTTTGGCAGCGCGCCAAAGACCAGGACCC
>Ga0315282_10007775_pt1 | contig 17513 bp, 14 predicted proteins | sample YL17G07_20_MG_FD_203693 | JGI IMG/M metagenome (GOLD analysis project Ga0315282, IMG submission 203693) | Sediment microbial communities from Yellowstone Lake, YNP, Wyoming, USA - YL17G07_20 | ecosystem: Environmental > Aquatic > Freshwater > Lake > Sediment | place: USA: Wyoming | collected... | reverse complement strand
GGCCCCGGCCGTTCCCCCTACCAAACCCACGCCGTCACCCCTGCCTTAGCAGCGAATCTCGTTTACCACTTGCAATTCTGCTACAAATGTGCTATACTCCCTCCGCAACACCGGCCCGCCTCACCCACTAGGCTTCACCTGGGCCGCGCACCTTGAAAACTAAACAGAGATCAGACTTGGGGACCACTTTCGCCAACGCGTTCACCGACAGGACTCGCGGCCGTTGGCTCCGGCCATTTCGCCTTTCGCCTTCAGCGCTGCGCAGCAGTCGCGACTCGCCTCTCGACCCTCGGCGCCGCAGGCGCCGCCACCCCCGCCTCTTTGTGCCTTAGTGCTCTTCGTGTTGAGGAACGGAGTCCGCCCCGAATTGCCGACTTTTGCCGACGCTTTTCCGATCCGTTGCCGATCCGATTTTGCCCCATAGCCCTGTTCTCGTCCCCCACAGCCCAAAATCGGCTCGCTTGCCCGCCGAATGCTGCGAAAACGCCTCATTTCGGCGGTTTTCGGCGACTCGCGGCTCTTGGCCTACCCGCCTCCTGTCAGTTCTGCAGAAGATGCCTTTGTGTCTTAGTGCCTCCTTCGTGCTCTTAGTGTTGAAATGTCGGCGACCTCTCGGCGCCGCAGGCGCCGTTTTCCGATCTTTCCGACCGTTTCCGATCATCGGAAATCCCGGAGTCGCCCTTCTAGCCCAACCTGCCCACCTCCTAGCCCAAATTGGCCCCGGGATTTCCGATTTCTGCGAGATCTCTAAAATCGGAAATTCTCGGAATCTCGGCACCCCCGCAACGTTTTGCGTAGCGGAGCCATGGGGCACCTAGCCCGGATGTCGGCCCTCCTGACTCCCTGCCTTTGTGCCTTAGTGCCTCCTTAGTGCTCTTCGTGTTGAAGAGGCGAAGACCACCCCGCAATCTCGACTCTCGCCCTCTCCTGTGCTAGAATCCCCGCATGAGCGCGAAGTTGCGACGGGCCGTGGTCGCCGATGTGTCGGCGATCCAGAAGCTGGTGAATGCCTTTGCTGCCAAGGGGGAGATGCTGCCCCGCTCGCTGAGCGAGTTGTACGAGAACCTGCGGGACTACTACGTGATCGCGCGGGACGGCGAGGTGGTTGCGTGTGGCGCCCTTCACGTCACGTGGGAGGACCTGGCGGAGGTGAAGAGCGTGGCGGTGGAGGAAGCCCACCGCGGCCAGGGATTCGGGGACAAGCTGGTGGAGGCCTGCCTGGAGGACGCCCGGGCGCTGGGGTTGCCCCGGCTGTTCGTGCTCACCTACATCCCCGACTACTTCGCCCGCTTTGGCTTCCAGCGGGTGGAGAAGGCCGACCTGCCGCAGAAGGTGTGGAGCGAGTGCATCCGGTGCCCGAAGTTCCCCGACTGCGGGGAAGTGGGCATGATCCTGGACCTGTGAGGGGAGTGGCATGAAGCGCGTCGCCGTCATCCATGGCTGCAACCTGAACCTGCTCGGGCAGCGCGAGCCGGAGGTGTACGGGCACGTGACGCTGGAGGAGATCAACTCCCGCCTCACCGCCCTCGCCGCCGAGCTGGGACTGGAGATCACTTTCTTCCAGTCCAACCACGAGGGCGAGGTCATCAGTGTCATTCAGGGCTGCCTGGGCAAGGCGGAGGGGATCCTCATCAACCCGGCCGCCTTCACCCACACCAGCGTCGGCATCCACGACGCGCTGAAGGCGGTGGGGCTTCCCGCGGTGGAGGTGCACCTCTCCAACATCCACGCTCGGGAGGAGTTCCGCCACCGGTCGCTGACCGCGCCGGCGACGGCCGGGCAGGTGTCCGGGTTCGGCGCGGAGAGCTATCTGCTCGGACTGCGCGCGCTGGCCGGCATCCTCGCGTAGGGCGGGCGCAGCGGGCGCATGTCGCACCGCAGAGCAGTGCTGATCGTGCGCCCTTACAGGATTGCCCAGGGAGCAGGACTATGAGTGACGCTCATCGTTCGCGACTGGAGGCCTTGCGCGCCCGGCTCGACCCCGGCCTGGAGGCCTTGCTGGTATCCAATCCCAGCAACATCTTCTACCTCAGCGGGTTCACCGGCTCGGCGGGGCTGCTGCTGGTGGGGCGAGCGGGGGCGACCCTGTACAGCGACTTTCGCTACCGGCTGCAAGCGGCCGAGCAAGCGCCCGCGGTGGAGTTCGTGGAGGTGGAACGGGGGCTGGTGAAAGGAGCGGGGGAGAAGCTAGCACAAAGTGGTCTGGCGCGGGTGGGCTATGACCAGGCGCATCTGACCTGTCAGAGCCGGGAGACGCTGTCCGAGGCGGCGTCCGGCGTCGCGTGGTTGGAGGCCGCGGGGGTGGTGGAGGAGCTGCGGCTGGTGAAGTCGGGGGAGGAGATCGAGCGGATGCGGCGGGCGGCCGAATTGGCCGACCGTGCGCTCGCCCATCTGGTGACCGTGATGAAGCCGGGCGCGAAGGAACGGGACCTGGCGCTGGAGGCGGAGTTCCTGATGCGCCGCGCGGGGGCGGAGGCGGCCGCGTTCAAGGTCATCGTCGGCTCGGGGCCGCACGGGGCCTTACCGCACGCGGAGGTGACGGAGCGAGAACTGCAGGCCGGCGATCTGGTGGTGCTGGACCTCGGGGCGCGGCTGGAGGGGTACTGCTCGGACGTGACGCGCACCTTCGCAGTCGGCGAGGCCTGCCGGCAGGCGCGGGACATCTACGCGCTGGTCTACCGGGCGCAGCGGGCCGCGCTGGCCGCGGTGCGCGCGGGAGCAGTAGGGCGGGAGGTGGACGCGGTGGCCCGCACGCTGATCGCGGAGGCCGGCTACGGGGAGGCCTTCGGCCACGGTCTCGGGCACGGGGTCGGGATAGAGGTGCACGAAGGGCCGCGGCTGGCGCGGGAGGTGGACGCCGTGCTCGCCGCGGGGAACGTGGTGACGGTCGAGCCGGGGATCTACCTGGAGGGATTCGGTGGAGTCAGGCTCGAAGATATGGTAGCGGTTACTGAAGACGGCTCTGTCACCTTGACGAGCTATCCCATGGCCGCAGACGTGCCCATACTCTAGCCGCACACGGAAGGAGCAGAGATGAGACGCCGTCTTGTACTGATCGCTGTTGGGTTCACAGCCGCATGGCTGGCCGTGCTGTGCGCCGCCGCGCAGGCCGTGATGCTGCGTTATGCGCCGAAGGTGGGGACGAAGGTTTCCTACGATCATGCCGTCACCTCCACCTCGGACGCGACGGTGGCGGGCCAGACCATGCACGTGGACTCCACCATGCACATGACCGCGACCTACACCGCGAAGGCGCAGACGCCCAAGGGAACGCGGGTGGAGGTGGCAATGCGCGACGGGAGCATGACCCTGACCATGCCGGGGGCAGAGACGCCAAGGACTCAGAAGATCCCGGACATGACCACCACCATGCTCATTGATGACCGGGGGCAGATGCAGCAGGCGAAGACCTCGGGGGAGGACCAGCAGGCCAGCGCGATGTCCGACGACCTGCTCTCGAACCTGAGCGGGTTCTCCATGTTCCCGAAGACCGAGGTCAAGCCCGGAGACACGTGGTCGGACACCCTCGAAACGAAGGCCATGGGCAAGGCCGGAGCGGCGGTGAAGGTCGCGTTCACGTGCACGCTGCTGGAGCTGAGCACCTACCAGGGCCGCCAGTGTGCGAAGATCAGGACGACCTTCAAGGGAACGACGACCGCCACGGGAATGCCGGGAACGGGGAATCTGCAGGGCAGCGCGCTGCAGTACTACGACTATGAGAACAGCCTGTGGGTGGACGGCGAGGTGAAGATGACGATGAACATGAAGCTGCCCGGGCAGGGCGACAGCGAAGGCGGTTCCATGCTGATGCACATGGCGATGACGATGAAGATGAAGAAGTAGCACGCGGCCGGAGGCGGGGGCGGCGGACGCCCGCCTTCCAGCCCCGAGAGAAGGAGCAGAGATGAGACGCCGCGTCGCACCGATCGCCTTCGGGCTCACCGCCGCATGGCTGGCCGCGCTGTGCGCCTCCGCCCAGGCGATCACGCTGCGCTACACCCCGAAAGTGGGGACCAAGGTCGCCTACGACTACACCGTGTCGTCCACCGGGGAGACGGCCCTGGGGGGGACAAACGGGGTACCGATGCAGTCTACCACGCACATGACCACGACCTTGACCGTTCTCGCCAAGACGCCGCAGGGGGTGCGGGTGGAGATGGCGAGGCGTAATGGCAGCCTGAGCACGAGCGCGCCGGGGTGGAAGAGCCCGATGACCCGAAAGCTTCCGGACCGGGCCGGCACGCTGGTGCTTGACGAGCGGGGGCAGACGCAGCAGGCGGGCCAGGATCCGAAGGCGGCCGCGATGAGCGACGATCTCCTCAAGATGACCGGGTTCTCCGTGCTCCCGAGGAAAGACGTGAAGCCCGGGGACACCTGGTCAGACACCCTGGAGACCACGGGAAGGGGGGCGGCGCCGGCGATGAAGATGGCGTTCACGTCGCGGCTGGTGGGGCTGACCACACGCCAAGGACGGCGGTGTGCGAAGATCAGCACGACCTTCAAAGGGACAATGACCGGCGCGGAAGGGCCGGGCACGGGGAATGTGCAGGGAAGTGCGGTGCAATACTACGACTACGAGAAGAGCCTGTGGGTGGAGGCGGAGGCGAAGATGACGGAGACCATCACGGTGCCGCCGCGGCAGACCAAGGACGGGGGGAAGACGCGGGGCAGCTCCTTTGTGATGAAGTCCACGGCGACGACGAAGCTGAAGAAGTAGCCGGGGCCGCCGAGGGCCGGCCTCCGCGCATACTCGAGCCGCGAACGAACAAGGAGAGGAAGATGAGACGCCGCGTCGCACTGATCGCAGTCGGACTCGCCCTATGGCTGGCCGGACTCTCCGTGGCCGCGCAGGCCGTGATGCTACGCTACACGCCCAAGGTGGGGGCGAAGGTCTCGTACGATGAGACCCAGACCTCCACGACGGACGCGACCATGGCGGGCAAGCCCGTGCACTCGCAGACCACGATGCACATGACCGTGACCTACACCGTGAAGGCGAAGGCGCCCAAGGGGGTGCGGGCGGAGATGGCCATGCGGAACGCGAGCATGAGCATGACCATGCCGGGGGCCAAGCAGCCGATGACGCAGAAGATGCCGGACACGACCACCGCCATGGTGATTGACGAGCGTGGGCACATCGAGCGGGAAAAGACGGGCGGCAAGGGCCCGCAGGCCATGGGGGCAGGGGATGATCCCTTGACGGCGGTGATCGGGTTCTCGCTGCTGCCGAACAAGGAGGTCAAGCCCGGCGAGACGTGGACAGATACGCTCGAGAGCAAGAGCGCGGGCATGGCTCCGGGCATGAAGGTGACGTTCACCTCCCGGCTGGTGGAGCTGACGACGTATCAGGGCCGGCGCTGCGCGAAGCTCAACACCACCCTAAAGGGAACGATCAGCGGCGGGATGGGGCCGGGGACGATACAGGGCCAAGGCACCGAGTATTACGACTACGAAAACAGCGTGTGGATGGGTGGCGAGGCGAAGATGACCATGACCATGAAGTTCTCGGCCCCGCAAGGTAAGGGGCCAGGCGGTTCTATGGTCACGAAGATAACGGGGACGATGAAGCTGAGGAAGTAGCCTCAGCGCATGCGCAGGAAGTTCTGGAAGTCGGCCGGATTGCTGGCGACGGCCATGGCCGCCTGAGGCGTCACCTTGGTGGCCAGCACGAGGGCCTTGAGGGCCTGATCGAGCGTTTGCATGCCTTCTGCGGAGCCGGACTGAAGCACGGAGGGCATCTGGTGGGTCTTGCCCTCGCGGATGAGGTTGCGGATGGCGGAGGTGGCCACCAGGACTTCCTGCGCGCAGATGCGGCCCTTGCCGTCGGAGAGGGGGAGGAGGGTCTGGCAGAGGATCCCCTCGAGCACGGTGGAGAGCTGGACGCGGATCTGCTCCTGCTGGTGGGGAGGGAACACGTCCACGACGCGGTCAATGGTCTGCGCGGCGCTGGTGGTGTGGAGGGTGGCGAGGACGAGGTGGCCGGTCTCCGCGGCGGTGACCGCGGTGGCGATGGTTTCCAGGTCGCGCATCTCGCCGACCAGGATGACGTCCGGGTCCTGGCGGAGCACGTGCCGGAGGGCGCCGGAGAAGCTCTTGGTGTCGCTTCCGACTTCCCGCTGGATGATGATGCTGCGCTCGTTGCGGTGGAGGAACTCGATGGGGTCCTCGATGGTGACGATGTGGCAGCGGCGGGTGACGTTGATCTCGCGGATCATGGCCGCGAGCGTGGTGGACTTGCCCGAGCCGGTCGGACCGGTGACCAGCACCAGGCCGCGGGGCCGGCTGGAGAGGGTTTTGACCACCCGCGGCATGCCCAGGGCCTCGAGCGAGGGCGGGTCGACGGGGACCGCGCGAAAGACGGCGCCGATGCTGCCGCGCTGGCGGTGGACGTTGACGCGGAAGCGGGAGAGACCGGGGATGCTGTAGGCGAAGTCCAGCTCCCAGGTCTCCTCGAACTCGGTGATCTGGACGTCGGTGAGGATGGCGTAGATCAGCTCGTGGACCTGCTTGGGGCCCAGTCGCTGGCCGGTGATGGGGGCGAGGTCGCCGTCAATGCGCATGGTGGGTGCGCTGTTGGCGCTGAGGTGCAGGTCGGAGGCCTTGCGCTCCATCATCATGCGCAGCAACTCGTCCACATGGACGATCTCCATCTCCACCGGAGCGCGGGGGTCGGCGTGCCTGGGGGCTCCGGGCGCGGCCGAGGCGGCCTCCTTCATCTCCCGGGCGAGCTGGGTGTAGAAGCGGTCGAGGGCGGCCTTGACCTCCCGCTCGGTGGCCACCAGACGCTCGATGCGGGCGCCGGTGCGGGCCTGGAGGAGATCGCAGGCGAGGGTGTCCAAGGGGTTGACCATGGCGACGGCGAGCTTGCCGTCAATGTAGGCGAGCGGGACCGCGCTGAAGCGGCGCGCCATGGATTCCGGCAGGAGCCGCACCGAGTCCGTGTTGAAGGTGGCCTGCTGAAGGTCGGCGACCCGGAGATTGGCTCTCTTCGCGATCGCTTCGGCCATGTCATCGGGGGAGATCGCGCCGAGCTCGATGAGCACGCTCCCGAGCCAGCGGCCCTGACTGTAGTGGATGGCCTCGGCGCGCTCCATCATGTGGCGGTCTACCAGGCCGGCGGCCTCGATGATCTCCTTGAGGAACTCGCTGTCGCTCTTGCCTGGGCTGCCGGCCGGCGGCTCCGCCTTGGTTGTCACTTCGGACACGGGGCTTCCCTCAGGCGCTTCACGCGCGGGATTGCGTTGCCTCATTGTCTCATTCCACACCCGGGGCTAGAGCAGGAGGCTCTGGACGCGCTGCGAGGAGACCGCCGCCGGGCTGGGGTGCTTGTCCTCAGCGAGCACCGCGAGGAGGGCGTCCACCGTGGCCGGGTCATAGCGGCGTCCCCGCTCCATGATGAAATGCGCCCGCACTTCGTCCTCGCTGATGGTGGGTCGGTAGGGCCGGTCGGAGATCATGGCGTCGTAGCAGTCGGCCACCTGCACAATGCGCGCGAGGAGGGGAATCTCGGTGCCGGCCAGCCCGTCGGGGTAGCCGCCACCGGACCAATTCTCATGGTGACTGCGCACCAGGGCGAGCGCCTCGCGGGAGGGCTTGAGGGGGCGAATGATGCGCTCGCCGATGATCGCGTGCTCCCGGCAGAGCGCCCGCTCCTCTTCCGTGAGGGGCATTGGCTTGAGGAGGATAGCGTCGCGGATGCCGATCTTCCCCACGTCGTGCAGGGGGGCGAAGCTCTCGATGTCCCGCAGCAGCGGCTCGGGCAGGCCCAGGTGGTCGGCGATGCGCAGCGAGAGGGAGGCCACGCGCTGTCCGTGGGTGGCCGTGTAGTTGTCTCGCGCGTCGAGGGAGTAGATGAGGGATCGCACCGTGGAGAGATAGCTTTCCCTGAGTTCCGCGTGGTGCTGTGCGCTCTCCACGGCCTTGGCGGCCATGTTGGCGAGGGTAGTCAGGGCGCGGTAATCGTCGGGATCGAATCCGCGGGCCCGCGTCGCGGACAAGACGCCGGCCAGGCCATTCTTCAGTCGCAGGGGAGCACAGACCAGCAAACCGGTGGCGTTCCAGGCTCGCACTTGCCGATCGAGATCCTCGAGATAGGACTCGTCTCCCAGCAGCGGCGCCGGCCAGGCGGTCTGGAGATCCGGGGCCGGGATTTGGCTGCCGCCTTCGGGACGACAGGAGTCCCGCACGTAGACCGGGCGACCGGACTCCTCGTCAAAGAGAACGAGGGAGGCGGAATCGGCGCCCATCGTTCCCACGAGGGAGTCCACGGCACAGGTGGCGATGCGGTCAATGTCGAGGGACCCCGAGAGTTCGGCGGAAGTGGCACAGAGACCGTTTAGCTGCTTCACGCGTTGATCGAGTAAGCTGACGGTATCCCGCAACTCGAACACCAGCTGGCGGTTCAGCAGGCGCTGCTCGCGTTCCCGTCCGATGAGATACAGGGCGGAGCAGAGAATGAGGGCGCCGAGGCCGATGCTCATCACGATCTCATCATAGGTCATTCCCCAGGACAGCGGGGGAAAGCCGAAGACGAATACCACCCCCAGCCAGATGGCGAGGATGAGGATGAAGCCGACGGCCATCCAGAGGATTTCCCGTCGCTTCTCGTCCGGGTCGCCTAGGTCTCGGAACAAGCGGGGCACGATGGCACCTCCATCAGGGCAGTGTTCCTATCGGTTGGTCTGGACGCGGGCGGTCGCCGGTTGCAGTGCGGGTGCTGTGAGGTCCACGTCCGGACAGTGCGCTTCCCCCGATGCAGCGGGGACAGCAGAAGTTTCCCCCAGTTGGTTCTTCCGCTGTCCCCGGATTCCGTGACGCAGCCGCGTGCAGCGGCTACCGCTGTCGAGGCTTACCAGTCGGAGTAGTTGTCGCCGTTGATCGCCTTCAGGGTGGAGGCGCTGTGCACTTCACCACTGGTGGTGGTGTAGCTCCAGTCCGCGGTTTCGGTGAAGGGGTCCTTCGGCAGGCCGCCATCGGCGGTGCGCAGGTAGGGGCCCTGCCATCCGGCCACGTCGAGGTCAATGCCGCCACCGCCCTGGCTCCCGTCGGCCGGCTTGGTCTGGAGGTCGTTGATGTCGGCGGGATAGTCGCCGCAATCGGCCTCAAACTGCTGGATCGCGTTGCGGAGCTGGTGGAGGTCGCCCTTGAGAGACGCTTCCTTCGCCTTGCGGCCGGCGCCCAGCAATCGCGGGATCACGATCAACGCCAGGATGGCAATCACCACGATCACGATCAGCATTTCGATCAGGGTGAAGCCCTTGCTCTTACGACTTGCCAGTCTACTCATCATCTCGTCCCTTGCCTCCTCCGCAGTCTCGCTGCGTTGAAATGCCCTCTGGATAGCATGTGCTCCCCGGCGGCTGCCGCGGAACACGCCAGGGGTTCTATTCCACAAGGCAGGGAGCAATGTGAGATGGGAGGGCAAGATTCCGCCGGCCGTCCCGCCGGGGGGAAGCAGCGGGCGGCCGCGGGGGTTACGCGGGCGGCTGGAGACGGAAGTAGCAATTGCCCCCGAGCCGCCTGGCCTCGCCAAGGGCCTCTTCTGCGGCTGACAGCAGTCCCTCGGCGCTCCGGCCGTTGGTGGGGAAGACACTCACGCCGACGCTGACCGTCCGGAGGGCGTTTTCTCCCCCGAGGCGGCCGGCTACGGTGCGCACGATACGCTCTGCGAGCACGGTTGCTTCCCGGCCGGTGTGGGGGAGGAGCAGGCCGAACTGGCGGCCCTGCAGGCTGGCTACCAGATCAATGCTGCGCACGCTGCTGCGCAGCAAGCGGGCGAGGGCGCAGCGCTCTTCCTCCCCGCTCTCCGCGGCGTCCGGCTCGACCAGCAGGAGGGAGAACTGCTGCGGATAGCGGCGGGCGCGCTCCAACTCCTGGGCGAGGCGATCGAGGAAGTAGCTCTCCGCGACGAGCCTGGTCGCGGGATCGGTGGTGGGGAGGGAGGAAGGGGAGGGGGCCACCCGGCTCTGCGGGCCCACGGCCGGGAGGGGCTCCGGCACCGGGCCGGCGGAGACGATCGCGGCGGCGGCGGCCTGCTGTGCCTCGAAGCTCTTCTTCAGCTTCCCCAAGGCCCCGCGCAGCAGATAGGAGGCGTAGTTGACCGAGATCCCGAGCTTCCGCGCGATCTCCGTCTGGTTGAGGTCGAGGTAGAAGAAGTGATGCACCACCCGTTGTTCGAGGGTCTTCAGGCGAGACATGGAGTCCCGCAGGAAGATGCGGTCCTCGACGCCGAAGTGTGCGCCGTCGGCCTCGGAGGCGCGCAGCTTCTCGGGGTCAACGGTGGGGCCGGTGTCCTCCGCGTCGCTGCCGGCATCGAGGGAGGCGACCTTGCTTCGCTCCCGGGCCTCCAGCATCTCCTTGATCTTCTGCTGAGTCGTGCCCACGCGGGCGGCGATTTCGGCGCGGGTAGGCTCCCGATCCAGCTCCTGGGTGAGGGCTTCGGTGGCCTTCATGATCCTCGTGGTAAGCTCCTGCACCCAGGCTGGCTGCTTAATGAGCTTTCCCTTATCGCGCAGGTAGTGGCGGATCTGGCCCTCCACCAGATGCGTGGCGTAGGTGGAGAACTGCACCCCCCGGTCGGGGTCGTAGAGGTCCACCGCGTTGATGAGGCCCATCGCGCCTTCCTGGAGCAGGTCGTCGTGCGACTCCCCCAGGCCGGAGAACTTGCGGGCCACGGTCTGGACGAGGTAGAGGTGCTGAGAGATCAGACGGTCTCGCAGCGAGATCGTGTGCGTGCGACGGTACTCCCGGACCACCTCCTCCACTTCCTGAGGGTCGGGAGACTTACGTTTCGCTTTTGGCATGTCCCCAGTCCAGGCAGGAGGGCGGGATTCGCCCTCCTGCACTCCAAGGAATTGCCCCTCCAGCCGGCTACTGCTTCTTGCTGCCACTCTCGCCGCCCAGGGATCCGACAAGCTGGTAGATGGGGGAGATCACCGACACCGCGATGAAGCCGACGATGAGCCCCAGACCAACGATCATGAGCGGCTCGATCAGGGAGGTGAGTCCTTTCAACGTGGCGTCCACTTCTTCGTCGTAGAAGTTCGCCACCTTCCCCAGCATCTGGTCCAGACGCCCCGTTTCCTCTCCCACGGAGATCATCTGTGTCACCATCACGGGGAAGACCTTGCTCCCGAAGAGGGGAGTGCTGATACGGTCCCCTTCCTTAATGCTGACTCGGGCCCGGGCGACGGTGTCGGAGATGACGCGATTGCCGGCGGTGTCGGCGACGATCTCGAGCGCCCGCAAGACGGGCACGCCGCTGGTGATGAGGGTGCCGAAGGTGCGGGCGAAGCGGGAGACGCCGGTCTTCAGGAGGAGGTCGCCGAAGATGGGGACCTTCAGCTTCATCGAATCCAGCGCGTAGCGTCCCCGTTCGGTCTGCACGAGCAGCTTCGCGCCGATGATGGATCCCACGACCAGGATGATCGCGAGGTACCAGAAGCGTTGCACGTAGGTGGAGAAGTTGAGCAGAATGCTGGTGGTGATGGGGAGCTTGAGCCCCATCGTCTCGAAGATGCTCTTGAACTTCGGGAGGACGAACATGAGCAGGGCGAAGAGCATGAGCATGGCGAAGAAGAAGACCACCACCGGGTACGTCATGGCCGATTTGACCTTGCCCCGCATTTCCTGTTCCTTCTCCAGGAAGCCGCTGAGCCGGTCGAGCACCTGGTCGAGGATGCCGCCGGCCTCGGCCGAACGCACCATGTTGATGTAGAGGGGGGTGAAGACGCGGGGATGCTTCTGCAGGGCCTCGGTGAGGCTGGTGCCCCCAGCGACGTCGTGCTTGATTTGGCCGATGACCTCTTTGAGGCGCGGATTCTTGGTCTGCTTCTCGAGGATGTCGAGGCACTTCACCACGCTCAGGCCGGCGTCAATCATGGTGGCAAACTGGCGGGAGAAGACGGCCAGCTCCCTGAGCTTGATGCGCTGCATGTTGTTGAGAAAGCCCTGTACGCCCGCGCCCGACCTCGACTCGCGGATGGTGAGTACGTGGTAGCTCAGTTCGGTCAGCTTTGCGCGCACCACCTCGACGCTGTCGGCTTCCAGCTGGCCGGCAACCGTCCGTCCCCCACGATCCATGGCGTTATATCGGTAGGTAGGCACCGTCACTCCTCCTGGTTGGCATTCCTGCCCGCGTATCTATCTCATACCGCATTTCCGGGGCGGTCGTGAGAACGACCGGCCCACGACCCGGCGCCACCGCGGGCCGGGAGGTCCCGTGCGCTTGCCGCCCGGGACCGTTTAGAGATTGGACAGCCACCGGCGATAGTTATCGTAGTCCACGGCCGCGCGCGCGGCCTCGTCGGCGGCCACCACTCCCTGGCGAACGTGCAAGGCGAGCGAGCGGTCCATGGTTTGCATGCCCAGCTCGCCCCCGGTCTCCATTAAGCTGTAGATCTGATGGGTCTTCCCCTCGCGAATGAGGTTGCGGATGCCCGCGGTGATCACCATCAGCTCCAGCACCAGCACCCGGCCGCTCCCGGAGGAGCGGGGGAGGAGTTGCTGGGCCAACACGGCCTCGAGCGATCCCCCGAGCATGACGCGAATCTGTTCCTGCTGATGGGGCGGGAAGACGTCAATGATGCGGTCAATGCTCTGGGGCGCATTGCGGGTGTGCAGGGTGGCGAGCACCAGGTGTCCGGTCTCCGCGATCTTCAGCGCGGCGTCAATGGTCTCCAGGTCGCGCATCTCACCGATGAGCACCACGTCCGGGTCTTCCCGCACCACGGCCCGCAGGGCGGCGGTCGTATTGTAGGTGTCGCTTCCCAGCTCGCGCTGGTTGACCATGGCGCGCCGGTGGGTGTGGATGTACTCGATCGGGTCCTCAATGGTGACAATGTGACAGGCGCGGTTCATGTTGATGTGATCTATCATGGCCGCCAGGGTGGTGGACTTGCCGCTCCCCGTCGGCCCGGTGACGAGAATGAGGCCGCTGTTCTTCGCGGTGAGGTTGCGGATCACCGGGGGGAGGCCGAGCTGCTCGAAGCTCGGGATGCGGTTGGGCACGAGCCGGAAGGCGGCCCCCACCGCGCCCCGCTGCATATAGACATTCACCCGGAAGCGGCCGAGCTTGGTGATGCCGTGGGAGAAATCCAGTTCGTGCTTGTCCTCGAAGAGCTGGATCTGATGGTCGTTCAGAATGCCGTAGATCAGCCGTTGCGTCGCCCGCGGCTCGAGTGGCTCGAAGTCCATGGGGCGCAGCCGGCCGTCAATGCGCATCGTGGGGGCCAGCCCCGCGGTGACGTGGAGGTCGGAGGCCTGCCGCTGGTGCGCCATGGTCAGCAGATCGTCGAGGCCGTAGTCCTCGATTCGGAACTTCGCGCTCGAGCTAGCCAGTGTAGACAATGCGAAGCGCCTCCTCCATGGTAGTGATCCCCTCCAGCACTTTCTGCATGGCGTCCTGCTTCAGGGTGACCATCCCCGCTTGCAGCGCCTCCTCGCGGATGCGGTGGGCCGGGGCCTTCTTCAGCACCAGTTCCCGGATGCTGTCGCTCACCATCATCAACTCGAAGACGCCGATTCGCCCCCGGTATCCGCTCTGGCGACAGCGGTCGCATCCCCGCCCGCGGTAGAACGTCACCGAGTCCAGGTCCATGGCCAGGTTCAGGCGGCGGAAGGCCTCCACCGGCGGGGTGTAGGATTCCTTGCACTCCGGGCAGATGACGCGCACCAGGCGCTGCGCGAGCACGCCGATCACGGCCGAGGAGATGAGGAAGGGTTCGATCCCCATCTCGAGCATGCGGGCGACGGCGCTGGGCGCGTCGTTGGTGTGGAGCGTGCTGAACACCAAGTGCCCGGTGAGGGCGGCTTCCGTCGCGATCAGGGCGGTTTCCGCGTCGCGGATTTCGCCCACCAGGATGACGTCGGGGTCCTGCCGCAGGAAGGTGCGCAGCGCGCCCGCGAACGTGACGCCGGCGCGCGTGTTGACCTGGGTCTGGGTGAGGCCGGCCAGCTGGTACTCCACCGGGTCCTCGATAGTAAGGATGTTCTTCTCCGGGCTGTTGATCTGGTTGAGCACGGAGTAGAGGGTGGTGGACTTGCCCGACCCCGTGGGTCCGGTGACGGTGATGATCCCGTAGCTGTGGTTGATGAGGGCCTCGAAGTCATCCAGGATGACCCGGGGAAGACCCAGGGAGCCGAGGTTGGCCTGCACGCCGCGCTTGTCCAGGATACGCATTACCACTTTTTCGCCGTTCACGCCGGGATTGGTGGAGACGCGGAAATCGAACTCCCTCCCCGCCACCCGCAGGGAAATGCGTCCATCCTGGGGGGCCCGCTTCTCCGCGATGTCCATGTCACCCATCACCTTGATGCGGGAGACGAGGGGGGCCTGCACCCGCTTGGGCACGCTCATGACGTCGTGGAGCATGCCGTCTATCCGGTAACGGACGCGCACCCGGTTCTGCTCCGGCTGGATGTGAATGTCACTGGCCTTATCCCGGACCGCTTGGCGGATGACGAGGTTGACGAGGCGGACCACGGGCGCGTCCTCGAGCATCTCGCGCAGCCGGTCCAGGCTCACGTCCTCCTCGCGGTTCTTCTCCGCCACTTGCACGTCGCCGTCGCCGCCGCCGATCTCCTCCGACATCTCCTGCAGCGCGGCGCCGATCTCTTCCCGGGTGGACATGGACTGGCCCAGCAGGGAGGCGATGTCCTCCGCGGTGGCGATCACGGACTCGATGTCTATGCCGGCGACAAGGCGCATCTGGTCTATGGCGTAGACGTCGAGCGGGTTTACCATCGCCACGGTCAGGCGGGAGCCGTTGCGGCCCACGGGGATGGCCTTCCAGCGCTGCAGCAGGTGATGGGGGACGAGCTTGAACAGCTCCTTGTCAATCTGCTTGTCGGCGAGATCAATAAAGGGGATGCCCCATTGGCGACCGAGAACGCGGGCCTTCTCCTTCTCGGTGATGATGCCCATGTTCACCAGCACCTGGGCCAGAGGCTCGCGCGTCTCCTTCTGGACGTCCGCCGCCTGGCGGAGCTGGTCCTCGGAGATACTGGCGACCTCTTTTACGATGTCGGCGACCGTACGAGCTTCCATACTGCACTATCTTCCTGCGCGTCGCACGCCCCCCTCGGGGGAGAGGACCTGCCCGGCGAGGGGCAGGTCCCCATTCCGGCGCCATGACTCGCACGACTCTCTCAGCCGCCGCACGCCGCGACCGGCTGTATCCGCATGTCGACTACCCCTCGACGATGGTCGGGGTGACAAAGATGAGAATCTCCGTGTGCGTCGGCTCCTTACGGCGATACTTGAACAGCTCCCCAACGAGCGGGATATTGCCGAGGAACGGGACCTTGGTCACGAGCGTGTGATCCTCGTCGCTCACCAGTCCCGCGATCACACACGTCTCTCCGCTCTTGACCCGGACCGTCGTCGCCACCGCGCGCTCCGTCGTCTGGGGCAGGCCGGCTACCCACCCCGAGATCGCCGCGACCGACGGCAGGAGCGTCAGCGTGACCTCGCCGTTGTCGTTCGATCGCGGGTTCACGGTGAGGGTGACGCCGACTTGCATGGACTCCACCGTATACACGGGGACCCCGTTGTCTATGGCCGCGATGCGGCTGTAGAGGATGGTGTCACCCGTGTGGAGCGCCGTCTGACGGCCGTCCAGGACGGTGATGCTCGGGTTGGAGAGAATGCGCGCCCGGCCCTTTTCCTCCAGCGCGTGGAGTTGGTTGGTCCACTGGATGGCGGTGCGCATGATCCTCCCGACCGGCAGCGGCACCGCACCCAGGGGGTCCGCCTCTCCGGTGGGCAGCCCCGTCTTGGGGTCTATCTTCGGCGGGAAGGGCTCGCCGATGGTAAAGGGCGTCCCGGTCCCGAGACCGGTCCAGTCTATGCCGAGCCGAGTAAGATCGTCTCGGTTCACCTCGGTCACGGTCGCGGAGATATGGATCTGTCGGGAGGGCTTGTCCAGTTGCTGCAGGAGTTGCATTCCTCGCTCGACAGTCCAGGGAGCGCCGCTGAGTACCAGGTTGGTGACGGGGGCGGCTTCGGTCTGCACGCCGGTGCCGCGGCCCCCGCTCGCGCCCCCGGCGCCGCCACCACCGCCTCCCCCGCTCCCCCCGCCGCTGGTGTTGCCACCGTATTGGATCACCGAGATGCTCGAGGAGGCCGCGTCATTCCTCATCTGCTGGACCACCGGGGTCACGGTACGCGGTCCCAGGCTCACGTTCAGGTCCGGGAGCAACTCCTTGAGGGAGGCCTGCAGTTCGGAGGGGATGGCGTACTTGACGCAGTAGATCTGCATCACCGTCTGCGCGGAGGTGGGCTTGGTGTCGGAGGCCTCGCACACGCTCTTGATCGTCTCCCACTGCTGCTCGTTCGCGGTCACCAGCAGGGAGTTCTCCTGCGGGCCGGGCTGAACGGTGCAATCCGGCACGGAGGCCTGGATGAGACTGGCGAGTTGGTCGGCCTTGAGGTAGCGGACCGGCACCACCTGGGCCCGCGGGCGGGTGGGGGCGGGGACGTCAATCTCGGCGAGCACGCGCTCGGCCTTGGCCAGGGAGGCCTCGGAGCCGAGCAGGAGCACGGAACGCACCCCCTTCTGGGCGGAGACAGTGACGTCCGGCGCGAGTTTGGAAATGGCGGTCTGGGCGTACTCCGGCTGAATGTGCTGGAGCACGACCACCGAGCTGCGCAGGTCGGCCACCTTCATCGCCCGGATTTCCTCGGGCGTCCCCACGACATAGGCGGCGTCCACCCAGGCGTAGTCCAGGCCGTTCACCTTGGTGACGATGGTGAGCGCCTGCTCGAGGGTGACGTTGCGCAGACGCATGGAGGTCTTGCCCGTGACGCTGCCGGAGCTGACGATGTTCACGCCGCTCTGATTGGCGAGCGCCTGGACGACATCCACGATGTCGGCCCCCACGAACTCGAGGCTGAAGCGTGCCGTCGAGACCGGAGCCGTGTCTACGCTTCGCGCTGCTCCCGTATAGGCGGCGCTTGCCGCGCCGGGCTTGGCCTGCCCGTTCGCGAGCGCCGCGCCGGCCCACACCGTCAGGAGCAGGATGGCGATTGCAACTTTCGAAACGGTCTGTCTGCACATCATGGCGCTGTTAACTCCCTCCCATCTTTAGGATCAGCTTGCCTTGCGCACTGACCAGCACGACGGTCTGGCTACTCACAGATTGGACGGTATATCGCCCGCCAATCTTGTCCCCTTGCTTGGCGAAATACCGCTGGCTGCCATCTCGAATGATGGCGGTTGGAGTACGAGTGGAGCCGCCGATCACCCCCGAGAGCGTGGGCCCGGCAGAGGCCTTGACCAGGGGGGCGGCGGCGGAGGAGAGCGGGGGCAGGGCGGGACTCGGCGCGGCCGGGGCCGGAGTCGGCGCCAGCGGCGCGGGAGTCACGGGGGGGGGAACGGGGGCCGGGGCCGTCGCCTTGGGGGCCGGCTTCTTGGCCGCCTCCGCGGCGCGCACCGCGCCCGGAGGAGCCGCAAACGGATTGCGCGCGGGCTGTGCCGACGGCGCGTCGAGCGGCTTTGGGGCGGCGAGTTCCG
>Ga0315282_10007774_pt1 | contig 17514 bp, 6 predicted proteins | sample YL17G07_20_MG_FD_203693 | JGI IMG/M metagenome (GOLD analysis project Ga0315282, IMG submission 203693) | Sediment microbial communities from Yellowstone Lake, YNP, Wyoming, USA - YL17G07_20 | ecosystem: Environmental > Aquatic > Freshwater > Lake > Sediment | place: USA: Wyoming | collected... | reverse complement strand
TATTTAACTAGACCAACTGCCGGTCCCCAGACAGTACAACCGCTGACAGAGTCTCGGGGAGGACAAACAAACACGTCCTACAAAATGGCTGATAAATCGCTGGGCTATTGTCTCTCGCCCTTCGGGCATGGGCGTCCGCACGCGGGCTCGCAAGAACAGTCATGCACCCGTGCCGTGTCCGGACATTGACACCCGCCCGCCATTTTGCTACAATGATGGCACTTCACCCGCCGCGTGTGAGGGTGTCCTTGCCTCCGAGGAGTTTATGACTGTAACCTCAAGGGTACGGGTACGGCTGTCCGGACCGGGCCCGATAATGTGCGCACAGATCAGGATGATGCCGGCATTGTTTCTCGTGTTTGCGCTTCTGCATTCGCAATTTGCAGCCGCCGGGTCTCTCGTCATCAATGAGTTCATGGCCCAGAACGCCGGCACCATCCAGGATTCGCAGGGCGACTACGACGACTGGATCGAGTTGTACAACACCAGCGGCGAGGCCGTCAACGCCGCCGGCTGCTATCTGACCGACGATCTCGCGGCGCCGGCCAAGTGGCGGATCGGCTCAGGCGACCCCGCTGTCACGACAATCCCGGCCCACGGCTTCTTGCTGATCTGGGCGGACGACGAGGCCTCGCAGGGAGTGCTCCATGCGAACTTCAAGCTCAGCGCCGGCGGGGAGTCCATCGGCCTGTCCGATGCCCAGCAGAAGCTGCTCGACAGCGTGACCTTCGGGGCCCAGGCGGCGGATGTGTCCTACGGGCGCTCTTCAGACGGCGCGGGCCAGTGGCAGAGCTTCGAATCGCCCACCCCCGGCAAATCCAACCTGGCTGGGGCCGGGACCGTCGTTATCTCCGAGATCATGTACCATCCGTACGACCCGACGGGGACCGCCGAGGACCGAAGGCTCGAATGGATCGAGTTGTTCAACAGCGGCACCAGGCCCGTCGATATGACCGGGTGGAGGTTTGCCGATGGCGTAGAGTACGCGTTCCCCAACGTTACACTGGCGGCTCGCGAGTACCTCGTCGTGGCGGCCGACGTGACCATGTTCTCTGCACGATACCCGGACGTGAAGAATGTGGTGGGGGGCTGGACCGGATGGCTGAGCAACTCCGGCGAAAGAGTTGCGCTCGTAGACAGCGTCGGCGCCGCCGTGACGGCGGTCCGGTACGCGGATGAGGGCGACTGGGCCGTACGCGAGCTCGGACCGGTGGACCTGAACCATCGCGGGTGGCAGTGGTCGGACCAGACCGACGGAGGCGGCTCGTCGCTGGAGCTGATGAACGCCGCTCTGCCGAGCGAGTTCGGCCAGAACTGGGCCGCCAGCCTGATCCCCGGCGGGACACCGGGACAGGCCAATTCCGCCGCCAGCGACAATATTGCGCCGATGATCCTTGAGGTGCAGCACAGTCCGGCGATTCCCGGGCCCCAGGATTCCGTGACGGTCACGGCACGCGTGATCGATGAATCCATCGGCAGCACGACGGTCCGGCTGCGATATCGCGTCGATCGGTCTGTCTACTCCGGGACGAACGTCTATCCTCAGCAGAACCCAAGCGATTTCGCCGGTACAGAGATGCTGGATGACGGCGCACATTCCGACGGCGAGACGAACGATGGCATCTATGCGGCCGAAATCCCGCCGCAGCGGGACGGCACGGTGATCGAGTTCTATGTGGAGGCCATGGATAGCGCCGGACACCTGCGCACGTGGCCGGCCCCCAGCCTCATGGATGGTCAACCGCAGCAAGTGACGAATGCCCTCTACCGCGTGGACGCGGCACTCGATCCGGACACCTACTGGAAGATCGGGGGTCAGCCACTCTATTACATTGTCATGACGGAGATGGAGCGGGGCCGCCTGGCGTACATCGGCTCCCACAGCGGCCAGGACGGTCCCGATGCGCGCATGAACGGCACGTTCATCAGCATTGACGGGACAGGGACCAAGTTATGCTACCGCACCGGGGTCCGTAATCGCGGCCACGGCACCCGCAACGGACCGCCGAACAATTTCCACGTTGACTTTCCTCACGACGAGCTTTGGAACGACGTCGGCTCAATCAACTTCAACTGCCGCTATACCCACTCGCAGATCATGGGCAGCGCGATCTTCCAGATGGCGGGGATCGCTGCGGCTGCTGCCACGCCTGTCCAGGTGCGGATCAATGGCGCCAACCTGGCCTACGCGGGTTCTCCGATGTTCGGCGTGTACGTGCGGCTGGAGGCCTTCAACGATGACTTTGCCAACCGGCACTTCCCTGGAGACCCCGATGGCGACCTCTACACGTGCTTCCGGACCAACGGGGGCACCGAGGCGGAGCTGCGATATGAGGGTGACAACCCCGACGCCTATCGCAACCGCTACTTCAAAGCCAACCATGCAGCAACCGATGACTGGTCCGATCTGATCCACATGGTGGACGTGCTCAACAACGCCCCGGACGCAACGTATTTCCAGGAGGTCAGTAAGGTCATCAACGTTCCCCAGTGGCTGCGCTACATCGCGCTCGACTCGCTCCTCTTGAACTACGAGACCGGGCTGCGCATGGGGATCGGCGACGACTACTTCCTGTACCGAGGCGTCAAGGACCCCCGCTTCGTCCTGATTCCCCACGACCTCGATACCGTTATGGACCAGGGGAACACGCACGGCAGCGTCAGTGAGAGCATATTCACGGTCGTGACCGGAGTAGCCGGCCACAACGGCGTCGAAGGACTGAAGCGGTTCTTCAACCATCCCGATGTTGTCCCTCTCTACTATCAGGCCTGTCTCGACCTCCTCCAGGGTGTCTTCAACCCGGAGAAGCTCGACCCATTGTTCGACCAGGTACTGAGTGGATTCACGCCGCAGGATCGCATCGATGCAATGAGACAGTTCGTAAAGCAGCGAAGTGCGGCGGTGCTGACGCAAATCCCCCAGACGATCACTATCGCGGGTGGCGCCACCCTGCAGGATGGATATACTTATGCCCGCTCCAGCACGGTTTCACTGACCGGCCAGGCCAATGCCGCCACCACACGGCGCGTGACCGTCAACGGCCAATCGGCGGTCTGGAACGCCCGGCAGGCTCAGTGGTCCGTCGACAATGCTGGTCTTGTGCCCGGCATCAACCGCGTCGTCATTCAGGCCTTCGACGCGAACGATGTGGAAGCTGACCGCTCCAGCATCGACATCTGGTACGACAAGGGCGCGCTGACCGCCAAGGCCGGCGGCTCGCTGGGCGCCGACGAGGTGTGGACCGCCGAGGCGGGGCCTTACCATGTCACCGGAAACGTCGTGATCCCTGCCGGCCGGACCCTGACGATTGAGCCCGGCGCGACAGTCTTCCTGGATAGCGGCGTGGGCTTCACCGTGCACGGCCGCCTCGTCGCCCAGGGCACGGAATACCGGCGCATCCGCTTTACCCGCGTGCCCGGCACGACAACGCAGTGGGCCGGTTTCCAGATTCCGGACTCCAGGGAGGACAACATCATCGCCTACGCGGACCTGGAGTTCGGCGGCTCCCGCTCCCAGTGGATCACCACCGGCAACAACAACAGCAGCGCCGTCGGTCCCACGGCCCGCCTGACGGTCGATCATGCCACCTTCAGCGGCTCCGACACGCAGTACTTCACGATCTGGGACCCGCAGGTTATCATTCGCAACAGCGTCTTTGCCGATCTCGGCAGCCATTACCTGTGCATGGTGGAGCGCATGCCCGCCGACGGGTGGTTCATCGTCGAAGGCAATCTCTTCGGCCACTGCCACGGAGACAACGATGTCTTCCACCTCAACTCCGTCAGTGTCAAAGGCGGGCCGGTCGCCCAGATCCTCAACAACGTCTTCACCGGCGGCGGCGACGACATCCTCGATGACAACGAGACCGATACCCACATTGAAAGCAACCTCTTCATGCACGTCAACGTGGGCAACAGCGCCCGCAGCGCTTCAGCCGCCGTCACCACCGGCACCGGCGGCGGCTCCGCCAGCACCTACAACCTGGAATCTCAGCACCTGACCGTCGTGCGAAACATCTTCTATCACGGTGACTATGGCATCCTGGACAAGACCGGCGCCTACGCGGAGGTCTACAATAACATCTTTATCCAGAATGCCGGCGCGATCCTCCTCAACGAATTCGTGGGCAGCAACTCCAACCAGCCCGCCCGGGCTGCGTACGTCGAAAGCTGCATCTTCTGGAACAATGGCCCGGAGGCCGACGGCAACTCCACCGACAACGGCACCGGCACGTTCGTCAACCGCCAGAAGACCCAACTCACCGTCAATAACTCCATCGTTGGCAGCCAGTTCCTCGACCTGGGCACAGGCAACGTTGACGCCGATCCGCTGTTCGTCGATGCGGACCGCGAGTTGTATGTGGATGTGACTTTGCCCCGCTTCAGCATCGGATTCCCGGGATTCGCCGAAGGCGGCTATCTCCTCAAGGGCATGGTTCCCGACGTGCACCTGCTGCCGGAATCGGCCGCCCGGGGCAGCGGCTTCAACGGTGTGGACATGGGCTTCTACACGCCGGAGGCGGCGTCCATTGCGGGAGTCCCCAGCTCACCTACCTGGAGGACCGACGCCGAGCTGACCGTAGCCGGCACGGATATCTACGGCTTCAAGTACCGCATCGCCGGCCCGGGCTTCAATGACACCTGGAGCGCCGAGATGGCGCGCTGGATGCGCGTGACCAGTCTCACCCACAGCAGCGTCACGGCTACGGCAACAGTAGCCGGACACGGCTTCGCGATCGGCGACGTGGTGGAAGTCATTGGGGCCGATCAGCCCGTCTACAATGGCTTGGTCACGGTCACTGCCGCCACGGCCAACACATTCTCCTACACTCTCGCGACTGCCGTGAACCTCTCGCACCCCGACCATCTGGACGTCTGGGTCCGCAAGCCTCAGCCGATCCGGTTGACCGGCTTGGCCAACGGGACGTACATAGTGTCGGTCATCAAGAAGAATGCGATAGGCGTCTGGCAGGATGAGAATCAGCCGACCACCGCCACGTGGACTGTCGATACGTCGCGCCGCCGGCTCGTCATCGACGAGGTCCTGGCAATCAACGACAGCGCGTTCGAGCATGAAGGATCATTCCCGGACCTGGTGGAACTGTACTATGACGGCCCAAGCACCCTGAATCTGGCGGGAATGAGCCTGAGCGATGATCCGGCAGACCCTGCCAAATTCGTGTTCCCCGCCGGCACGGCAATAAGGCCGGGCGAGTACCTGGTCGTGTTTGCAGATGACGATACCGGCGCGTCGGGTCTGCACCTGGGCTTCGCGCTGAACGCGGAAGGAGACGCAGTCTACCTGTACGACAAGTCCGGCTCGCTCCTCGATTCCGTGGAGTTCGGCATGCAACTGCCCGATTTGTCTATCGGCCGGATCGGAAATCCGGAGCGATGGCATTTGACGGTCCCGACATTCGGCAAGGCGAACGCGCCGTATCCGCTCGGCGACTCCCGCACGGTGAAAATCAACGAGTGGCTGGCCAGCGAAGCGGTCCTCTTCGGCTCCGACTTCATCGAGCTGTACAACCCGCACCCGCTGCCCGTCGATCTTGGCGGCTTCTCTCTGTCCGATACGCCGGAGACCGAGCCGAACATGTGCGTTCTTCCTCCGCTGAGTCTTGTCGCCGGCGCGGGCTACGCCGTCCTGACGGCCGACGACGGAACCGATCCGGGTCACCTCGGATTCAAGCTGTCGTCGCAGGGCGACAGAATCGCTCTGCTCGACGCTGCTCTCAACCTGATCGACGAGATCATGTTCGGTCCTCAAACTACGGATGTTTCGCAGGGCCGAGCCCCGGACGGCTCCAGTCACTTCGAATACCTCGTGCTGCCGACGCCGGGCCTGTCCAACCCTGCGACGGCTGAGCCGAATGTCACTACAGTTACCGTCCTGGCGGAGGAGGCCCCCAAGAAGGCCATCGTTCCGACTTCCGCGGGCCAGGTGAGCGACAACTGGAAGTCGGACGTGACGTTCGACGATTCGGATTGGCTGAGTAGTTCCGGCGCTCCCGGCGGCGTGGGATACGAGAGAAGCTCCGGCTACGAGAACCTGATCAGCATCGATGTGCAGTCGCAGATGTACGGGCACAACTGCACATGCTACATCCGGATTCCGTTCTATCTCGACGGCCGGCTCAAGAGTACTCTGAGCGAGCTGTATTTCAATGTCCGCTACGACGACGGCTTCGTCGCCTGGCTCAACGGCGTGGAGGTGGCCCGAGTTGGGTTCACCGGCACGCCCCAATGGAACTCGGTGTCCGGGGTCGATCATGAGGCAGATGGGAAGGCATTCGATGCCGTGCTCGACATCTCCGATCGCATCGACCTGCTTCGCGACGGCGACAATCTGCTGGCAGTCCAGGGGCTCAATACCTCGACGACCAGCAGCGATTTCATCATCTCGGCGTCAATCACCGGCACGGTGGTGGAGGCGACAGACGGCCGGGAACAGTACCCGTACACGGAACAGTTGAAGCTGCTGGACAGTCTGCGCGTGACGGAGCTGATGTACAATGATCCGAAGGGTGACAACCTCGATTACATCGAGCTGCAGAACGTCGGAACCGAACCGCTGGACCTGACGGGCATCCGCTTCGTTGAAGGGGTGAACTTCACATTCCCCGCGATGCAACTGGCGCCGGGAGAATACGTGGTGGTCGTGGACAACCAGACGGCATTCCAAGCTGTCTACGGCAGCGGAGTCGCCGTGGCGGGCGAGTACACCGGCCACCTGAGCGACAACGGCGAGAATCTGGTATTGAAACTGGCGACCCCGCTGGAGGCGGCGGTCATGCGCTTCCGGTACCGCGATGAATGGTATCCGAGCACCGACGGCGACGGCGACTCGCTGGTCATCAACGACGCACTTCTGTCGCCGGCCGCATGGAATCGATCCGAGAGCTGGCACGCGGCTGCACCAAGTCCGGGCAGACCCTGATGTTGGCACAGAGGAGTTTTTTTCACCGATCCGGGGAATATTGTTTCGCTGAAGTTAAGTCTTGAAGTCACGTCGGCATGAGGCGCTGGCCGGTCTTCATGCAGGAGGATCATTCGTGAAGAGATTCGTGTCTTGTGTGTTGGTCGTGTCGTTAGGCGGGCTGGCCCTCCAGGCCTTTGCCTCCGATGGAGAGACGCGGTACAGAATTGAGTCCGTGACGACGAAGGCCGGCGGCACGCTTGCCTCGGACGAGGTCTGGAGCGCCTCCGGCAGTCCCTATCAGCTCACCGGCAGTCTCACCGTCCCGGCCGGACGCACCCTGACCATCGCCCCGGGCGTCGCCGTATATCTCGCCTCGGCGGTCAATATCACCGTCAGCAATGGCGGGCGCATTCTGGCCGAGGGCACAGCGACGCAGGGGATTCGTTTCATCAGTCCGCCCGGCTCCAGCTCGAGCTGGGGCGGCATCACCATCAACGGCGCCGTCGGCTCGCCGGAGACGCGCATGGCTTACGTATCCTTCGACCACAACGGCAAGACCTGCATCGAGGTGGCCGGAGGCACACTGTATCTCGACCATGCTGATTTCACAACGACGACGCACCAGTACGTCTCCCTCGATGGCAGCTCGTTCGTGGTCAGCCGCTGCCACTTCCCCAAGACCACGTCCTCGTTCGAGGTCGTCCACGGCACCGGCGGCATCAAGTCCGGCGGCTGCGGCATTATCCGGGACTGCTTCTTCGGTGGCGCCACGGGCTATAGCGACCTCGTCGATTTCACCGGCGGGAACCGCGAGCAGAATCAGCCGATCGTCCAGTTCTACAACAACGTCTTCACCGGATCCACCGACGACATCCTGGACCTCGACGGCACCGACGCCTGGATTGAGGGCAACATCTTTCTGCATTCCCACCGCAACGGCGCGCCGGACAGCTCCGCCGCGATCTCGGGCGGCAACAGCAGCGGTCGTACTTCGGAGGTCACGATTCTTGGCAACCTGATCTTCGATTGCGACAACGCGGCTACGGCCAAGCAGGGCAACTTCTTCACCCTCATCAACAACACCATCGTCCATACGACCAAGCAGGGGGGGCAGGACTCCGCCTCGGGCGTGGTCTGCTGCCGTGACACCACGCCGAGCGTGACCGCGTTTGCCAGGGGTTTCTACCTGGAGGGCAACATCATCGTCGATGCGGAGCAACTGGCTCGCAACTACGATGCCAAACGGATTATCGTCACGCTGAACAACAACATCCTGCCGATGCCGTGGGCCGGTCCCGGCGGCGGTAACCTTGTCGCCGACCCCATGCTCAAGCACATTCCAAAGGTTTCTGAAACCCAGTTCACCAGTTGGGAGCAGGCGCAGGTGATGCGCGACTGGTTCAGCCTGCAGGACGGCTCTCCGGCCCGCGGCACGGGTCCGAACGGAGTTGACAAAGGCGGGGTCATTCCGCTCGGCGCCTCGATCTCGGGCGAGCCGAAAGACGTGACCGGCCTGTCCGCCGCGACCCTGATCGTCGGCGTGGACCGCACGGGCAGCGGTATCCCCACGGCCGGCTTCCCCCTTGGCTCGGGCTTCACCCATTACCGCTGGCGGCTCGACGCGCGCTCATGGAGCGCGGAGACGCCCATCGCCTCGCCCATCGAGCTCACGGGCCTGGCCCAGGGCCCACATCATGTCGAGGTCATCGGGAGGAATGACGCGGGCACCTATCAGAACGACTCCACACTCGGCGACGATGCCATGACGACCATTTCACGCACCTGGACGGTGGACGCCTCCTATCGGCGGCTGGTCATCAATGAGGTGCTGGCGGTCAATGCGTCGGCGGTCGAGTATGAGGGCACGTATCCGGGCATGGTCGAGCTATACTACGACGGGGCCGCGTCTTACGACCTGTCCGGTATGTACCTGGAGAACGGTGCGGCCAGTCCGGCCAGGTTCGTGTTCCCGACCGGCTCGAGAATCGCGCCGGGCCAGTACCTGGTTCTGTATGCCGATGCCGGTGCAGCCACCTCCGGCCTGCACCTGGGCTTCGCTCTCAACCCCGAAGGAGACAGCCTCGCCCTGTACGGCAAGACAGCGACGCTCGTTGACTCCATAGACTTCGGCAGGCAGGTGGCCAATTTCTCGATCGGCAGGGTCGGATATGAAGACACCTGGCATCTGACGGATCCCACCCTCGGCCAGAGCAACGTGGCCCATCTGACGGACGATCCCGCCGGCATGAGAATCAACGAGTGGCTCGCCGCCGGGCAGATCCTGTTCACCGAAGGCTTCATCGAGCTGTACAATTCGAATGCGGGTCCTGTGGACATGGAAGGGATGTATCTGACGAACGGCTCTGCGACGCCACCGGCGGAGAACAAGGTCGGGCCCTTGAGCTTCGTGATGGGCAACGGCTACGCGGTATTCCCCACTGATGGAGCCGGACAGGGGTATCTGGACCTGTCCTTGGCCGGCGGGACGATACGCCTGTTCGACAGCCGAGCGGTGGAAATCGATAAGGTCACCTACGGCCCGCAGACAACCGATGTCTCTCAGGGGCGCACCCCCGACGGGGCGGACACGATCGAGTTCTTCCCATTGCCGACTCCGGGAGTCGCCAACCCTGGCGGAGGCAAGACGACGACGACCAGTCGCGAACTCGTGGGCGAGGCGGCCGACAAGCGCGTCCTGGTCCCCACCGGTGCCGTCAGCGACGATTGGAAGGGCGGCAGGGCGTTCAACGATTCAGGGTGGAAGCTGTGCACGGGCAGTCCCGGCGGAGTGGGCTATGAAAGGGACAGCGGCTATGAATCGCTGATCAGCCTCGATCTGGAGGCCCAGATGTATGGGTCGGGCAGGAACAACACCTGCTACATCCGCGTGCCGTTTACAGTCGATGCCAATTCCCTGGCCGATGTCAACGAGTTGACGCTGAAGATGCGGTACGACGACGGATTCGTCGCCTACCTCAACGGCAAGGAGGTGGCCCGGGCCAACTTCACCGGCACGCCCGCGTGGAATTCTCATGCCGACAGCGCCGGCGAATCCAGCGCGCCGGACTACGACGAGTACGCCGATCTCACTCCGTTCATCAGCGGTCTCAAGGCCGGGGCCAACATCCTGGCCATTCAGGGCATGAACAGCGGCACGACCAGCTCGGACTTCCTGATCACGGCGGCGCTGGACGCCGTCCAGGTGAAAGTGGAAGACCAGTCCGCTTTCGACAATGCCTTGAAGCTGCTGGACGGTCTGCGCGTGACGGAGCTGATGTACAACGATCCGAAGGGCGACAACCTCGACTACATCGAGCTGCAGAACGTCGGGACCGAGCCGCTGGACCTGGTGGGCATCCGCCTCATCGAAGGGGTGGACTTCACATTCCCCGAGATGCAACTGGCGCCGGGTAAATACGTGGTGGTCGTCGATAACCTGGCGGCGTTTCGAGCTGCCTACGGCAGCGGAATCGCCGTGGCGGGCGAGTATGCCGGCCATCTGAGCAACAACGGCGGGGACCTCACGTTGAAACTGGCGGCCCCGCTGGAGGCGGCAATCATGCGCTTCCGGTACCGCAACGAGTGGTACCCGACCACTGACGGTGGCGGCAAGGCTCTGAGCATTGTCGATCCCGCCGCCGCACCTGCTGCCTGGAACGATCGCGGCCAATGGCGCCCAGCCGATCCTTCTCCGGGCCGGCCCTGAGCCTCGAAGGGATGACAACGTCGTCACCGCGCCGGGACTTCCAAATCCGTGTGACGTCCCGATTGCAGACCGTCATTGCCTGGCGTAGAGTGTTTTTGCGCTTGCGGGCCCGTTGCCGGGATTCAGTTCACTGCACGAATCCAGCACCAGCGTGATTTCTTCACGATCGGAGGCTTCCACGTAGTAAATGCTGCCGCCGCCCTGTTTGTACCGCACGGCGAAGCTCTGCCAATCCTTCTTATATTTCTCCAGCATTTTCTGTTTTAGGTTGTCCAGCGACTCGGTCTGGCGGAGGTCCCAGTACTTGACGAGCAGGTTCTGTTCCTGCAGCAGGAAGTCCGCGCTGACAAGTTTGCCATCGATCCGCAGGATGCGATTGATGCTTACGTTGGAGAACCCACGATCGCGCAGGTGCTGCTTGATGATTATCAGCGGATCGTCGTGTCGGGTCTGTTCGGGCTTGGTGGCCGGAGGAGGCGTTCCATTGGTCGTGCCCTCGGGTACGGCCCTGGTCACCGAGAAACTGTAGGATGGCAGAGCGTTCGAATTGGGCGCCGGAGCGTTGCTGTTGTACGAGGCAGAGGTATTGCTGCTGCCGACGTATACCGGCTGCTGCGGCCAGGGGAAGGGCCACCAGTAGTAGTAATCGAGAATCAGGCCTGTGTTGGCGTAGTTGAAGGCATACGGGTTGTACCGGACGCCTCTGAAGACAAGGCCCGAGGTGCTGCGGCTGAACGCGTACGGATTGTACTTGAAGCAGCCTGTAATCAGGCCGTTGTTGTGATAGTTGAAGGCATACGGCGAGAACTGAACGCGGCACTCCAAAGGAATGTCGTACCATGCCTGGGTGACGGCCGGCATGAGCATCAAGAGTGATATCCCTATCGATACCCTTCTCATCTCGGTCTCCTTTCCTTCTCAAGAAGGTCGACTCCTGAACTCTCGCGCTGCGCGGCGAAGTACCCTTCGCGCGGCAGCGTCGTCCATCATCACCCTCTCCATGGACGAATCGTCCGGAGCCCGAAGTCCACGGTCCGTCGCCACCTCCCGGCGTACGACCGAAGACCTCAGACCGATATGTTTTCCCTACTCGATGCACCCTCCTTTCTCGTTTTGTCGCGGCGGGAATTTGCCTGCGTTGTGCAGATTGTGCGTATTGCTGCAAATCAGGCTTGTTGCGGCTTCTGACAAGTCGCTCGTCGGCAGGAAATGCCTGTGGACGACTGACGGCTGGGGACCAGCGATGGATTGGCGCAACCGTGCCGCAACCTGCATGGCAAAACCCTTACGCGCACTGGCTCCTCTGTTTGCACGACCAGCCCCGCAACCGATCTGCTCGACGTGTTGTACGCAGTTAATCGACCGCCGTTCGCCCTGTCAAGGGCTTTGTTCTACAATTCTTTGAGAGTGCCATCGAGTCTGAGGGAGGAGCCGGCTTTGGCATCAATCTGAGTGGTGCTGTCACGGTAGCGGAACTTGCATAGGCCGTCTTGCGTTGCGCGAATGGTTGCCTCGATGAGCTTGCCGCTGTCCCAAGTGAGATCGACCTCAAAGCCGCCTCTGGCCCGCAGCCCCGTGACCCGGCCGGACGGCCAGGCGCCCGGCAGCGCGGGCAGCAGATCAATCTCGTCTGCGTGACTTTGCAGCAGCATCTCGGCAATGCCGGCCGTGCCGCCGAAATTGCCGTCGATCTGAAACGGCGGGTGAGTGTCGAAAAAGTTGGGCAAGGTTGATTTGGCGAGCAGCGCCACGACGTTCTCGTGGGCCTTGTCCCCGTCGTGGAGGCGGGCCCAGAAGTTGATGATCCAGGCACGGCTCCAGCCGGTGTGGCCGCCGCCATGCGAGAGGCGGTACTCCAGGGATTTCCTCGCTGCCGCCGCTAACTCGGGCGTGCCAGTGACGCTGATCTGCCTGCCGGGATGCAGAGCGAACAGGTGTGACATGTGCCTGTGTCCCGGCTCGGCCTCCTTGAACTCCTGCGACCACTCCAGCAGCCGGCCGTCGGAGCCGATTTGCGGGCCCAGCAATCGCTCGCGGGCGTTCCGCACTCGTCGGACAAATTCGTCCTCGATGCCGAGCACTTTAGCCGACTCCAGAACGTTCGTGAACAGGTCCCAGATGATTTCCTGGTCCATCGCCGGTCCCATGCACAGGGAGGCCCGCTGGCCGTCGGCGGTGATGAGTGTATTCTCCGGCGAGTTCACCGGCCCGCTGACCAGTCTTCCGGTTCGCGGGTCCGCCACGAGGAAATCGAGGTAAAACTCGGCGGATTCGCGCATGATGGGCCAGACCCGCTGAAGGAACTGCCTGTCGCCGCCAAAGGCGTAATGCTCCCACAGATGCTGGCACAGCCAGGCGCCGGCGGCGGGGAACAGGCCCCAGCCCGGCGACTCGCCCGGCGAGGTGAAGCCGAAGACGTTCGTGATCGTGTGCACGGTCCATCCATCGGCGCCGTAATGCACCTTGGCTGTCTTGCGGCCGCTGGGGCGAAGCGAATCGATCAGGTCGAACAGGGGCTGGTGACACTCGGCCAGATTGCAGACCTCCGCCGGCCAGTAATTCATTTGCACGTTGATGTTCGCATGGTAGTCGCCGTTCCAGGGCACTTGCACGCCGTCAGCCCAGATTCCCTGCAAGTTCGCCGGCAGGCTCCCCAGCCGCGAGCTGGAGATGAGCAGATATCGCCCGAACTGGAAGTACAGGCCAATCAATCCCGGGTCCGTCGCTCCCTCGCGCACGGCCTTGAGCCGCTCGTCCGTGGGCATACTCTTTGGCTCTGAGCTCCCGCCCAGATCGAGGCTCACTCGCCTGAAGAGCTTTTGGTAATCCGCCACGTGCCGATCCCGCAGATCCAAGTACGATTTTGCGGCGGCTTGGGCAAGCTGCGCAGCGGTGGTCCGCTCGGGATCGTTGCCGCGATAGTCGGGCGGCTGGAGTTTGTAGTCGGTGCCCGCGGCCAGGATCAGCGTGGCCGCGTTCGCGCCCTCGATGCGGAGGCTGCTGCCGGTCGTGCCGACCTTTCCGCCCTCAGCAATCGCTCGCAGGCGGGCCACGTACTTGATCCCGCTGGTTCCATTTTTGCCGTCATTCATCTGTCCCGTCATAACCAGGCCGTCGGCGCCGTCTGCGCTCGTGGCAAATCGCTCAGGCCGATTCAGATTGGCGGTGAAGCTGATTCGTCCCGGCTTGTCACACGTCAGCCGCACGACAAGGGCTTGATCGGCCGCACTGGAGAAGATTTCTCTTCGGAACATGGCATCGCCTTGACGATAGCTGACCGTCGCCGTGGCCGCGTCGAGGTCGAGCTCGCGGCGGTAGTCGCTGCTCTGGCCCGAACCATCGAGCGTGAGCGTCAGGTCGCCGAGGGTCTGATAGCTGCCATACAGCGATCCGGTGGCGGATGCACTGCGGGAGCCTGCGCCCTTGCACACGAGCTTCCTGTTGGCGATAGCACTGGCCTCGGCGTACTTGCCCTCGAAGATCAGCTTACGAACCTCGTGCAGCGCGGCCAGGGCCTCGGGATTGTCGGCGTCCTGCGGACTGCCCGACCACAGGCTGACCTCGTTCAGTTGCAGCCGCTCCTTGTCCACGCCGCCGAAGACCATGGCGCCAAGCCGGCCATTGCCCACCGGCAAGGCCTCGGTCCATTCTTTGGCCGGTTGACGATACCAGAGCTTCAAGTCTGATTGCGGACTGCGGATTGCGGACTGCGGATTGCTGCGATTGGGGATCAGCACGATCAGGCACGCGGCACATGCCAATTGCAGGATCAGATTTTTCACTCGAAACCTCCGTCTTGGATGAGTCCTATTGGTCCCATCGGCCCTACAGGTCCTGTTTCCTTGCTCACTCCTGATACACCCGATGCTCCTTCGCGTCGAAGAACATCCTCTCCGCCGGCGGGATCTGGTTCGGCAGGATGCCCAGGAGTCTCAGGGGGTTGTAGAAGAACATGGTGACAAGTTCGTTCGCGCCCACCAGGCCGAGCGAAACCAGGTGATTCGCGCAGGCGAGGATCGTCGCAGACGACCCTGCCATGTAGCCGGTCGCGGGATTGTACAGTCTTCCGTTCGCTTCGAGGCGGACCTGGGCCCCCATCGACCAGTAATCACCGGGCGGCAGTCCCGCCAGCGGCGAGGCGTCACTGATGATGATGACACGCTGCGTGCCCTTGGTGCGCAGGATGGTCTTGAGCATTGAAGGCGGCAGATGGTGGCCGTCGGCGATCGCCGTGGCGGAGAGGTCGTCGTTTGCCAGGCCGGCCCAGACGGGGTTCTGATGCCGGCTCAGCAGGGCGGGCACGCCGTTGCCCAAGTGCGTCAGGGCCTTCGCTCCCACCGCGACCAGTCTGGCCAGGTCCTGCTCGTTGGCCATGTGGTGACCTAGCGCCACAGCGATCCCGTGACGGATCGCACAGCGCGACAGGTCTTCCGCGCCATCCTGATCGGCGGCGATTGTGATGAGCTTCACTCCGCCGTCGGCGAAACGGATCAGTTCCCCGAGATAAGCGACATCAGGCTTCCTGACCCATTGGGCGTCGTGTGCCCCTCGCGCGCCGTCCAGCGAGGAGATGAAGGGCCCCTCCAGGTGGATGCCCAGAACGCGGCCATGAAACTCCTCTTTTTCAATGACGCGTGCGATGATGGGCAGGTTCCGCTCGTAAATTTCGGCGGGGCTCGTGATCAGGGTCGGCAGGAACGCCGTAGTGCCCGCGCCGAACAATTCCCGGCAGGCCCAGGCGAAATTCTCCTGCGTCAGATCGGTCCCGGAGAAATCCACCCCGCGGTAGCCGTTGACCTGCAAATCCACCAGACCAGGAATCACGACTTGTGATTTATGATTTACCATTTACGATTTACCATTTACTATTCTGGCTCGAACACCAGCCGGCCGATTGTAAACCGGCCGAGGCAGATTGTAAACTGCGGGTACGAGCAGGTGTTGTCACGAGGGACTGTGTTGCACCCAGTCAGGCAATGGATCAGGGCCATTGAAGCTCCGGGCAGCGGATTCAACCGGGCGCTGCTGCAAATCTGCGCCGGCAGGGCGGACCTGCGCGATCGCGCGGCCAAAATGTGCATGCGGGCGCTGCGAACGTTCGGCCGCGTTCACGGTCCGAACCGGGAAGTCCTCGTGATTCGCACGGCCGGCCGTGTCAATATCCTGGGCACGCACATCGACCATCGCGGCGGCTCGGTCAACCCCGTCGCCGTCAAGAACATGTGGCTGATTGTCGCGCCGCGCGATGACGATGTGGTGGCGGCCCGCAACGTCGAGTCGAGCCAATTCCCGGACGAGCAGTTCCGAATCCGCGAATGTCTGCCCGCCGGCACGAGGATCGACGATTGGGACGCCTGGTGCCTGGCGGAATTCGAGAAGCGAAAGAGCGATCCTTCGATTACCTGGTCCAACTACATTCGTGCGGCGGTCCTGTACCTCCAGCACCTCTACACCGACAGCAGCGGGGTCTTCACCCGGGCCATCAAGGGCATGGACATGGTCTTCTACGGCAACATCCCCCGTGCGGTCGGGCTCAGCTCCTCCTCGTCGATTGTCGTCGCGACAGCGGAGGCCGTGGCCCGGTTGAACTCACTGGAGATCAGCCCCACGGACACGGTCCGCAACTGCGGATACGCGGAATGGTACGTCGGGACGCGCGGGGGCAGCAGTGACCACGCCGCCATCATGTTCGCCGAGCCTAATGCCATTCTCCACGCGGCCGCGTTCGCCACGAGCGTCGAGAGCGTCCCGGTCCCCGAGGGTTACAGCCTCGTGCTGGCCAACAGCCGGATCGAGGCCAAGAAGCAGGCGGGCGCACGCAGCGCCTTCAACAGCCGCGTGGCCGCGTACATCTTCGGCCTGATGCTGATCAAGAAGCAATTCCCGCAATACTCCGAGAGACTCGAGCACCTGCGGGATGTCAATCCCGACAAACTCGGCGTGGAGGAAAGCGAGATCTACCGAATCGTGCGGTCGCTGCCGCTGTCGGCTCGGCGAGAGGAATTGCTGCGGCAATTGCCCGAGGATGAGCAGAAGATGCGTCGCGTCTTCCGAAGCCACGATGAGCCGCCGGAGGGTTATCCGATCCGCCAGGTCTGTCTCTACGGAATTGCCGAGTGCATCCGGGCGGACATGGTTCCGCAGTGCCTTCGCAACGGCGACGTGAGCCGCTTCGGCGCAATGATGAGCATCTCTCACGACGGTGACCGCGTGACGCGCCTGCTCGATGGGAACCGCATGCCCGCCGATAACAGCTATCCGGACGAGCGCATCAATGGCCTGATTCGGGACGCCGAATCGGGTGACCTCCGGCGGATCGAGCGGGCCCACCTGTGGCGGCAGGGGGGCGGCTACAACGTCAGTCTGCCCGAGTTGGACACGCTCGTCGATATCGCCCTGGCGACACCGGGAGTAGCGGGAGCGAAGCTGGTCGGGGCCGGCATGGGCGGCTGCATCGTCGCCATCGTGAAGTCAGAGCGGGCCCCCGACCTTATCGACGCCATGGCCGAGCAATACTACCGCCCGCGAAACCTCCCCCCAGCCGCCGAGGTAGTCACCCCCGTCGGCGGCCTGCACACGTTCGAGCTGTGATGCCGAACAACATGCTTACGCTCGTACATGTTTAGCGTGCAGCTTCCCGTTTGCCGGGTGGCACCGCCAAACTCGTTTGACGGTGCTCATTCGATGAAGCTTGCTCACTCAATTGACCCCACGGGCAAACCAGTTTGCCCGTGCCACCCAAGATTGGACCTTCCTATGCTAACCCGACTTCGCGGATTCGGGGTCGATTTGGATTTTTTTCAGGCGGGAATCCGGGATTTCGGGGGCGTGAGGGGCGGTGGAGGGTTCGAAACCCGTTGTAGTGACGACCTGCCCTGTTGGCGGA
>Ga0315282_10007773_pt1 | contig 17516 bp, 19 predicted proteins | sample YL17G07_20_MG_FD_203693 | JGI IMG/M metagenome (GOLD analysis project Ga0315282, IMG submission 203693) | Sediment microbial communities from Yellowstone Lake, YNP, Wyoming, USA - YL17G07_20 | ecosystem: Environmental > Aquatic > Freshwater > Lake > Sediment | place: USA: Wyoming | collected... | reverse complement strand
CCTATCTTTCGGATCTTGATCCCTTTTAACATTCCTTTCTCAGGCAATACGGATGATCTTGACATGTTTTCCCACCCACTCCGGGGGAAGATAAACCCGGCCACTATTCCCACTCTGTTTAACTTCCTTTTCGATCATCTCTTCGCCGTAGACTTCGAACTTGGATTTGTTCTGAACAAAATTCGGTTCCTTGATCGGAGTTGGCATGTAAGGTATTTGAATTTTTTTAGGAGTCATTGCGTCTGCTAAGTCACTCATAGATAGGAAAATATATAATTACAATTTAACTATATTCTAACTTGAAAGTATTTATGGCTGAGAGGTAAAACGTTGTCAAGAATAATTTGTTAAAAGATGCACAATTCATTTTTAATTATAATGTAGCTACAATGTATTTATAATAGATGGCAAAAAATTTGTCAAGAAAAAAATGCTTAAGGAAATGAAAAATTTGTAACTAATTGATATCTAAAGGAATTTATTAAAACTGCCTATTTTTCGGGAAACCAATACTCTTAAAATGGCGAATTTTAGGCACTTTTTGGCGTTATTGAATTGTGGAAGTCAGCACATACCCTAACAGACGATGTAAAGAACGATGCTGATTTCTTCCTGAAAGTGTGATTTTGGAAACTCCTGCCGTGATACAACATTTCAAATGGAAACCTACTATTTCAATTTGAGGTTTTGATATGTTTTCCATATCGCAACCTTTTGGTAGGTGTGGTTAGTGGCAAGATATCCGCAGTTTAGAGTTTTAAATTCTTCATCGCCACCTTATTTGTTTTTTCCTGATCGTCAATCTGAATAAACTCGGCGTTGTTCATCAGAATAAATCCTGGCTTCATACCCCATTTATAAAGTTTCAGAGAAGTAAAGAAGGTTCGTGTTTTATCGACAGGTACATTACGGCAACACCGCCTCCAAAAATAAAGGAAGATCAAAGAGTTAAGAAAGCGCGGGGGATCTCTAGTCCTTCGTTTAGCCATACTTTCTCTAGCTACGTACGATGGATTAAGCTTAGAGAGCGCATGTTATATTTTTGTTTACTTTCACTCTTGTGTGTAGGGTTGAAGTAGAGTAGTAGAAAAGATAGCAAAAATCTAAACAAGATGGGGGGTATACATGGGTTTGAAAAACAAGAGTAATTTATAAAAAGCTTTGCAATTTCAATACATTTTATGAGCAGCAATGTACCTTAATACGCATCAAAAATTTTTAACCAAAAAAAAAGACAACCCCAAAAAAAGACTTGACAAAAATTTCTATTTTTGTAATATGAAACCTAATTTCATATTTTCAATCCGTGCTAAGGTGTTTATCTTATCATAAAAATTATGAAAATTAGTTCCATTGAGAAAAGTTTACGGGTTATTGATTTATTAAGTAAAAGCCCGCGGGGCTCAAACCTTTTAGAAATGAGTGGTATCCTTCGTATCCCTCCGAGTACTATTCACCATATTCTTCAGACGTTTGCTCCATATGATTATGTCGCTCAGGATCCGGAGACCAAAAAATACTCTTTAGGCTTCAGATTTTTGGAAATCGGCAAACGCATACTAGATAATATCGATATCCGAAAAATCGCTAGTAAGTATTTATTCAAACTTCATGAAAAATGTAGAGAGACAGTGCACCTAGCTATTTTGAGGAATGGCCGGGTCATTTACATAGATAAGGTCGACACCCCGGCTGGGCTTTCGCTAGCTACTTATATTGGTTTTAGCACTGATCCCCACGCAGCCGCTGGAGGCAAAGTTCTTCTTTCCGAACTACCTCCAAAAGAGATCAAAAATATTTACAGAGGGAGGTCCTTAAAGAAATATGGGAAACGTACAATAACGAGTGTAAGTCAATTGATGGATGAATTGGAGAGAGTGAGAAAACAAGGATATGCTATTGATGATGAAGAATATTATGAAGGTGTAAGATGTGTAGCCGCCCCTATTAAGTCGGGAGGAAAGATCGTGGCAGCCATTAGCATAACTGGGTCTATTTTTGCCATAACAATGGATAGAATTGATAATGAATTGAAAGATTTGGTGATGAAACAAGCTGAGAAAATTTCATCTGAGATGAAATGGTAATTTTTTTTCTGACTTTTTATAAAAACGGTTTTCATAATATGAAAATTATTGATAAAAGATGATCTTATGAAAGAAATCAGGATTCATGGAAGAGGGGGACAAGGATCCTTAGTCTTAGCCCAGTTCATTGCGATGGCAGCTCTAGAGGATGGAAAATTTAGCCAAGCTTTTCCTTTCTTGGGAGGCGGAGGTGAGCGGCGCGGGAAACCGATTCAGGCTTTTGCAAGAATAGACGATCGATTCATCCGACTGCGGTGCCGTATCCACGAGCCAGATTACGTTATTGTTCAAGACGCTACAATTCTTGATGAAGTTGACGTGATGGAAGGGATAAAAACCCAGGGAATGATTATCATCAATACTGAAAAACCGCTATCATTGCCTCACAAAAAAATCTCTGTGCGATGGGTTGAAGTCCCAGGTTCCAAGATTGCTCCAGAAGCTATCGGTAAACCCCTAATGAACGCTGCTATACTGGGTGTGTTCTCTGGACTAACGAAAGAGCTTAGCTTTTCATCTATAGAAAAAGCAATTAGAAAAAGGTTTCCCGGGAAACCAGGGGATCAGAATGTGGAAATTGCTCGAAGCGCCTTTGAGAGATACCGGGATGAGCAGAAGCGAAAGGAGGAAGTATGAAAAAGGAAATAATTCAGACCGAAAAACTATCCAAGCCAGTAGGACCTTATTCTCTTGGGGTAAAGGTTCGAGGAGGGAATCTTCTGTTTATTTCTGGTCAGGCCCCATGGGACTCTCAGGGGGACGTAGTAGGTAAGGGGGATATTGTTGCTCAAACGGATCAAACCTTGAAAAATTTGCAAGCAGTTTTGGAAGCTGGAGGAGCCTCCTTTGAGGACGTAGTTAAATTGACAATCTATGTCACAAGTTTTGAGGGTTATCAGAAGATAGCCGAGATCCGGAAAAAATATTTTAAAGATAAATTTCCGGCTAGCACAATGGTTGAGGTAAACAGATTAGTTGACAAAGATATGCTCATTGAGATTGAGGCCATAGCAGTAGTGGGTGATTGATTCCACAACGTGAAGGAGTATTTTATGCCCGTCGTACAAATAGATTGGTTTGAGGGTAGAAATCAGGAGCAAAAGAGAAAGTTGGTTGAAGTCATTACAACTGCCTTAGTCGAAATCGGAGGGACGAGACCCGAGAATGTCGAGATTATATTCAGGGACATCCCCAAGAGCAGCTGGGGTTCAAAAGGTAAATTATGTAGTGATAGCGGATAGTCTATCTTTGGAGATACCCACCACCCATTATTGGATCGAAGGGGGAGCATATGAAAACTTCGTTGGAAACAGAGGTTTGTGGGATAAAGTTCAAGAATCCAATCATTGTTGCCTCAGGACCACCGACACGTAATGCCGATTACCTCGTAAGATCGTTTGAGAGTGGAGCGGGTGGGGCAGTAGCTAAAACGGTCAGTGACAACAAGGCCCTCCGCATTTACCTTCGACCAAGGTTCACGATTCTTCAGAAGAGTGGGTACCCTGAAGTCTTCTCAAACTACTCTTCTGAATTTGCATCTCCACACACTGTCCGGGAAATGGCTAATGAACTGAAGAAGGTGAAGAAACGTGCAGAGAAATTGGGGGGTATTTTGATAGGAAGTATAATGGCTAGCTCTATTCCTTCGTGGCAGGAGATGGCAAAAAAAATGAAAGACGCCGGAGTGGATATGTTAGAGCTTTGGCTTGGAGGAAGGATCGGTGGCCTAGATACCGCCCTGATGTCAATGACTTACGCTGAATATTGCGAGGAAGTAAGCAGTGCAGTTACGGACGTAATTAATCTTCCGGTCTTCGCCAAGCTGACAACGGAGGGAGTAGATGTTCTCGAGGTTGGGAGGAGAGTGAAGAACAGGGGTATCCATGGCCTGACTTTGGCTGACAGGATATCAGCACTAGAAATTGACCTCAAGACTGGTCGACCAATCCTCGCAGGGGGTTTTGCTCGGGTTGGCGGGCCTTGGATGCGACCAGTTATGTTAAACTGGATTGCGAAGGTGGCAAAGGAAATCCCTCTTCCAATTTCTGCTTCTGGAGGATTTCTGCGATACCAGGACGCTCTGAAAGCGATCATGTGTGGCGCCAGCACCGTCCAACTCTGTACCGCCCTTCTTTATGGTAAGAAGGGGTACAAGGTGATCGAGGATTTCACTAAGGGGATGACGGCCTATTTATCTGAGAATAAGATCTCTTCGGTAGAGAGAATAAAAGGGAAGACGCTAAATCAAATTCGAGCCTTTCAGGACTTAGAAAGAGTTCAGAAAGGAAAAGTGTGGTGTGAGATCGATCCCGAGACCTGTGATCTTTGCCAGCTTTGTTTAAAGAGGTGTTACTTTGATGCTATTAAATCCGAAAAAAGAAAGGTGGTGATTCTTAAGAGCAAATGTGATGGCTGCGGGTTATGCCTTGTCTTGTGCCATAAGAATGCAATTCGATTGATCGGGAAATCAGAAATATTTTGGGGAGATTTTAGTTAAAAGACGGATTTTCAAAGAAAGGAGGAAATAATTATGATGACAAGAAAAAACAGACAAGTGAATGGTAGCATTTGGGGTTTCGTAGGAATTTTCGTCTTTATCATGGCTATTCTTACTTTACTAGTGAGTGAAAACTATGCTCAAAGTGGTACCCCAATAAAGATTGGCTTTATTACACCTGTAACTGGTGCGGTTTCATATGATGGCTCTATGCTAATTGAGGGGATCAAGATCATAGATAAGGAAATTAGCGCCCAGGGCGGGGTTTTAGGAAGACCCCTGAACATTGTCATTGAAGACGGAAAGGGTGACCCAATTGAATCCGTGAGCGCTGCTGAGAAGCTCATGACAAGAGATAAGGTAACGGTCTTGATGGGAGCTTGGGCCAGTTCCGCTAGCCTTGCCGTCATGCCCATCGCTGAAAAGTACGGGGTTCCCTTCATTGTAGAGACCTCCTCATCTCCTAAGATAACAGAACCATCTTCACCTGGGTTCAAATGGACATTCCGGCCTAAGTCAACGGCTGGAATTGATGGAGAGCTAGTCGCTGCTCAGCTAAAGGACCTCAAATTTGCTAAACTGGCCTTCTTATCTCAAAATAATGACTGGGGCCGTTCCGTTGCAAAATCTTATTCCGAGTCTGCCATGAAGAAAGGTATCCCAACGGTTTTGTCGGAATTCTTCACTTTAGGCGAACGGAATTTCAACTCTTTTCTAACAAAGATCAAGGCAAGCGAGGCTACCGGGTTGATCATTACAGCGAGCTATGATGAATCTCTCTTGATTAATGAACAATTCCATGAATTAAGAATGAAAATCCCAAGGATGATTAGCAGCGGTCTGAATGCAGGGAAATTCATTAGACTCGCTGGTCCTGGCCGCCTGGCTTCTCTTGAGAGCGTTTATTTCGTGGACTATTTTGCACCTGCTGAAGGATCCGCTGGCTTCAATAGCTTTCTAAAGGAATATCAAAACATGTTTGGAAAGGATAAGTATCCCGAACATTACTCTGTTATGGCATATGTTTCTACCAAGATCATAAGGGACGCGATCGCGAAGGCAGGTGGAACAGATCCCGAAAAGATTAGGGAAGTATTAGAAAATAATGTTTTTGACACACTTTTTGGTAAGCTGAAATTTGGGAAGGAACACCAGGCGACGCCAGCTGTATTCTTAACCCAGATTAAAAATGGGAAACAGGTTGTTGTGAAGAAAATGGGCGGTTTCTAACTAAAACGTCTAGGAAGGGTTTTGCCTCTTTAGAAGGCGAAACCCTCCTGGGACCAATCTAAATTTTAGTGTGTGTTCTGCTAATACTTGAGTACATAATTCAATACGTACTCCAAAGATTATATACGAAGGATTGTGATGCTTAATGAGTTTCTTCAACAAATCATCAATGGTTTAACGATAGGGACTATATATTCTTTGATGGCTTGTGGGTTGACCCTCATCTTCGGAGTGATGCTAGTCGTCAATTTTGCCCACGGTGAATTTTATATGCTTGGTGGGTTTCTTGTCTATCAAATGCTTGCAATTTTTCGAATAAATTACGCCGTATCCCTTATTATGTCAGTTGTCATTATTATTCTGTTCGGCATGATTGCTGAGAGAACACTTCTAAAGCCTATGCGCGGCGAAGGTATTATTAACACTGCTGTCGTAATGATCGGGCTCTCAATCTTTTTGCAAAATATGGCATTATTAATTTGGGGTCCGACTCCCAAAAGGATTGTCTCCCCTTTCTCAAGCGTTCCCCTTGAGATCGGAAATTTTTCCTTCACTCCCCTTCAAATATTTACGACAGCGGTCACAGTTCTTGTGATCATTTCCGCCCATCTTTTTCTTAGGAAAGCCAAGTTAGGGAAAGCAATACGAGCCACCTTTTCCGATAGGGAAGCAGCAGCATTGGTGGGGGTGGATATCGATTTAGTTCATTCGGTAACCTTTGGATTTGGGTCAGCCCTTGCTGGGATTTCCGGAGCCCTTCTGGGATCTGTTTTTCTGGTTTTCCCCACGATGGGCGAGCTTCCAATTGTTAAAGCCTTTGTGGTAGTCATAGTAGGTGGTATGGGAAACTTCCTTGGGGCCATCTTTTCTGGCCTCATGCTGGGTGTCGTAGAGAGCTTAGGTGCTGGATTCATCTCGTCCGGGTACAAAGACGCCCTAGGGTTCATCGTTGTTATCTTGGTAATTCTCTATAGGGAATTAGGATTATTCAGAAGGTAATGAAAATTCATTTTTTAAAAAATCGCACGGTCATATTCTTTATTGTTTTTCTGATCCTTTTAGGGGTTCCCTTTCTGATCAAAGACAATTATTATCTACATTTGATTATTCTTTCAGGAATTTTCACGATTCTGGTCTCAGGGTATAATTTAATAATAGGGTATGTTGGCTTTTTTTCATTAGCACATACAGCATGGTTTGGGATTGGAGCTTATACATCCGCTCTGTTATCAACAAAACTGGGAGTGTCTTTTTGGGTGGGACTCCTGGCAGCAGGAATTCTTTCCAGTTTTTTCAGTTATTTAATCGGTTTAGTCACTCTCAGATTGCGGGGACATGCGTTTATATTAGTAAGTTTCTGCTTTGCTGAAGTCATTAAATTGATTAGCATCAACTGGATTGGCCTGACCCAGGGACCCATGGGCATTATCGCCATCCCCCCCCCAGGAAACATCAACTTTTACTTTTTTTCTCTTAACTTTTCGGCAAAGAGCTCATTCTACTACCTTATTCTTTTTCTATCGCTTCTATCCATATATGTCGTTTCCAGACTTAACAATTCCAGATATGGAAGGGCATTCATAGCAATACGTGAAAATGAGGATTTGGCCAAGTCCATTGGAATAGATACTTTCGGACACGCCCTGGTGGCATTTGTTGTAGGTGCCTTCCTTGCCGGTCTGGCGGGAAGTTTCTATTCCCATTATGTAAGTGTTATCAGTCCTGAGCTATTCGGCTTTCAATATATGGTGACGATGTTGATAATGCTGTACATAGGAGGAAGAGGGACAATCATGGGACCTATAATCGGAGCGATGTTATTTACAGGTCTCCCTGAGTTTCTCCGTGTTTCAAAAGGGTTGAGGATGCCAATTTTTGGCCTTATACTCGTTTTCGCCATATTATTTATGCCCAAAGGCATCATGCAGCTGAAGGGAATGAGATGGCGAACAAAGAATAAGTGGTAAATGTCATGTCACTGTTGGACATTGAAGACCTGACGAAAAACTTTTCTGGCCTGGTTGCATTGAATGATCTTAATTTTCAGGTGAGAAAGGGTGAGATTTTAAGTATCATCGGACCGAATGGTGCTGGGAAGACAACCCTTTTTAATCTGGTAACGGGGTTTCTCAAACCATCGAGAGGAAAAATAATCTATGAAGGTGATGAGATTACCGGTAGAAAAACAAATGATATAGCAAAAAAAGGCATCATTAGGACGTTTCAGATAACGAAAGTTTTTCCAGTTTTAACTGTAATGGAAAGTATTAGAACCGCTCACCATCTGTCAACGAAATATGGGTTCTTTGCCACATTGACCAATACCTCGTCAAAGAAAAATGAAGAAAGAGAGATTCAAGAGAATTCGAAGAAAATTCTCAATTTTGTAAAGCTCCATAATGAAAAAGATGTCCTATCTGTCAATTTGTCTTATGGTCACCAGAGGCTTCTGGAGGTTGCCATAGCGTTGGCTGCCAAACCAAGATTGCTTTTACTGGATGAGCCAGCGACAGGGATGAACCAAGAAGAAATGAAATCCATCATGGAATTAATTTTAAAAATTCGGGAAATTGGAATCACCATTCTTCTCGTAGAACATAATATGAAAGTGGTCATGAACATTTCGGATAGAATTATTGTACTAAATTACGGCGTTAAAATTGCTGAAGGTTCTCCAAAAGAGATTCAGGGAGACAAGAAAGTTATCGAATCCTATTTAGGAAAAGGTTTTGCTTAATATGCTTCGGCTGACCGAAGTTCACACGTTCTATGGGAACGTTCATGCTCTGAAAGGGACATCCTTGTCTCTCCAAGAAGGTGAGATTGTGAGCCTCATCGGAGCAAATGGAGCTGGGAAGACGACTATGCTGAGAAGCATAGTAGGCCTTGTGAAGATTTCTTCCGGTATTATCGAATATCAGGGCGAAAAGATAACAGGACTACCGCCGGGTCATATTGTTAGAAAAGGACTCTCTCTTTGTCCACAGGGATGGAGGATCTGGCGTGACATGACCGTTTTGGAGAATGTCGAGATGGGTGCTTACCTGAGAAGGAGTAAATCTGAAATAAGGGATGATATGGATTTAGTTTTCAGTCTCTTTCCTGTCCTGAGGGAGAGAAGGCTGCAATTGGCGGGAACTCTCAGTGGTGGTGAACAACAGATGCTTGCGATCGGGAGGGTACTGATGTCAAGGCCTAAGACGATCTTATTCGATGAACCCTCACTGGGTTTGTCACCAATGGTGATAGAGAAGATCAGCGAGATCATCAAGGATATTCATGAAAGGGGGGTCACGGTCCTATTAGTCGAACAAAACGCTTTTTTGGCCCTCACCATGTCAAATAGGGCATACGTTTTAGAGACAGGGAGGATCGTATTGGAAGGGAAAGCGCAAGAACTTCTCTCTAATGAAGCGGTAAAGAAGGCCTATCTGGGGGGTTAAGAAAAGAGGTTCGGGAAGGGAGGACGTATATGAAGGTTGCAGTCTTGGGTGGGGGTAATGGAGCCCATGCTATTGCTGCTGATTTGAGTCTTGGAGGAATAGCTGTCAAAATGTGGGAGCATCCCAAGTTTTCGGAAAAATTTCAAAGGACCTTACAATTGGGAAAGATTGAAATAGAAGGGGTAGCTCGGCAGGGAATCGCTGAGATAGCTGAAGTGACCATGGATCTTAAGAAAGCAATTAAGGGTGTAGATCTAATTATGGTTGTCATGCCAGCCTTTGGTCACGAAGAAATTGCCCGGTTGTGTGCACCTCTTGTGGAGGAAAGTCAGACGATCATACTGATACCTGGAAACGCAGGGAGCTTTGTCTTCATGAAAACTTTTAAGGAATTGAACGTAAAAAAAAATCTAACATTATGTGAGACGTCAACGCTACCCTACGCGACTCGCCTGATCGGTCCCGCCCACGTAAAAGTCTTGATCAAAGCGCGGATTGTCCCCCTTGGAGTTTTCCCTGCTAAGGAAACCAATAAAGTTGTGGAAAAATTTAAGTCTCTCTATCCGGAGACAATAGCTGCCAGAAATGTGATTGAGGCGGCCATTAATAATCCTAATCCGATTGTTCATTCGGCAGGAAGTCTATTGAATGCAGGAAGGATCGAATATTCAGGCGGGGAATTCTACTTTTACAAGGAAGGTTTGACTAAGGCTGTCGGGAACCTCATTGTAGCAATGGATGAGGAGAGGATTGCGATTAGCAAAGCCTTAGGTTTAAGAATTTATAGCACAGAGGAGACATCATCTGATAGCTTTCTAAATACGAGTATGGACGTCTTGTTTGGAAGTGGATCTCCACCGCGCTTGGAACTAGAGCCAGCAGGCAAACAAAGAAGCCCTTCAAATTTAGAGGATCGATTTATTACAGAAGATGTTCCTTTCGGTCTAGTATTCATGGCCAGTTTGGGCAAGCTGACCGGCGTTCACGTGCCTGTGATGGAGGCAGTTATTCGTCTGTTTTCGACCATTAATAAGTCTGATTATTTGAAGATGGGTAGAAATATGGAGAGACTTGGGATCTCAAATCTTTCCAAAGAAGCTCTTATCAAGCTTTTAGAGAAGGGGGGGCACTATGATCGACTTTGAACAGAGGCTTAAGAAAGCAAGAGGTCTGATGGCAGAAAAGAACATGAATGCAATGGTTCTTTCAAGGAGGGACAACTTCTATTATATGACTGGAATACTTCAAATGCCTGGATCAGCAGTCATTGTTCCTATAGATAGGGATCCTGTTATCTTAGGCCTTTGGGTTGACCATGATAATATCGTACATCAATCCTGGATCAAGGACGTTAGAAGATACGTTTATCCAAAGATAAGCTTTTCTGAAATGGTCAGAAATGTTCTTGACGAAATGGGGTTGGCGTCCTCCATTATAGGAATCGAAAAGGTATGGAGAGGATATGGAATTGCTTTGGAAAACTTTGAACGACTAGTTAATGTACTCCCTAATACTCAGTTTGTTGACGCAAATGAGGTATTGAAAGAATTGAGGACAATAAAGGTAGAGGAAGAAATTGCCCTGTTGAGAAAATCTGCTCAGATTTCTTCCAAAGGGATGCAGGTTGCTGTAGAAGCCTTGAGAGAGGGGAAAACGGAGTTGGAAGTTGCGGCTGAGGCTGAATGGACAATGAAGAAAGAAGGAGCGGAGAGGATAGCTTTTCAAACAATGATCGGTTCTGGGGAAAGAACAACATGGGCTCATCCATTCGCCTCTGAAAAGAAATTGCAGAAAGGTGACCTGGTAGTGATCGATTTAGGTGCGGTCTACAAAGGATACAATTCAGAACTCAGCAGGACGACCGTTATTGGGGAAGCCACACAGAAGCAGAAGCAACTCATAGAGCGTGCTGTAGAGGTTCAAAAATTTATCGTCAATAATTTGAAATTCGGGATGAGAGCGAAGGAAATCGATGAAATCGCAGAGGCAAAGACTAAAGAAGTGAAAGCAGAAAAATTGCAATTTGCAGCCTTTGGAATAGGCCTTGATTCTTTTGAATCTCCCGATTTCGCGAGGGACAAAATGATTGGTTTAGAAGGGAATATGGTTTTTACTTCCATAAATTGCCAGATTCGAATCAAGGAGATGGGTGTTGCAAAGATTTCGGATACTGTATGGATGAGTCCGGAAGGCAAAACGGTCTTTTTGACAGAAATTCCTAGTTTTGTGTTTCAATAACGGCTTTACAATGAATAACCTTCTCCAATATCTCTTCAACTTTCTTAGTTCACAAAAAAGTTGGTTGAAGTCATTACAACTGCCCTAGTCGAAATCGGAGGGACGAGACCCGAGAATGTCGAGATTCTACTCCCATTGAAACTCTGGCAGAGTGGCAGAGCAGACGTTATTTCGTAGAACGTTCTTTGCAAGATGCCAAAGGGTTGGCAGGGCTTGATGAATACCAGGTTACAGGCTGAAGGGGATGGCATCATCACACTGCGATGGTGCTTCTGGCTATGTTATTTTTGCTTCGCCTCAAACAAAAACTTGCTCCCAAGGCCCCAATGCTCATCTTAAAAGATTTCGGTGGAGATTTTGAAGATCGTCATGCCAAAAAAGAAGCTTTCTTTTAAGGAGGCAAGGAGGTGATATTCATGGAAGTTTGAAGGGAAATGGTAGATTTTTAAGCTGAAGTGTTCTATTTAAACCTGTATGTGCTTGAAAAATTCGTTTATTTTTTCGAAATGTGACAATGTCAAGATAAGGAAGGAGGGTTTGAACCATGAAGAAGAGAAGAAAGAAATCTCAAAAATTGATCAGTGTATTGTTGGCATTCACTTTCCTATTGTTTGTGTTCACGATCGGCTCCGCTGAGGCTTTTGCTCAGACCCTGGAGCGGAAAGTTATTAAAATCGGGGTGGCGGCCGCTCTGAAAAAGCCGTATGGAGTAGCATCACTTCGCGGCGCAGAGATGGCAGCAAAGGAGATTAATGATGCGGGAGGAGTGTTCGGGGCCAAGATTCAATTAGTTTCAGCCGATACTGAAGCCACGGCTCCCAAAGCCACAGAGGCTATAGAAAAACTTTACTATAGCGACAAAGTTGATACGATCGTGGGGGCCTATTCCAGCGAAGAGGCTACCGCCTTTCAAGAGCAGTCGGCAAAGTTGAAACTCAATATTATCTTCCACGGAACGACTGGCATTCTCGACAAAAAATACGATGCTGATCCTGTGAAGTATAAATATTACTGGACTTACATACCATCGGCCTTCCAATACGCAAAAAATGTGATGGATGAACAGTTTCCTTTGCTCGTTGACGGTCTCAAGAAAGGACTGGGGCTTGCCAAGATCAACGTGGCTGTATTCACGGATGCGGCTCTTTGGACTGAAGAGATGCATGGAATTTACATTGATGGAGTTAAAAAGCATCCCTATTGTAATTTGGTTTACACCGGCAAGGTATCCCGGGATGCTGTGGATTTTACTGCTGAGCTGACGGAAATGAGGAAGAAGGATGTCCAACTTGTTCTCCTCGCTTGTGGGTATGCGGCAGGTATCAGTCTGCAAAAACAAGCCTACGATGTCAAGTTTCCAGCGCTTATAGCGGGCATGAACGCATTAGCATGGGGTGTCAGCGACTTTATAAAGGCTGTGGGGGTGGATGCTGCAGCATATTTGACTACCGCTGGGTTTTCGGGGGCAATGCCTACGACTCCTAATACGGTCAGGCTGCTGAAGGAATATGAACGTATTTATGGCGGCAGTCCTCATTTTGATGTTGGCCTCGCTTACAATGGCGTAAAAGCCTATGCCAAAGCCGTTGAGATGGCCAGGAGCCTTAATCAGGATAAAGTCGCCCAAGCCCTGGGAAAGGTACGTTTGACGGAAAATGAGGCTTGGGGGGCTAAGGCATTTTGGTTTGAGGATAACCATCGTCTTCGCGTGTCGCAAACGGATGGGCTGATATTTTACACATTCCAATTTAAGCCAACTGGCGGAACGAATATGCTTCTCCCGACAGAATATAAAACAGGTGACTTATTAATTCCACCATGGATGGTCAAGGCGTGGGAAAAGAAGTAATAGGAAGAATTTAGCCGTGGGAACGGGCTATAGCTGGTTTAATTTAGTTATAGCCCGTTACTGAAGAAAAAGATGGATAATATAATAATCAATGGGGTTCTGCTGGGCTTGGGGTATTGCTTGATCGCGTTAGGCATGGCTCTCATCTTGGGCGTGGCCAAAATATTTGATCTTATTTATGCAGGGTATTATACAATCGCAGCATATGTTTTATTTCTGCTTTTATCCTCTGGGTTGTCAGTTCCTCTTTGGCTTATTTTTCTCATTGGAGCAGGGGCAGCAATCATTCTTGCTCTGCTCAGTCACCAATTCCTGATTCTGCCCATACGCAAGAAACCAACTGCGGTCATGGTTTTAACCTTGTCTGTCTGTATGATTATCCAGGAACTCTTAATCCTAAAAGAGGGATCCGAGCCGATCCATATACCGGCGGTGTTAAAAGGGGCCAGCAGTGTGTTGGGAGTTTTGGTGACCAACCAGAAGCTTCTGGTGGGTGGGGTTACGATTGGTCTAATTGGATTACTTTGGCTTTTTTTCAGCAGGACGAGGCTTGGATTGGCTATTCGGGCCACGGCAGAACAGCCGGAGGCGATGCAATTGGCCGGGGGAAATATTCGAAGAATTTGCCTTTGGGCTGCAATTTTGTCGGCCATTGTGGCTGCAATCGGAGGCCTGCTCATCGGTCCGATTTACCCTCCCCACCCCCATGCATGGTTGGACTTGCTGATTATTGCTTTTGCCGTGATGGTTCTGGGTGGCTTAGGAAATTTATGGGGATGTGTTCCGGCAGCTTTGATCTTAGGGATTAGTGAGGTGGCCTTTGCCATTTATGTGCCATATGGGGGCATTATCAAACGTAGCGTAGGCTTAATAATCATCTTTGTGGTTTTAGTCTTCAGACCTACAGGCTTATTCGGCACTAAAGGTTGGGAGGAGGAGGCATAACAGATGGAAAAGAATAAAAAGGCCGTTCGGAGACTCCCGAACCTGTTCAGGGAGAAACGGTTGTACCTGGTGGGTTCCCTGTTTTTTATAATAGAACTCTTCTTTCCACTCCTTATCAGTAATTATTGGATTTTGCGGATCATCATGTTTGCTAATATCTTCGTTATCTATGCCATTTCTTATGATTTACTCGCGGGTTACGGCGGGCTAATCAGTTTTGGTCATTCTCTTTTTTTTGGAGGAGCTGGCTATGTGGCCGGACTTCTCAGCCTAAATTTGGGTTTGCCTTTGATCGTTTGCATTGTCGCGGGGTGCGTAGCCTCTCTGATTTTTGGATTCTTTTTGGGTTATATTTGCTTACGCCTTAAAGGCCCCTACCTTGCTGTAGTGACGCTGATATGTCCCCTCATCCTTACGACGGTGGTTCACATATCTCCTACTTTCCTCGGCGGGGATAGTGGCATTGCTGGCTTTGCTCAGCTCGCTGGGGGCTCCCTCCGTGGTCAATTCTATATCGTGCTCTTATTGACCGTCGTCAGCCTTCTCATTATTTTGCGACTGGCTCAAGGGAATCTTGGACTCCTCTTAAAAACCATTCGGGAAGATGAGATGGGGGCGGAAGCCGCTGGAGTGAATACCACCAAATACAAGGTTTTGGCTTTTGTAATTAGCGGGGTATTCGCCGGACTGGCTGGAACTCTTTATGTTCACATCATGGGTTCAGTATCGTCAACAACTTTGTCTCCGCATTATTCTATTCTGCCGATAATTATGATTTATCTGGGGGGAGCCTCTTCCATTATCGGACCGGCGATTGGCGCTTATGTCCTAACTTGTCTGGATTTGTACTTATTGGATTTTCCCTACGTACGCACGATTATCTATGCGGTGATTATAATAGTGGTGTTACGCTTTTTTCCCGGAGGCTTAATGGCCATACCTATGGAAATCAGGAGGTTTAAGAAATGGCTATGCTCGAGGTCAGGGGACTCTTTAAGCATTTCGGAGGATTAACAGCCGTCAACGATTTTTCCTTTTCCGTAGAAGAGGGGGAAGTCGTGGGTATTGTAGGGCCCAATGGCTCGGGCAAGACGACTACCTTTAACCTAATCACAGGGTTTATTAAACCCGATGCCGGCCAAGCCTTCTTGGACGGCGAGAATATTATTCACTGGAAACCCTATAGGATCGTACGCAAAGGAATGGCCCGGACTTTTCAGGTGGTCAGAGTTTTCCGTCAGCTATCCATTTATGAGAACATTAAAGCGGCAAAACTGCTTACGATCAAGGGAAGCGAAAACCTGAATGAAAAAATAGAAGAAATCGTTAGCCTTGTCGGTTTAAAGGGCAAGGAAAAAGAGTACGCCATCAACCTACCCATCGGAGATCTAAAAAGCTTGGAAATTGGCCGGGCACTGGCCACCGAACCCCGGGTATTGTTATTAGATGAGCCATTTAGTGGCCTGAGCCACCTTGAGGTAGAAGAAATTTCTTCTTTCCTTCGGGATTTGATGAAGCGCGGCATGGCGATCGTTATCGTAGAGCATGTGTTGCGGGAATTGAGAAAGATTGCCGAAAATATCATTGTCCTTGATTTTGGGGTAAAAATTGCCGAGGGGAAATTCGATGACGTGATTAATCGACAAGTGGTAAGAGAGGCTTACTTAGGGAGGGCCGCCATTGCTTGGAATCGATAATCTAATTGTAAAATATGGAGCTGCTTATGCCCTTAAGGGCATTTCTTTAAATGTGAACGACGGAGAGTTTGTTTCTATCATCGGACCAAATGGGGCGGGCAAGACGACTTTGCTCCGAGCCATCTCTCGGTTAGTCCCGATCACTTCGGGAGCTATCATTTTCGCAGGAGAGCGAATTGATCATCTGGAGCCAGGCCTGGTGGTCAGGAGAGGGATCATTCACGTCCCAGAAGGCAGGAAATTAGTGGGAACGGCATCGGTGCTGGATAATCTTAAATTGGGAGCCTATTTACAATGGAGCAAAATCAAGGACAATCTCCCGTCGGTCTACGAGATGTTCCCCATCTTAGGGGAGCGGAAAAAGCAGCAGTCCCGGACCTTGAGCGGTGGTGAGCGGCAGATGCTGGCCATTGGCCGCGCCCTGATGGGAAATCCCAAATTACTCCTTCTGGACGAGGTGACGTTTGGATTGGCTCCCAAAGTGATTGATTTTATTGGTTCTAAATTGAAAGAGCTTCATAAGCTGCAAATTGGGATTCTTTTAGCTGAACAAAATGCTGAACTTGCTCTTACTCTGTCTGATCGATGTTATGTGATTGAGCATAGCGGGATTTCTAAAATGGGAATAGCCTCGGAGCTACGCGATGACCCGGAAATCCGGGCTGCCTACCTCGGAATCTGATCGAGGTCATTCAGGAAAAGGCGTACCCTGGAAAAATATGGGCAATTGAGAACGAAAAAGCACGTAACTAATCCGGGATCAAAACGGGTGCCTTAGCGCTTGTTCCATTTTTTTCCTGGAGGTCTCGAAAAAATCTTCTCACAGGAGGTGTGCTCCCATGAATATCTGCCGGTCCATTAATGTCATCGATACCCACACGGAATGTGACCCATGCAGAATTGTGGTTGGAGGGATCCCCCACATCCCGGGGAAGACGATGATCGAGAAGAGAAATTATTTCTCCCAACATCTGGATGATATCCGCAAGTTTGTTATTCATGAACCGCGGGGCCACAGGGACATGTTCGGCGCGGTGCTTACGGAACCAGTGGAAGAAGGGAGCAATTTCAGGATCTTTTTCATCGATGCTTCAGGTTTTATGGACCTCTGCGGACATGGCATCATGGGGCAAAGAAGAGCTGATCAACCGGATGTATCAAATCATCAAAACAGGCAAACAGGGGTTGGTTAGAAAGAAGTCGTACCGATTAAAGAAATGAAAGGAGAAAGAAGAGCTTGGAACTTCGTACAAGTATAGGCGCCATTGTTGAGGGAGGAACCTCTGTCAACTACAAAACCGGTAGCTGGCGGGAATTTCGTCCCTTTTTTGTGGCCAGGCTTGCCCCTTGTAGGGAAGCTTGCCCTGCAGGGATCGATATTGCCCATTTTCTACGGGAGGTGAAGCAAAAACGTTACGATCAGGCATGGAAAGTGATCATGAAGGAAAATCCTCTTCCCAGCGTTTGTGGTCGAGTCTGTGGCCATCCCTGCGAACAGGCATGTAATCGTAATGAACTTGACGAACCATT